>Ga0115842_100116_pt1 | contig 26896 bp, 29 predicted proteins | sample InSIn2SAF170_2_FD_83856 | JGI IMG/M metagenome (GOLD analysis project Ga0115842, IMG submission 83856)
AATGGTGGAGGAGGTGGGCAGGGTAAAGGGAGAGGGAGAGGTGGCGGTGTGGCTGTAGTTGTATAGGGAGTATGTGAATGTATGGATATCATAAGTGGATGCACGGGTGTATGGGTGCATGGTATAATACATGTGTTCGTTTGTACAGAGCTGTTCCTGTGGAAAAGAAGTGCCTTCATGTTTCTTGCAGATTAATACGGATGTGGCACAGGCTGCCCAGATGCTTCTGATGCATACATACAAATGTATTAGTGATCACCCAGAAGTTCGAACGAGCTGCCAGTCTGTAGAATGGTATAGATGTTCATTTTCCTAGAAGAAGGAGAGAATGAAGATGGTGCTGTCTCGACAGTAGAGAGCCATATGGATTAAGGAGGCAATGCAAGCACTTAAGGAAAAAGGGTATCTCTTCTAGCGCGTTCTCCTTTCAAAGCGCGTCGAACACGTACTTTTGTCGTATAGTAGCCAGGTTAACAATATAGTACGGAGTAACTGGAGTCGGGGGCCTGCTCTGTCATCTCTTAAGTGTAGAACAAGCCATTGACCAACATATGTCGACTTTAATTAAGCCATCACAACATCCTATCCTTCAACAATGACAACAACCACAAACCCACTCCATAAATCCCTAACCTCCCTTCTCCCCGGTTCAACTATTCCTCCCCGCTTGCTCTCCGCAACCGAATCTCTTCTCTCCATATCCCGCCAACGAGCCACAAACCTCAAACCAGATGAAGAGATCGCGCGCTCCCACGCCTGTGCAGAAATCGCATGCAAGAAGCTGCGCGTTGCCCTAAGATTATCAAACGTCAAATCCGGAGCTGGTGCACCATGTCGACCAACAGTGTACAAGAAACTGCTGACGTTCCTGGAGGATACGTTGGCTGATGTCGATCTCGTTGGGACGCCGGGCGGTCGCAAGAAGAATGGCGTCAGTGCTACTGGGGAAGTGAAGACGCCAGTGCGGACGCCCACGACAGCGAAGAGGAAGAGAGATGCAGAGGCAGAAGCGCAAGCAGCGGCAGACGTGGAAGTCCTATCTAGAGAAGACACACAAATAGACACGCCCAGCAAGAAAAGACGAACTACTGGCTCAACACCCAAAACTCGAACACCAATCCACAAAACAAACGACTTCACAGGCCACATCGAAGCATCCGCGCGCAAGAAATCGACCTCAACACAAGAAGATGAAGCACCGACCCATGTCCTCCCCTCCATCCGCAAACTCTGCAAAACCTTCACAACACCACAGATGGTGCCCCACGTCTACACAGGCGTATGTGTCATCCTCTCCCTCGCCGCCCGCTGGCCTCGTCCCCCCAACAACACAAACGGCACTACTACCTCAATCATAAACGAAGAAGACCCATCGTCCACCTTCAACCAAGACATCTCAGCAAGCATAATAGCAATATACCTCCTCACCCTCACAAAAATGCAACAAGGACCCATGACAACGGAGATCTACAACACCGTGCTAAATCGCGGCATCGCGGTGCTAGATTTGAACACCACACCGTCTCAGTCCGAAACAGAAGCAGAAACGGAAACGGAAATACTGGATATAGAGCAACAAATCGAAGAATGGATCGCGCTCATCCAAGAACAGCGCTGGACAACAGACGATGGGAAAGGAAGTGATTGGTGGGAGAGTATACCTGAGGATATACTACCACCTCTATCTCTGTCCTTGGATTCTGATAGCATCGGTCAATCCTCCGATGTTGAAGTTGAAGACGCAGACGAACACGATGTCGAAGACACAGGATCGCCAACGCCCAAACCCCGCCGCACACATCCCAACAACATCATCAATACTACAGCTACCAGCATCCCCTCCCGAAGACAAGATCTAAAAATGCAACTCAACAATCCCGACCCAGAGGACGTCCTACTACCCGGTCTAGGCACGATGATGAACGACGCTGTTGATTTTTTGAGTGAAGAACGCATGGAGGAGTTTCTGCGGTGGAAGGTTGGCATTTTGAGACGCGTCGAGGGTATTGAGAAGCGGGGTGGTGCTGAGAGGAGTGGGAAGGGGAGAGGGAATGGTGGAGGAGGTGGGCAGGGTAAAGGGAGAGGGAGAGGTGGCGGTGTGGCTGTAGTTGTATAGGGAGTATGTGAATGTATGGATATCATAAGTGGATGCACGGGTGTATGGGTGCATGGTATAAGCTCATCTCAAACCAGAGAGAGAGCATCTCATTCTATTGTTTTTGCTTCTTGTGTTTTTGATTTCAGTACATGGGACATACTGTACGCACGATCTTCCCGTGCTGCATTTTTTCTCGCTTAGTAGATGACGAACCGAACTGGACTGAATATGTACATACTTGATTGAGTACTTTAGTACTTCGTATGCGTCAGCCTTTTTCTCCATCTTATACCATTTCGTTGGCTTTCGCAATAAAGAATTTGCTTGTGATTGGATGACTACCGCTGTAGTAGTAGTCCTGCATGTATTATGCAATGCAACGCAATGAGACCGACTATAGCCATAAGACACAACCGGTAAGCAGTAAGAAATAAGCAGTGTTCCCACCTGCCGTCGATCCGAACGCCTCGCTGACAATAGCATATCTGTACAAGGGTATCATTCGTACAACACCACCATGTCCCTGTTCGTCCAGAACAAGACATGATAACCGAACCTACCTTAGAACTGCCCCCGTCCTCGTCCTCTCCCACCTCTACCGCCTCTACCGCCTCGCCCACCACGGTGCGAACCACGATTTCCACCGCCGCGTCCCCCTCCGCCTCGGTTCGCACGATTGAACTCGTCACCCGGTGGACCAGCAGCAATGCGTTCATCACGCTCTTCCTCCGCAATATCGAATGGATTATTGATATCGAGCATCTTGCAGAACGTTATGGTCTGTGGGTTCGTGACTTCTCGTGGCATAGTCTTGTCTAGACCTGTATTTGCGGGATCGTGGTCGCCTGTCGAAGTTATGGTGAAGTTCTCCGGTATAAGGAGGAGGTTTTTTTCTACGATGTTGGTTTGGACCCAGGCTTCTTCTTCGATGATGCGGGTGCGGTAGTGTTTTTCGCCGAGGTTTGGAGGGGTGGGGTCGTGGGGGGTGCCGCCTATATGGAGGTCTGGGTTGAAGACGCGGGTTATGGCTAGGAATTCGGGGTCGTAGGTTAGTTTTGGGGGGTTGTCGGGGTCGATGAGTTTGTTTGGTAGTTCGAGGAGTTGGAGGAAGTTTTGGCCTATTTCGGCTTTTGAGAGGGCGAGGAACTTTGTGGTTTTGTTTGTGATTGTCTCGGAGGGAAATGGGAGGGCGGCGGAGCTTTCGACCTTTTCTGCTGGTGCGAAAGTTGTTGACATTGAGGCTAGCAGAGCTCGGACTTTGTCAGACACCTCGACGATGGAGTTGGGTTTGCTGTGTTCGCCTGTTGCTTCCTCGTTCAGCTTGTCGGTGGCGTCATGAGCGACAGGAGTCGGGTCTTCGGTCATATCAGTCTTCTGAGATGCTTCACCGTTTGTGTGGGCAGATGATCCGTCATGGATGCTACCTTTGATTGAGTTGATGGATTGTCCTAGGTCAGAACCATTGTCTCCAGTAACGTCGGTCAAATGAACAGAGCTTGCCACATTCTTTAGAGTGGGGGCAGGAGAAGGTGGTGGTGCAATTTCAATGGTCGTCATCTCCGTGTCTGGAATATGAAAGGGATCATGGGTCATGAGTGGAGAGCTAGCAACAACACCATCCATCGGTTCTGCCACTTGGAGTTCAGGCGCATGCAAGGTGTTTTCTTGGGTCGCTGACTTTACTGATGGCACGGCTTTCTCTTCTTCAGAATCAGATAGTTGAATATCGATAGCATCAGGGTTGGAGATCTTGACCGGAAGGGAACTTTTGAGAGGAGAGGAGGCACCATCAGTCTGTGGAAATCGGACTATGATTCTTTCGTTACCTCTTGGGGTTGGTGATCGTCGACGTTTAACCGGGGATGTAATCGGAGACTCAACTGGAGACGGGGTAGAGGAACAGCATCCGTCAAACTGCGGAAGCTTTGGAATATACTTATTTTCAGGTGGAACGGATTGTCTCTCATGGAAATTACCCATATCGTTCACCTTCACTTCCTTGAATGTCTCTTCAAAGGTGTATGGCATAATAGCGGGTTGTCCAGTACGTTCTCGTTCTTCTTGTCGAGCTTGTAATTGTCGCTGGTTTTCGTCTGCTTCCTCGCGGTCTTGCTGTTGGACATTTTCAGAAAATGATGTCCAAGCCGAGATAGCGGTAGCATCTTGTGGTCGAACCTTTCGCTGCGGAGGTCGTTCAGAAGAGTCATGAGAAGCCAGAACCGGGTTTGTAGGCTTCGTAGAATCGAGTGTGGCAATTACTGCTTTGTTCTCAGGATTATCGCCACTCACTTCGTCAGTAGCCTCCTCTTTGTGTGGGCCGGTGTCCTTTTGACTCTTGGTAGATAGGACAGCGGCCTTGTCATTGGCAGTGTCATAGGTCTTTTGCGCAGCATATTTGGTGTGGAGGTGAGCAGAAAACCAGTAAGAGGGTCGCAGTCTGTCCATGACTTGTGCAGCGGCTTCACTTCCCAATCTGTTCTTCTGTGCATCTTCAGCAATGAATGGCTTGTGTTTGAAGAGTCGCTTGTGATTTCCAACCCACTCGATACCTCTTGGCCAATCATGTGACAGACCAATATCGACTTGGTTTCTGTATGCTAGAAGCTTTCGGGTATCCAATTCTCTCTGGTGGTATATGCTTCTCATAGTACCGTCGCTATACGGAAGTCGCTCCCAGTGGGGTCTTGTGTAGTCATAGTAGTTGTAGATACCAGACATGCCAGCGATCTTGAGATCACCGAAGCTGATTACATTTGCTGCGCCAAGGTAGTAGATATTCGGAGCAACCCATCCTCCATAGAACAATTCGAAGAGGTGGTTACTGGCCTCATGATTTCCACCAACGAAAATCGTAAGATACGGGGCAGTCTTTTCGCCATAATAGTAATTGTGAAAATCAGCCAACTTTCGATAATGCGCTGGCATAGCCGTTACATTCAGGTCTTGATGATGTCGTACAGCCTTTACGTCCGGTCAGAAGTGTTTTCATAGCAAATTGAAGAACTCTTACCTGAAAATCCCCACAAATGATCAACAAGTCAACACCGTCCCAATCTTTTGTCTCACATGTTTCGGCAACTGAAGCATAGATTGCATCAAGCGTACCATGACCCTAAGACGAATCAGTAAGAAGAACTCAGATGAAGTTGAACAAACATACACAGCCTTCCACCGCAATTCGCATTGGTCTCAAGTCCGACATGTCTGGTGTCACCAAGCCTTCACGCACTAGATCTTGGCCTATGGTGATTTCCTCCGCCATTTGGCTCGATCACAGCAGAAGTGAGATACAGACAAAGGAGCGACTCAATCGTTTTTGGCTTTCGTAGAGGATTGGAACGACATGTGTATTTCATGAAAGACAAACGGAAAATGATCAGTGGATCAAGAATAATAGATTGATTGGCAAGGCATTAGCGCGATCAGCAAGGCGTCGATGTCCGTGCAAGGAAGGATAGCCGGGGGAAGGATAAGCGAGGCATGCCTTCGACTGTGATGGATAGAATTCGTTAATCATTGTCTTGAACTCGTCTTTGGTTGGATTTCCACTGTAGACATAAGCAAAGCACGAACAATTAACCATGCCAGAAAACACTGTATCAACTGGTGTTAGCGTTGCTGCAAGAGATAGATTCTTTGATCAGTGCTCGCAGCTATTGAAAAGTTCTAGCCCGACTGTGGCAGGAGCAGTGCGACATGAGCAGGTGTTGCTGCGAGGGCTTGCCCGTGGTCAAACAGCGAAGGAACTGACCAAACATCAGTACTGCCCAGCTTGTGGTGGAATCGAGATGGAAGAGCGAACCATCCTAGTGAATCAAAGCAACAAGGTGCCTCTCGAAGATGGAAATCAAGATCCTGTGGAGCATCGACTCTTGCTGCAAAAATGCATGAGATGTGCCAGGACCATGAAACTTTTTATGGACGAACGAGCTGTCAGACCTCCTCCTACCAACCCTGAGAAAGCCCACAATTCTTATAGCACGTCGGCAGACACACCCTTACCAGATGCATCAAACAGCGGTATAAAGGTAAGCAGCAAGAAGAGGGCAAAGGCACGAAAAGATCGTGAAGGTCTGAAAGCCTTACTCCAAAAGGAGCAAACAAGCTCCAAATCTTCGAATATGCTCAGCTTGATGGACTTCATGGCTGGTCCAGGGTAGGGGAAAATGAGGCAAAATTAAGGTGTGGGAAACATCCCCACCTCATCCGGTCGATCGGTGCGCTAATCTCATCATCCCGGGCGCCACCACAATTTTATTCCACAGGCAAGACCAGAAATTTGATGGAGGGGCCTCTTGCCTTGCACTTCTACACCACACCAAAACTTCTACAAATCTCTACGGAGTATCTGCAAAAACACTTGATATTCTAGTTGACGAGCGTGCAAAAAATCAGTATGGCGACCAACGGAGCGGTGCAGGAGCCTGAAGTTCTGCGGCTAGAGATGAGCGAGAATGGTCTTTACGAAATTGAAAGTCTATGTATGAACTGTCATGACAATGGGATGACACGAATACTGCCCATTAAGATACCCTATTTCAAGGAAGTCCTACTTGAATCGTTCAGTTGCGACAAATGTGGTTTCAAGGACAATACAGTCAAGAGCGCAGGTGAAATTCAACCTAAAGGATCGAAATACACATTCAGATTGCAATCGTCTGAGGACTTCCAGCGGCAAGTCATACGAAGTGACAATGGCGTCTTTACGATAACAGACATTGACCTGGAGATGCCGCCTGCACCAGGCCAGTACACCACGCTTGAAAGCATGTTTTCGAAAGTCTTGACAGATCTGCAATATGATCAGCCAACACGAAAAGAGCAGACTCCGGAGATATATCAAGCGCTCGAGGGTATAATCACCAAGCTGACATCGATGCTCGAAGGCAAGAGCTTTCCCATCACAGTGATGCTTGACGACATTTCCGGGAACTCCTTCATAACTCCCTCGACCAGCGACAAAGGCGACAAGTATGTGCGCTCAGACTATATTAGGTCGCACGAACAGAATGTGCAGCTGGGTCTAGCAGTTGACGGAGAAGATGAGGCGATTGAACGGGACGTTATGGCAGATGTTGACATTGTGGACGGAGAAGTGTATGAGCTACCAGCCGAATGCCCTGCATGTACAAAACACTGTACAGTGAACATGAAGCGGGTGAATATACCTCACTTCAAGGAAGTAATAGTCATGGCTACTTCGTGTGAACACTGCGGATATAGGACGAGCGACATCAAAACAGGCGGTGCGATCCCGGAAAAGGGCAAGAAAATCACCTTGGTAGTCAAAAACGTGGTTGACATGTCAAGAGATATTTTAAAGTCGGAGACATGCGAATTGCAAAGCGCAGAGCTGGGATTGGAGGTTCAACCTGGAACCTTGGGTGGACGATTCACAACGGTCGAGGGTTTACTGACTCAAGTCCGTGATCAGCTGCGTGGGCAGATATTCGACGTCGAGGACGGTGATGGTCTTGCTCCTGGTGACTCGATGGCTGATGACACACGGACGAGGTGGGATTCTTTCTTTGAAAAGCTCGATCGTGCACTAAAAGCGGAATTCGAATTCTCGATAACATTGGTCGATCCGCTGGCAAACTCGTTCGTGCAAAAGAACACGGACGGTGATGAGCCCGATCCACAGATCACGATGGAGGAGTATGAGAGAACGGAACAGGAGATGGAAGAACTCGGCTTGAGTGATATGAAGACCGAAAACTATTCAGAAGATGCGTAGATACTAGATACCCAATTGATTTGATGTTGAATATTCATGCAGACCACCCTGCTCAACCCCAATGATAAAGCGAATACGTGGTAAAGGCTGCAAGTATTTATTTTTATTCGCTGGCACGTCAGTCGTGATCTCATACAAGTTCAACATACAAAATTTCTAAACACCTTGTGGATTTCCGAGACCTCCCATCGCAATTGTTCAGGACGAGATTTGGGAATGTCGAGAATTGATCCTTTGTAATCACCCACTGTGGAAAACAACATGTAGCTTGCAGCTTTCAATCGCATTACTCGCATTAGTCGGACCACAGCCCAACTTCCTCACCACTGAGCAATGTCAGATGGCTCACCTTCGTCAGCGCGATTGAAATCCAACTCGAGAAAAGCGCGACCAACATTCCACTTTGTCGCAGGCCTTGGTTCAGGAATCTCCTCCGCCGTCCTCCTCCAGCCGGCCGATCTCCTCAAGACACGAGTACAACAGTCTGGAGCCGCATCTCTCGGAGCGACTTTGCGCTCGATTCTCGCCGGACCTAATCCAGTGTCAAGCCTCTGGCGCGGAACAGTACCATCTGCGCTACGCACAGGCTTCGGCTCGGCACTATACTTCACATCTCTGAGCTCGCTGCGACAGCTAGTAGCAAACAATGCCGCGATAGCAAATAGCCTAACAGGAGGAGGACTCAGAAATGGGAATGAAGCAGTAAGACGCAGCACTGTTCTGCCAAAGCTCACAAATACGCAGAACCTGCTTACTGGTGCAACCGCTAGAGTCAGCGCAGGCTTCATATTGATGCCGATGACTGTGATCAAAGTGCGGTACGAGTCAAGTTTCTACACATATAAATCCATCTCTTCGGCTACATCATCAATCTTCAAGCAGGAGGGCATACGCGGTTTCTTTACTGGCTTCGGTGCGACTGCAATTCGGGATGCACCCTACGCCGGTCTTTACGTCGTGTTTTACGAGTCTTGTAAAACACGACTGAACAACGCATTCACTAACTCCAACACGGCTGAACACTCCAATGCATCGATGGTCTCAGGTACGACTATCAATGCAACATCCGGCGTGATCGCTGCCGGGTCAGCCACAGCAATCACCAATCCATTTGATGCCGTGAAGACAAGGCTGCAGCTCATGCCGCAGAAGTATGGCAACTCGCTCAAAGCTACGCGTTTGATGTTGAAGGAGGATGGCTTGCGTAGCTTCTTTGATGGTCTCGGTCTCAGAATGGGCAGGAAGGCACTCAGCTCCGCACTCGCCTGGACGGTATATGAAGAATTGATTGGTCGCGCGGAGAGGCGTTTCGTGGAGGAAGTGCAGCATCCGACTGCTGCTGTCATATAGACTGGATGGTCACCAACAAGCCACATACGGCCTGTCGTACCGCCACGAATGGCTGGTGGAGGACTGTGTCCATGACCAATCCCGGGCTACCGACCGCGTCAAGCTTAAATACGCAAAGATATCTGGCTTTTCTAAACGAGGTTTTGCACAACCCGACATCGATCTACGCAACTTTGGCAGGAAGCGCGTAGAAAGTTTCTCCTATGCGATTCGAGCATTGGCCTCGGTTTATGAAGGCAAGGAGAACGATTTTGTACAATACATATTCTTCACTTCGTCATGTATGTGCTATTACTGGTACACTGCTTGAGTCTTTTGTATAGTGGTGCTACATTCTTCAGAAGGCTGATCGATGACAGGGGATATCAGCAGCTCGCCCAAATAAGCTTCGCAGGGAGAACATGCAGCCAATCACTTCGGAGATGGGATGATTTTCGTTTTGTTCCGAAGTCAGTCTGGTAATGATGACGTTGTCGCATATCAGAGCTCAGTAGCAACACATAGGTAGCTACTCTGTAACATCTCAGACCACATAAACACTCCCTTCAAGTTCTTCACGACTGAAATCCTTGATTTTAACACATCACGGTCACCTTACAAAACACTCAAATATACATACTCTCTTCATCATGCAGTCGATAATCTCTGGCCGCTCAGCAGCAGCACTCCGAACCTCATCAACACGTTTCTCATCTCGAACAGCCTTCTCTCGCACACCTCTACAAGCTCGAAGGAACTACGCTGGCGAAGTCAAGGGCGAAGCCAAGAAAGAGGCCGAAGGCAACACTACTAGGCTCCCTCTGTATGTTCCCTGTGTCATCACCACCCTAAATTTCGTTTAGGTCACCAAACTAACACTCGGATTTAGGATTGTCCTCGCCGGCGGCGCTGTGTTTATCTTTGCTTACTACTTCTCCCAGGGCACAATAGGCACTGGCAACAAAGCGCAAGGCTCGGGACAGGCGACCATAAAGGAGATTCGGAGGGAGCACGGCACCGAGAACGAGTACAGAGATCCCAGAGACAGTGGTGTGAAGACGTTAGGACAGAAGGAGGGTCAAAGTAAAGGTGCTGGAAAGTAATGTGATATGTGTCGAAAATGGTGCAGATTGGGAGGCTAAGAGGAGGAGTGAAGCGCAGTGGGAGAAAGAGAAGAGAGACGAAAATGGCGGAGACAAATCCCGGCTGTGCTGATTGTCTTCCACTCGTTCTACGCGTATGGAAATGTACAAAGGATTTGGTTACAATGGCGGCGGACGTGTTCATAGCTCTGACACGGGTGGGATTGCGTGAAGCCATATTGACTGGAGTTGTATGCCGGCTGGTTCTTGCTGCCTCCCAGCCGGTATAAGTTGTCGTATTGGACAATTCCGAAGCTCCAATGTATATGCTAGAATGGCTAGTGTACTAACGAAAAATTAAGAAAAGAGTCCTAGAAATACACCGAGTCACAATTTGTTTTTTCAAGCACATGGTCATATCCCTCTGGTTGCATTCGAATATTCCCTTCAGCAATTATGCCTTATGTCTATCTTACCGCACCACCTACAGAGTCTTTTCCTGGCAATAAAGAACATTGCGGAAAGAAGAGGTGATGGCCTTGCGCTGACGACCAACAGGTAAGGCAAGCAACATACACCAAGGTTTCGAAACCCTTGTCAACCAGAAAACAGTAGTGGTCAAGTCAGAATTACAGCTGACGATTACTATACTACCACGAGTGAGCTTCAAAGAAGCAACGGTCACTAGAGCATGGACTATCTGACTCGGAGCTGGATATACCGTCGAGAGCACAGTGGGCATGACTCGTACATCGTGACTGTGATCGTCGATCAGGCGGGCGCAGTCGGGACTGAGTGTGTATCAAGTATGAAGAGCTCAGGCACTGCTTGTGTTGCCGATGAATAAGATGAGTCTAACTCTCTTAAATGTCAATGGTCCAACACACGATAGTCATGTCGTAGAGGTCGTCTGGCCTTCGCCACATAACATCTCCAAGTGGTGCTCAAGTTGACCGTGAGGCAGGCAATGCGAGACCGATGGATGTTAAATGTGAAGGAATGGGGAAAATGTATCTACCTCAAAGGAAATCATGAACTGAAGAACTCCCCTTCCCACAACTTGGACGCCAGAATATCGTCATTGCTGAGGTCGGCTGATTTCCTTAACTGAGGTCCGCTGTGCCAGGCAACCTGAACTACAGTACTTATTATAGACATTAATGCGATAGAAGGGCAAACGTCGTAGTCGTATTAATGCGAGGGTTTGGGCCAACCTAGGTGAGTATCCGTTCGTGAAATTTCCCCGAAGTAACCTAACGTCGACCCTTGTCGAGTTTCACTCTGAATAGATCGGTCCGTTCCCCACCAATCGTTGAAACACCTCATAGTTTAAACCCCAGCACAATCGGCCATTGGGACAACGAATCTAAGCTCAGATCAGCAGCGTTAGGCTACCCGTCAAAAGTCCGTGGAGTTGAAGAACCTTAAATCTGGCCAACTTGAATTGTCAGTTTTCCTCCTAAATGCCGGCCATCTAACGATTCAATATGGCTTTTCAAACTGGATATTAACTCCTCAGGCTTTTGACACGTAGCCTAACCCAATGCATTAATCTTGAAGACCAACTATGCAACCATATGGTAAGTACAACATACTACGGTGGGATGCCTAACATGATCGCCATTGTGTAGGAAAGGCAAGATCGAAACGTCGGGCTCTACTTAAGGCAGTGCAGCTCCCACTGTCCAGACATGTTGTTCTTCGCACTTATTGTTTACCCACAATGGCTCTACTGGAGAGAAGACCATTGCCCGTGCTAGTAGCACTTGGTATACTCACACATCTCACCGTCTTTATCCGGCTCAACCCAATAGCACAAGGACCCTCACTAGCTCTAGCAGTACTGACCGCACCTTTCTTACTGTTCGTTGCGCGCTACAATCTTACCGGCCTAGGCAAGCTGGACGCGGCGATCACGACCACAATATGGTACACCTCTTATATGAGCGGCGTGCTTCTCAGCATACTTTTCTATCGTGCCTTTTTCCACCGCTTAAGACACTTTCCTGGCCCATTGTTCGCTCGGCTATCGCAATGGAACCACGTCTGGCATATCAAAGACAAGGTGAATCACTACAAGCGTCTCGACGAGCTTCATAAGCAGTATGGTGAATTCGTTCGTATTGGACCAAACACGCTTTCAATTGCCGACCCTACAATCGTTGGTCTTGCTCATGCTCACTCGACCAAGTTTGAAAAGACAGATTGGTATAACATTGGTAAGCCTGTGACAAGTCTACACCAAATGACCGATCACAGTGTGCACGACATGAGAAGGAAGCACGGCTGGGATAAGGTGAGTACATCGCTGACTCGGTACTATGCTGTTGATTGATAAGAACAGGCATTTACAGCGTCAGCACTTCGGTCGTATGATTCCCGTGTTGTCAGATACGCCGACAAGTTGGTTGAACAGCTTAGCCAAAGGATAGATACGGCCATCAATGTCCAGGAATGGGTCGGCTACTTTGCATTCGATGTGATGGGTGATCTAGCGTTTGGCCGGTCCTTCGACGCTCTAGATTCGGGCAAGTCACATTGGTTCATTGACCATATCCGCAAGGGGTCGCGTCCACTCGGCCTGCTTGGCACAGTTCCGTGGGTGCTCGAATGTATCGTCAGGCTGCCCCTTCCGCTGTCGCTTAACCCGATTGTTCAGATGATAAAGCACAGCAGCGACCTCATGGAAGAGCGCAAAAAAATCACGCCAGATGAGGAAGACGTCATGTCGCATATACTCGAGGCTGGGAAGTTCTTCGAAGATCCGCAGATGGAGGATATGCTGCTCACTGGTGACGCAAGACTACTGGTCATAGCAGGCAGTGATACCACGACCGCTACTTTGACATATATTCTTTATCACCTGGCTCGCGATCCAGTCATTGCGGACAACTTACGCGCCGAACTCAAGGCGCACAATCTACACAGTGATGATATTGTTACTGTCGCCGCCCTCACTCATCTCGACTACCTCAACGCTGTCATCAACGAGACACTGCGTCTGCACCCACCGGTGCCAGGTGGTGTGTACCGAGACTCTCCGAAAGGCGGCATCACCGTTGACGATCATTTTGTGCCTGAAGGCTGCAAAGTGATTACCCCTCAGTACACAATACAGCGATCTCCGAAAGCATTCGTTCAACCTGATGAGTTCATCCCAGAGCGTTGGACAACGCGAGGAGAGCTTGTTCTCGACAAGGAGGCATTCTTCCCATTCTTGCTAGGAAGATTTGGTTGCATTGGCAAGCAGCTTGCTTACAATGAGGTGCGAACTGTCATCACGAAGTTAGTACTTCAATTTGATTTTGCGTTTGCTGCGGGCGAAGACGGAACGGATTTGCTTGAAGAGTCGCAAGATCACTTCACAGTGGGTTTGGCGCCCTTGAACTTAGTACTCAGGGCGAGGAAGGCGTGAACGATGGCGAGTTTCGTAAGTAGAACAAGCACAGTGTGTGCCAAGCTGCCAGGCGGTTAATGTTAATACGTCGCACTCTCCTGGGATTGGTGCGAGTGAGCTCCTTCTATTCAATCGCGATACCAAAGACGTGCTGTTCGCGAAGTCAATAGTAGTAAGCCGAACAGCTGGACTCGATTCCACGTCCTGGTTACAGCATGGTAGCCATGTTAGGTGCTCGACTATACATAAGGTACTCTGCAAAGCATATCCAACTTCTTCATATACCATGTTCGCACCCAGAAGATCCGATTGAAGTCGAGGATATATGAAGTCGAGGATATATGCATCTACAGTCTTGCTTTCAGGATGTGATGCTGGACGATCTCCTTTGCAACGATGTGCGCTGTACCTACGGTGTATCACGCGGACTACTAGCGCAGTATATTCCGCTAGACTTGGCACTAGTTGTCACATGTCGAACCCTTCCACCCACGTCTCTTTGTCAGCCATATATCTCACTCTGTTCAAGAGTAACGAGATACGCGAAACATTACTGCCTCTGCTGTTGACTAGATCCTTGAAGTGGCATCGGCCAAGTCGTCTCGGTATGGCATGCAAGCGTTAGCTGAGAGACGATCTTCGTATGCTAAGGTCTTGACGTCAGCTTTTGTGTTGCACAAGATCCCAACTATTGGGTGCTGTTGTACAAAGAACCAACAATCGCAGTAATGGATAGTTACCCGATTCCGCTGATCGTTTAGGACACGAACATAAATGAACTCATCAACATCAAGGTGCTGAGCTTTTTCTTCGTTGCTGCAGAGTTCTTTCCAACATTCAAGTGGAACGATTGAGCTGAGTACGGTACCAACCATGGCAAACCTCACTGCCCTCCTCTCAACCCTCATCTCAGCGAACCACATCCTCCACTACCATTCTGTCGTCGATGCTTACGGTCACATATCCGTCCGCCATCCGGACGAGCCAACACAATTTATCATGTCCGGCAACCGTGCTCCCGCCCTCGTCTCCTCCCATGACGACTTCGTAACCTACCACGTCTCCGATGCCTCAGCTGTCGATCCCAATGCTCCAAAGGGCTATATCGAACGCTACATCCACAGCGAAATGTACAAACGTTACAGCACTGTACAATGCGTCGTACACGCTCATGCTCCAGACGTTCTACCCTATGCTATTAGCGGAGTTCCACTCAAACCTATGTTCCACATGCCTGCTTTTCTAAGTACGCAAGTTCCCATCTGGGATATTGAGACAGTCTACAATGAGACAGATCAACATGACATGCTAGTTCGCAACGTCCGACAGGGTGCCAGCCTTGCAGCGAAATTCGCAGACTCAGCAAATCAGACGGACGGGTCGTCAAGCACGCCAGACAATGAAGTTGTGCTGATGCGGAAACATGGTTTCACAACTCACGGTCCAGACATTCAGACTGCTGTATTTCAGGCTGTTTTCACGACAGTGAATGCGAAAGTGCAGACTGATTCTTTGCTGTTAAGAAATGCATTTGGGAATATGGTTGGCGGAACGCTTGATGCAGCTGTGTGGGGTGGTGCTGATGGCGGTTTGTTCAGCAATGCGATAGAGCCGCTGACGGAGCGGCAGGCGAAGGATACGGCGGAAAGTATTGGAGCTACGACTGGGAGACCTTGGGAGTTGTGGGTCGCTGAGGTTGAGGCGAGTCCGCTTTACAAGAACAACGAGTAGAAGTAGGGTGCCGTCTCTAAGGAATGTTGATGGCTTGAATGCATCGGGGACATCGAATGGTGTAACGCGTCAACCGAGCGCGCTAAGGAGTTCTGGAGTATGGTTGAAAACAATTAAGCACTGTTCTATGTTGTTTCCATTCAACAAGCGATTCAATTCCACGGACTGCTTAGTCATCTCCATACTGACCTGCAGACTACAAGTCGCAAGGCTGACCAAGTGTAGATTGACGATGCACGGATGCACCCGTGTTTTTTCCGCCCCCAACTGCTGGGCGTCGGCACCATCCCTCACATCGGTAGCCTGCTTCAGTGCATCCCTGCTCCTGCAGTACTGACTAACCACAAACGCTACTAAGAGCCCGCTAATGCTGTATCGCACCACCTCCACCCCGAGTTCTCATTGGTACAATTCTGTTTACCTAACCAGCTTTAGCCGTATCCTTTCGCTAAAGGTGTGAGGAGACATTCAATAGCTCATCGCCACGAGCATGCACGTTGTGGCTAGTCCGGGGGATGGACAACAAGGTCATTGGTGGGTATGTCAGTGGCGTGTTTTGACGAACGATCATAACCAAAAGAAATAGGATCAATGCCTCAGCCGCAACAGTGCTGGAACCCCGACACTGCAATTGACAACCCTCAGCCTGATTTTTGTTTCAACTTCTTTTGACCTTCCAAGACTCTTCAATTGCTTGTCCGAAATCTATGACTGTTGACAGCGTCTTGTAGCAGGACACAGCCTGGTTTCAAGATCATATAACAGCAGCGGCAATCATTTGAGTCACCACAGTACTTTCGCTGTCATCCCACCACGACTTTGGTTGAAAGAGAACTTGTGCCATAATATCCTCCTAGTTGAAGTGTTTCACTAACAACTCAAAATGGATGCACGTTCCACGACCACAGCTAGCCTCGTCCCAGCAGGAGCTGCAGTCTCTACGATTCCTGCTGGTCTCCCGACCACCGCCTACCTTTGCAACTCCGATACACGCACGGCTATATATTGTACAGAACTAACTTCCAGTCCCTTCCCGATTGCGACCTATGTTTGGTTCACATTTAATGCATCCATGCAAACTGTGACCTATACCTCAGGGGCACTGCACCCGATGTTGGCTGCGACCACCTCAAGCACAGCATCCAGTACCCAACCCCAGCTTTCTCCTGGTAAGTTCTGCGCACATTGAGCAATGTCCCCCGCTGTAAGAGAAAAAGCTAAATCAGCAGGCCCTGCAACCTCGCAGATCGTCGCCTCAGCCACATCGGACTCGCCAGTCACCTCCACTGCTTCTTCCACTAGCTCAAATACAACAGGTGGCATCGCCTTCGAGAACTCTTCTCACTCATCCCTTTCAGCAGGAGCTGCAGGTGCCATAGGTGCAGTGTGCGGTGTACTTTCCATCCTCTTGCTGATAGGAGCCTTCTTCCTCGTTCGCAGAAAACGCCGACAGCGCTCTCACACCACCAATGACTCCGCAATTCGCAACTCCCACATGGTTGGACCAGAGCCATATCAGAAGCCAGAGCTCTCGGCGGATGAACATAGAAACATAATCCCGACATCTGGTACAGCTGAACTGGCTACCGAACATCGGAGACATCAACTTGGGATTGATGCACCTCGAGCACAGACTAAAACGAGCATTCAAGTTCAGAACCACAATATCAGTCACGATGATGATGACGCTGCTTTCTATGGATTTGATGAGGTCGAGCATTTACCTCCGCATCGCTAAGTCGAGTCTACTGGTCGAGTTCATCGGCGACACGAAATGCTGAAGTGTATGAGCAGTACTAGCTTGAGACACAACAAACCACATATACTTTCCATTCTTATCTTCCTTTCTCTCGGCCCATGTTCGTTAGAACATTCGATCGACTTGAAAATTGCTGTATTGGTCGAATAAACTGCTAACTGCTTTACTACTCTGCTCCCGGATTTGCTGACTCCAGAATCAACGGCGTCAGCAACACACAAGAGAGAGCTGCCCTTATCACATATTCACTTTCACATTACTCTGACGCTGTCAAAACATGTTAATCATGCACGTTCTATCAATCTCGGAAAAAGCTGGTGGAAAAATCAAGAGTTCATTTCACGGCAAACATCACATCACGACTACAAGGTCGGTTGCGCGTCATCTTCTACACAGCCAGTCCGCCACGGAGCTATCATTGATCAAATTCGATCAGAATTGCAGTACTACGTCGAAGGTTGACAACAGGTCCAACAAAACTCATCAACCAAACCAACTTTTATCGGTACTAAATCAGGACCCGCGAATTTTGCATCGAGTGCTCAACCCCAAACCTAGGAAATCAGACTAGTAGTCAGGGAGTGGCCCATTAGTGAAAAGAACTGTCAATATCACGGCAGATAGATAATGACTAAGGTACTATACTCCCCGAAAGGCTTTTTTCCTAACAGGCTATTTATCGTCCGTCTGCCCCATATCGGCTTTGATCAAAAGCTACCGTCTCGTTTCGTCGTCACCACCCCCATCTGAATGCTACTCGCTTCATACTACACTCAGGGTGTTGATAGCTCTCGTGTACTGTACTGTACATGAAAGTAGGTGATAAAAGAAGAAATGATGTGGTCATTGAGTTTTTTACTGATGCAGCTTCTAACTTTTGTGCGTATCGATCGCCACCAATAGCTAGCTGATCTGTTCAAGCATGTTACCTTGGCAAAAAAGGAAGAGTACTAAACAACGACTGATCACAATCTAGATTCTATGGCACATACGGCAGCATATGGGAGGAGTTGAAAGCAAGGGATATTGAAAGAACCATGAGAGTACCTTACTGAAGAGCACGGATATGGATGTAAGAGTGAACAATGTAGAAACAATAGAGTAGATAGCCATCTTTACTGCAGCTATACCACGAATGATTCCCGTACGCGCGTTCACGAATTAATGCCAATTGTAAGTAGTAATGCCGCCGTTTGTATGTGCCCTACTATACTTGAGCCGAGAAGAAGAACTTTTGGGTTACATGATCTGTTCGAGGCTAATCTCCGAATACTGTCTCATGGCGTATGAAGAACTCAACGTCGAGCCATTTGGTCGACCAACTTCCCAAGCCAGGACAGTCCTGGAACTTCACTTAATAATGTGGCTTTTCGGATCCTCTGTCCCATTCCATCACAAGCTTCCAGTTATCGGCGTAGATGGTAGATGAATCCTTGCTAATCAAGATCAGGTCGTCTTCCTGCCGGATAAAATCCATGTCATCAGATCCTGCACGCTGTGAACCAACGACGCATGCTTGTCTCAAGAGCTCTGTAAGGTCCGGGATGACATCCTCGGATGCACGATCCAGCGATGCTAGGATTACCGTGGCCAGCGGAGTCGACACGCTTAGACACTGTCGGCGACCTGTCAGAATGTCCTGGATAATGCCATGTGACTCAGGTTTGATCCAGTCGCGAACCACTCGAAGGCATTCCAAGGATAGAAGACTCTCGATAGTCGTGAATTCGTTGCTTGAAACTCGAGATTTGACATATACGATCAGAGCGACAACTGCTGGTCCTCGAGTTCCGGCATGATTGTTCATGATACTGCCAATCTTGACGATATGGGCAAAACGGTCACGGCTTGCCTCGTCCGAGAGAGATAGCAGAAGCATATTCATCGCGTCGAACAGCATTCGTGCTGGTACATCTGCACTAGAACCAGCGTTAAGGCCGTGAACAACGTCTTTGATCGTTCTTGGGCGAGTATTCAAGACCAGATTCGTGTAGTCCCTCGTATGGGTCCAATGACCTTCTAGGGCAGCCATGCTTTCGGCTTTATCTGGCAATACCCACGACAAGGCATTGAAGTAAACCTGTGCACGAGCACTCGCGGCCTTCAAACTGTTGCTCGACTTGAGTTGAAGAGTGGCTGAAATGGTTCGTTGTCTCTTCGAGTTCACCCTGCAGTGTACGGATGTTTTTTTTCGGTTCCTGCTTCTCTTGCTCATGAGTTAGCTGCTTCTCAGCGAATTCACCGCGAGCTGTTTCAGCTTCGTGTCTGAACGGCAGCACTGTCCGGCTCGACTTGTTAAAGCTTCGCCTCAAGTCCTTATCGCACTACTGCTGCGATAGGTACTTACACCCGGTCCAGTATTTTGGCACCCACAGCTCAACGCGTATTTTGGTCAACAGTCATGCGAGTTATTGTGGCACCTGATGTACCGGCAAGATGGTGTGAGTAACAACGCTATGATTTCGCTTGAGGGCTATTGGATTTTGCTGGCAACACCTGCGAAAAAATTGGCAGCTTCTGTGGGAACCGTCCATTGAGTATTGAAACTGTATTCAATACGGTAGGTCATAGCGGTAGTCAAGAAGTCTGTGATGGAACCATCTGTAAATGCGATGGAAGTAGAAGGCCATCACCACTCAGCTGACAATGGCTTGTCTGATCTTCAGTAAACGGTACGGTGCAAGATGTGGAACTATTTACCTTCTGCAGACTTTCGATCACATCCATTCGTCGTTGATCGCAGCATCGACGTTTGGGTGAGGTGGTATTGGACCATGGTTGAAGTGCCTTGCTGTACTATAGGAGGCTAGATTAGCATCTGCCACATCAGACCGTGCGAATTGAATGACTACATACAGAGAATGCCCACCTGGACGAAGCTCAACAAGGTGACAGTGCAGTGTTCACACCAAACATCATGGGAAGCTCTTTCACTATGCCCGTGTTCTCGCAAAGAGGGCTTGCATCACATGGACTCTTGCTGTCACCCTAATCATGTTAGTATGCAAACGAATGATTTTAGCACCGTGCAGTCACGCGAGGTATGCTGATGCAATTTTCGCGACGCGTTTACGTTGATAATATTCTCGTTGGTCATTGAAGTCTTTGCGCGGATTGTATCAATATCCAGTTCAGACACAAGATGGAGTCTGACCTGGAGGAAATAGCGAAAGGCGCTCGCTCCTGCGAGGAAATACAGAAGACTTTGAATGAACTTAAAGAAGCCCTCGAAGCAAATCCAAGGACCAGGACTGTCGGAGATTACCTGTCTGGTTTCGCAGGTGAGATCAAGGCCTTGAATGAAACTTTCGTTCGAATAGGCGAAAGCTGGGAGACGATCGAGGGCACGCAACGCACTCAGATCTCTAGTCTGGAGGCTGCTGAAGCCAAGCACAGCGAACTGCTGCTGGCACAGAGTACTCAAATTTCTGACTTTCAGGAACAGGTGGCTGGTCTATCAGCCGTTGACGCCAAGCACAGCGAACTGTTGCTGGCTCATGCACAATTAAGAACGGAATCCGACGGCAAAGACAACGATTTGTCCGAAAAGCAAAAGGAGGTGGACAAACTCAAGGTTATTCAACAGGAGCTCGCATCGAAAATTGAGCAGCAAACGACTGGTTACGACAATATGCAGCAGCAATTGCAAAGCTCGATATCCAAGAGCACACAGTTCGAGAAAACGGTGGCAGACCTCAGTCGACGCCTAGAAGAGGTCAACGAAAAGGCTGAAAGAGCTGAGAGGTTGGCTAAGGAAGTGGAAACCAAGCGCAAGCAAGACGAGTTGGACCCACGATCCGTTCAGGCGACATACGGTGTTGACACGTCCTCGATTAAGCCATGGAATCAGACATTGCTTGCTGCCCTGTACAAGAACGAAGCTGAGCATAAGGAAAAAATTGAAACAGAGCTTGCCAACATGCCACAGTTGATGGCGGCTATCCACCAAGAAGAGCTGGATCGTCGTCTACCAGCCCTGATGGCCGAATACAAGCGGAAAGAGGCAGAGGTCAAGGAATGATATTGTTCTGCTATGAATGTAGCTGAGGATGATGCTCAAAGCCTAGAGCAGAAAACTCCAAGGCTGGATGTACCGGTCAAGGAGTTAAACGAGAGGCATATGCACACTATGATGGGCCAAAGAACTCGCCTAGAGCGGCAAATGGAGGAACTGCGAAGTAGCATGCAGCAGCAGATTGCCCAGCTGCGAAGTGAAGCTGACCTCGCTCTTCAGGAGCACGATGGACAAGTCGAACGGCAAAGAATTCAGCACGCTGCTGGACTGCGCGAGTTGGTGCGGGAAATGGGTGATAGGCATGCCGATTACCGTCAATCTATCACTGAGCTCGAAGCTGATTTGAGGGTTGTCACGCTGATTTACAGGAGGCTAGAGAGGAGGTCGGCCAGAAAGACGACGAGATCAACGAAATCGGAGGCAATATGACCAGACTGCAGGATGATTTGCAAGAGGTTAGAGGAGAGCTCACGACAAAGAAGATGAGATCAACGACCTCGAAGACAATATAGCCGGACTGGATAGTCAGCTCGAAAATACAACCTAGAGCTCCCAATAGATGAACATAGAAAAATCATTCCTAGATATGTTACCGCCGAGTTAACTACTAGGGCTCTAAGATATTGACTTAAGGACGATCTACTTAAGGCTTAAAGGAGATCCGTAATAATTATTTAACCTTGAAGTTATAATACTAGCCGCTATAATGATAATACTACCTTTTACGACTTCGATAAGATTAAAAATCCATCCCTATATCACTAGAGTTAAGACTACTAATCAAAATCCGGCTGTACTGTATGATATAAAAGTACATAGCAAGCATCATTTAACGACTAAATAAGCTACCTTACGCTTCACCGTTCAGGATAACGCGGACAACACTAGTTTTTTCATTTAAAGTAATTACTGCTCCTAATCTACGAGACCCACGCGATCGCCAGACTCTATTGCATTTCACCACACCGACTCCTTTCACCGAATTCCTTCATGTCTTGATATCTATCTCTTTCACTCCAACGAGCACGTCCATCAGATAGATGCGTCTATGACTGGCCGAAAATGCATTGGCAGACATCATGCAGAGGGATTACAGTGAAACGCTCTTCTGTCCACGTCCTACTAAGGCTAGGTCTTGTCTAGGCACCTGCTAGGATAACATATGTATACGCCATTCCGCCATGGAGCTTTGTTGGATCGACGGGCGAACTTTGAGAACACCCCCTAACTTTTACTTACCTATCCAGCCGCATTTCTGATCAGAGTTATGGTCGTGCGAGGGAAACATACTTTTCAGATAGCATGCTTTCGCTGCTTTCGTGGGCTTGTATTCTGATAGGCTGACTAAGTTCGGAAGTGCATGATGTTGTAGTCACGATGAGGGTCGAGGATGATAGGTGCGCTTCGTAGGGTCGATTCATATCGCCATGATGATTCATCTTACTCCATGGAGGAGCACTGTACCCAGGAATTTGGCGATGTGCTGTTCAGATTTTGTGTTTATGATGTTGCCATACAGCTCTCGTCTGACGTCGTGCGTATAGAAAGTCTCGTGTAGGGTGCAAGCGTTCAAGTTCAGCTCATCCTGTTCGAAGAGTACAGAAGCCCTGGGCTCTTTGAGCTACTAGTAGGCACTTCTCGTTTGTTCGTGCATGCGCTGTTGATAGGAAGAGTAGGTTACTGGGGGTAATAGCAAGTGCCGCTTTCAAGGCGAATGGACAAACGCTGGCATCAGACCACTTCGATATGGACAGGCGTACTCCAGATAGTATTCTGTTTCTGGTGGTCGGTCCTCAATGCTGCTGTGGTAGGATTCGGGTGCTACGAATATCAGTACTGTATGCTTCGTCGGAGAATAGTAGTTGCTTACTCAGATCTGCCGAGGCGCTGGCTTCAATGCTTTCGCAACACAGATATCTGTCTATGTCGCAAACTAGGCTGCTATCGTCAAGCCACAACCGTCCAATTCTCATGTTAGGTTGTAGTTCGGCAGCCTGTACTAGAAAGTTTTCTACTATCTGTTGGATGCGGGACTTGACAACAAGCCACGCCTTGCTATCATTGATTGGCTTCCTCAGGTACGCTTTCAGATCTCGACCAACGCAATTGGAGCCTTTTTGTAATTCATCTGGATTCAGTAATGCTCCTGATGTTTCCAGGTCTGATTTGATTATCCGGATTGAGCGGTCTTCACCTTCTGTAGGACTGGAACTGTTATTGTGGCAAATCAAGGAACACATAGCTTGGGTCATTACACTCCAGGATGCCGTCAAGAATCTTTTCTTGGAAGAGTCGATATTGGTCCATTCTGAGGACGATACTCCATTCATGAATTGTGATCGAATGTTCTCAAGACAGTCAACGGAACGATGCCAGTCCGTATCTCTGCGATTTTTGCCGATGAGGTGACTCACCTCTCCAGATGAAGCACGCAGGAATGTCGGTGCTAACAGTTGTGCATCCGCCGGATTAATTTGGTCGTCACGGATTGCCTGAATGAGAATATTCCAGCCATGGCGTAGATGCATGATCGCTGTGGTCCAGTCACGATTACATTGACTGATAGAGGCCAATAGCCGGCACAGAATTAGAGTGTTGTAAGGAACAACAGGCTCAGACCGAGTCAACATAGCTCGGAGTGCAAGATTGACTTGTTGTGTAGCCACTGTTCTGCAATCAACGCCAGTAGCTTTCGACTCGTAGGATGCTGATAGTGCAATCATAGCATGGTAGACAGATGGTTCATAAGTGCTCATACACGGGACTGTTGTCTCCCAGAACGAACGCCATTGTTTGGTAGTTGCCAACACTGGCGCCACCTTGACAATGAAGAATTGCGTGTATCTGTGGTCCGAAGCGGTCAGGGATGCATTCAATTGTCCGTTAGAGAGTATCATACAAAGGTCCCCCATGGAACTCGAATACGAGGGCAAGTTCGCAGAATCGTAGGATGGAGGTGTTAAGTGATGTGTTCCCGAATTTGCAGGGGATGGTGAATAGCTCGGAGTTTCGACATCATCAGCGCCGGCCAGCCCGATCATTCCGATAGAACTGTTGGTCTCGTATCCATCACATTTGTAACCGCCTTTTGTGCACCTACAAAGGTGTTACCGTAAGCCAGCTATCATGTCGCGATTCCTTTTCTAGCTTACATTCGACAAATTGGTCTCTCTTCGTCACAACGTTTTTTCCGCTTTTTGCATGTCAAGCAACCAGTGCGAACTTTAGGCGCCCATCGTCGTTGTCGATTTTCAGGTACCGGTCGTGGCATCTCTGTTGTCGGGTGTTTCAGCACTGAAGGAGCGAAGTCGTTCTAAAGTGCAGGAATAGCGTCATCTATAAGGATGATCCACGTCTTGGCATGGGGCTTGGCGAAATAGTTAATCAAACAAGTGACTGTTATTACGATGTCCAATGATAGATGGAATCATCAAAAGCCCTAGGCGCCAGGTTGCTTCTAGCAGATAAGTGATTACCTGCCTGCCAGTTCACATTGGAGCATGGCACTGTATTCACACCACATGTGAGGGCCTTAATAACACTGCTTATGGCAAACATCTTGCGAAGACACGCATGCAGTCCGAAGACAACACACTACCTGGGTATAATGCGGCAACAGCAGAACTTGCCGGTAGCTCGTTTCGAGATCGGAAGTACAGTACACCAGGCCTCGGCGATTGACCGGCCTATCCACGGCGGGGAAAGAAACAAATCAAACCGTTGAGAGCTTCAATCCACGCCCGCATCATTGTCGAGTCATCATATACGCCGCCATGATATTCGAGTACATCTTTGCTCTCATATGCACTACAATGAAGAATCATCAGGGTCAGACGACGATCACTTCCACCACGACAAACTCCGCTACCTGAGACGAGAATACAATTAGACGAAATAGGGAAGCTCCACCGAAGATTAAGTTCTGGAGTCGAGACCTTACGCTACAGCCAATCAGTGATCTTTTTTCGTCAATCCCCACCCAAACGCTATTGTCGTGATCGGAACTGATGATGACTATCTACCTATACAAGTAGGTAGGTATAAAACTGCTGCCAGCAAGTCATACCTCACAATATTTTGAGAACAGACAAGCTTTAGGAATCACTCATTTACGCAAAATGCAGGATAAAGAAGAAATTTTGGAAGAAAAAACTCCAACGCACTTAGTCCAGATCCTTCCAGGCCACGATGTGCTCTCCCCCTCTAGTGAGAAACAACCAGTGGATGTAAATCTAGTCACCTTCCTGTTACCCACGGATTCCGACAATCCCAAAGACTGGTCAACCACTCGAAAATGGGTCATCACACTCATATTGTCTGCTACTGGCTTCAACCGCATTATGGTCTCAACAATCATGGCACCTGTCCTACCTGTCATTGCGAAGGATTTTCACATGACCGAAATTGAGTCGCTGATGAGCATGTCGGCGTACTTACTTTCAACAGCAATCGTGCCACTGATATTTGCCCCTCTTTCTGAGATTTACGGCAGAGGCATCATCTTGCATACGACCAATATCTGGTTTCTCCTATGGAATGTCGTCTGTGGCTTCGTCAGAAACAAACAGGGCCTTATCGCCGCTCGTGCTTTAGCAGGATTTGGGGCTGGCGCTGCTTACTTTCTTGGCACCAGCGTACTAGGAGACTTATGGGATGCGAAACATCGTGGACGCTCACTCGGCTTTACTTCAGTAGTCCAAAATCTCGCAGCAGCAGTTGGACCTATAGTCGGTGCTATCATCGCAGGACACACAAACTGGCGTTGGATCTTCTGGTCAACATCAATCTTCCAGGCCACGATCACCATCGCATCCATATTAGCTTTCCGCGAAACATATGCACCACTAATCCTCCAGCGAAGAGCGAAACACCTACGAGATACCACAGCAAACGCACAACTATACTCCCCTCTAGACAAACTCTGCGAGAACCGTACACCTATGGAGATCCTACAACGCAGCCTCGCCCGCCCGATAAAACTACTCTTCCTCCACCCCATCGTAGCCATCCAAGCCCTCCTATCAGCATTCTCTTACGGAATAACCTACCTCATCGTAACTACATACTCCAACATCTGGACCTCCCGCTATGGCGAATCAATTTCCACCAGCGGCCTGCACTACATAGCGATGTGCATCGGCGGTATCATCGGCGCCCAAATCGGTGGTCGCTTGATGGAACTCATATTCCGGCACCTCAACGACAAGGCAACCACCGAACAAGACAAAAACAAACCTGAATTTCATCTCCCAATGATGCTCCCAGGCACTCTCTTCACAGTAATCGGCATGCTCTGGTACGGCTGGGCTGCCCAGTACAAAATCTTCTGGATCAATGTTGATATCGGAGCCGGTGTTCTCGCCGGCGGTCTCATACTCATCGGCATGCCGCTCATGGCGTATATCATAGATGTATACCCCGAACATGCGAGTTCCGCGCAAGCCGCATCTCAGATGCTACGTAGCTTGACAGCGTTTGCTTTCCCGCTGTTCGCACCGAGTATGTATGCGGCTTTGGGGTATGGGTGGGCGAATACGATGCTTGCGCTGATCTCGGTGTTGATTACGCTGCCGGCGCCGATTGTGATCTGGATCTATGGTGATCGATTGAGGAGGAATGCGAAGGACAGCTTTTAACTTCACGCTTAGATGGCAAGGTAGATTTACTACAGTACTCCCTAGACGTGCAATATGTGGCCACATTCAATCCTTGTGATATTTCCTGGATGTAGCACGAAGTTGTAATTAC
>Ga0115842_100117_pt1 | contig 26872 bp, 17 predicted proteins | sample InSIn2SAF170_2_FD_83856 | JGI IMG/M metagenome (GOLD analysis project Ga0115842, IMG submission 83856)
AGGTATATAAGAGTAACGGAGATGAAGCTTGTCAGCTCATCCCTCTCCCTGTGTATCAGCATAAGTACCATCATGACTGCAAATATTCTGATGTATGGTAGCGGGCAATGCCGCTCGTTTTCCTTTCATGCAGTGACAACAAAGCAATTGTGGGCTACGGTGCAATCTGTGGGGCAATGAAAAAATTCCACAGTGGCCAAACATCAGCGTATAGCATTATTGCGGTATTGGTCGGGCGAATTTGGAGAGCAAGATGCAACTCCCTGGGAAGTGGTAACGCATATGATGTGTTGGCAGCGTCTCGAGCCAGCGGTTTTTTGAGTTGACGTTGAGGCCGGAATCCTGGCGTTCGTATGATAGTCGAGCCTTAGCGTTGGTCGAATCACGCCTCGACCATGTTTCAAAGGTGGTGAAGATAGACGCAGCTGCAGGCTTCGTGGGTTATCTCCGCAGTCGATCGTCAGTAACGAATGTACGCCATACGTGGTCCGTAGTTTGGTAACGGTAGTGAGCATCCAAATGCCAGTGTGTCGTAATTGACAACCCCGTACCGAGTAGTAGTAGGCCACGATGAGGCGAATGCAGTGAATGGCGCAATGCATGAGCTCCTCAGCCAAACCATGCCATGTAGGACAGCCACTAGACTATCTGCACGCAAAACATGCATGAGCTTGGCGCATGATGACCAAGGAATCAGCGTTGAGATGAACAGAATTCTGGATCGAGAGCTGCACGCTTTGCTCAATGATCGGCCACGCAGTTCCGCCCTGCTGGCAACCTCGGGTGTTGTTCCATGTTTAAAGCACGCAGGACCACAGCATTGTTGGAGCACCAGTTGAAAGTCGCCGGGCGCTTCTGCAATGTGAAGATTGAGGTCCTTAAGATCTCAAAATAACTCAGTTTAGTGCTGAAACTGCGCTCGCTAAGGGGTAACCCTTCAAGCGAGCCGCTCAGAGAGATTGAGGTTCGGCGGGTCTTGTTCGAGGTCTCGCCAACAAGCGCGGGAGTGACACTGCCGGGCGTTTGAAGGTTTTCGGGAATTTTGCAGGAATGGGCTCGATGAGTGGAAGAACACTTTCATGCATTGCTGTGTTGGCAGTAAGGTTACGAAAAGAACGGGAGACGATTCTGACCGCGTCTTACTTGGTCAGGCAAAATGGTGAATTGCGCCCTTGAGGAAGTCGGCTACACTTGCGTCTTGCAACGTCACGCCAATTAGATGGTCTACAGTACAGTAAATACCTATCTAGCTCGTTGTGGGCCAACACTCTCGTTCTCTTCAGTGGAATTGATCAAGCACTTCTACCACTATGCGGCAGAGTGAGCTTGACAGCGGAAAGTAATTTGCTGGCAGCCATAGAAAGTGTCAGGAAATTTATCTTGGATGCACATCGGGCATACCTCAACAACACCTCCCCCAAAACACTTCCTGCTCGTGAACCATTGGCTTGCATCCTTCCATTCTAGCGCTTTGACCACCCACCAAGACAACAATCTATCATCTGTCATTCAAAGGATGCTCGGTCTGTTAGGAACCAGCGTTGCATGTCGGACACGGCATGGTAAGGAATGACATAGACGGGATGGATCGCGGCGATTCCCTCCTCATCCTGCTCATCAGCATCTGAAAAGTTCCCGCACAGCTTGTCTTTGTGCACGTGCCAGGTACAGTGTTGAACACAAGAAGCCTGTACGTCTTGGACAGAGTATGAATGTTGATAGCTAGCCATGCTTAATCCGGCGAGGTTGTAGCAGGTGTGATAAGCATCAGGACGTCTGTTCCGAATGTGTTAGCAGGTTGGGTGCACTCGGTTCTTGTGAGACGCTTACTTGGAGGGTTTGTCCCTCAGGCCTCCACCTGGAGCTTGACAGCAGCTGAGAATATATCGAGTAAGCCCATCGCTACTAAAAATCCTGTTTCGGGGCTGAAATGGCATGGTGTCAGTATGCGGACGAGGCCCTCGGAGGGCCGCTTCCAATAATGGCCAGCAGCCGCCAATCCAATGACTATAACAACCATCAACAACCTTGTTCGTGCGTCCAGCAAACCCCCCTTCCGGGGCGTATTGTCGGGCAGAGAGCCATCTGGTCAAGGAACCAATGTTCAGGTATTTGTTGAAAACTTCTTGTGGTGGCCCAAGGATACAAAGGCATGCTAAAGCACAAAATGTGTACGCTCCATGAGCTTCGTTGCTTGGACTGGCTGAGATGCCACCTTCATGAGTTTGACACCTTGACAAATGCTCTCCAAGGCCATCACGAAAGTCGCGGCATCCAGCGTTGTAGGCTGGTGTATCATGCGGCAGGCTCCAAGGAAGGTTGAGCAGCGTAATCGTGACCAGAGCACAGTATGCTCCCCGTACATCCTCTTCACCGTCTTCACAGATGCAAAAGCCACCATCAGGCTGCTTTAAAGTACCAAGCCAATGCCACATAGCCTTACGGTCGACAATCTCATAAGCGTCATCGCCTCCTACCATTGCTAACGACAGAAGTACAGCGTACGTAGGTGCCAAATGGGACAGATGACCTTGACCACCTCCAAACCCTCCACAACTATTTTGCAACGGAGTGATTGACTTGATGAGGCTGTAAACATGTCAGTCGTTTCGTTCTACGGCGAGAGACATCCGTCGTGCCTCGGGTTTGTAACATACCGAGGACGTAGTGGCTGCAGGTCTTGACGCAGTAGGTACAAGCTCAGTAGACTCCAGTAGAGCAACCATGGCCGACTCGCATCTAGTCCGACAAAACCTGCTGGCAAAGCGCCAAGTCCGTCATGCACAAAATCGAGGTGATCCTGCCGCTGTAGGTATGGAAGCCCATTTTCGTCAAAGTCGAATGGATTCGACGTAGGGTTGTTGACTGCGTTGAGTAGTGGCAGACATTCCTGCACCGTTTGAGTTTGCAGTTGCGATGTGGCCGTAAGGGCTCCGTCGACGATTGGTAAATATTCAGTTACATAGCGAGGTAATGGCATGAAGAGTTCGAATTCATCTTCTGTGCTCGCCATCGCATCACTTCTGCCCTTCTGCTCAGGTCTCTTGTGTTTCTTATCTACGGCAATACCCCTACCTTTGGTAGATAGTGGAAATCGGACCTTGCGTTTCATAAATTGGCATTGATGCGGCTATGGTCTTAATATTGTTCCCAGAAAGTTGTGGAATGTATCAGCCAAAAGCTGCTTCAGTTCCTAGCAATTACGCAGAATGGTGTCGGCAACCTTCTTACAAACTGAGCTGCTCGAAAGCCAGCAACGTTGCTCATGTTCCATAGTCAAGTAGGGATCAAATCCTGGCACAAACACTCATGGGAACGTGTAAATGAGTCGCTATAGAGTGTGTACTGTACTTGTCTTGGCTCAGTTGCTGCCTCTTGGCCGGCGTGCAGCCAACGACCGGTAACCTTGATACCCATTGATCATGCGCAAGCTACGTCCATACAGATATTCATGAGGATATTTAGCTACAGTAGAAGCATCTGGCCTGATCAAAAGCTGCGTCAAAATGAAATTGCAGGTAGCTGAGCGGGTGCGTATCTCACAAGGCGAATGGAGACCATTGTTAATCTACTGCAGCACTTACGGACGGCGTACTCGAGTGTTGGAAGTGCTCGTGAAGTTCCGTTTCCCGCCTTGGGATCCGGATCTTTTACCGCCGCGGACAACGACCACCACCACAAACGACGGAGCAATTCTCTTACCGAAGATCTAGCCGCGCATAAAGAAAATTACGGTCCGTGCTCTGGCCCGAGGTCGAGGACACCTGCCACTCTTAAAAATCAGGGTCACAACCTCACCGCTGCTTGCCATATCCACAGCCACTCCACAGGGTCAACAACACTAACCAGACCAACCTCTTCCCACAGATTCGATGAAGGGACTTTCATGAGTCTTCATGTGAAACCTGAAACATAAAGTACATACCTTTGGGAGCTTTACAGACTACTGCATGATTATGAGAGCCATGGCCGGTATGTGCGCGAGGAAACACAAGCAGGTCATTATGCTCAGCAACTTCCAGCCAGTAAACAGCCACACTGCAGAAGTGAAGCCAAGCAGCGATTACCTGCATTAGTCTGCAGCATGAGTAGTTTTGCAGCCAATGTCGATGTCCGGAGTATCATGGCGCTCCATACTCGTGCTTTACGCAGACGGAAGCTATGCCATATGGATCACGCCGTTCTTGTTGAGATACACGATGAAAATCATGCCTTGCGAGTCAGCGCATATCAGCGCCAACTTCCGATATTGCATAGGCGACGAGACCCTGCTATCAAGCGAACGCGAGCTCAATAGTGAAGGTATTGGTGACCTTTCAGACACGGGAATTGAACTCGAGACGCGAGGTCTTTTGGGATGTATGACAGCAACGTATTGTCCTCCAAGCAGCGGTAGGCGTTGTACAACATGTTCGGGGCTGTAGCAACTCCCATTGTGGCTCGAAATCTCTGCAGTTGACGGCGGCTCTCTCTTTTCAATATTGCACATTCAAGTTGTCTACAAGGCACGAGCCGGTCAATCCTGAAACCTTGACAGTAACGGATGGATCGAATCGTCAAGTGACGCGTTAGTAACAAGTAGTTGCAGGTCTAGCTGTGAGCCATGCATCTGGACAAGTCGGTGCATCGGTGGTCGTCCAAGACTTCGCCCAACTTGCTGTGTTTGTGAGCCAAGCTGGCGAATCCCAGATGGTGTTGGCGGCCACCACACTGCCCCGCAGCGAACCACCAGCCCGAATCACCGTCGAGGCCCGTTCACCGCCTTTCGCACACTTTATGCCCTCTCACAACCTCTATCTCACCTGCGCCCACACCACTTCTGTCCTCCTCGCCCTCGTCCTCACGCCATTTCAGATAGGCTTGGGGGCTCATCATGCTCTTCTAGCTGTTTTTGTTTTTTTCAGCTTATCAATTGCATTCAGATTTTCATCTTTGTCCATGCTCACCAATACTAGCTGAACAATTGTGTGATCTACTCTTTGCTTACTGTGTCTCCGCGAATACACGCTTTGACAAAACACACACCGTATGGCCGAGATGGACCTTCCCTCCGATGAGCTTAGCTACGATTTTGGCTCGAGATCGAACCCTTATTACCATGACCAGTCTTGGGCTATCGCGCTGAGTACAATGGATCCGATAAACGCCGATCCACGACCGAACATGTCACCTATCGCGGCAGGCATTCATGGCTTGCGGCAGACAACAATGGCCGAACACCCAATGATGGGTGATTGGCACTTCCAGCAAATGCAGATGCAGCTGCAGCACCAACAACAGCAACAAGAACAACAAACACATCATCCACTACATACCACCCAACACCACCCACACCAGCACCCGCACCACCACCAGCAACATATACCACGACATGTCACCGCTGCAACGCAGGCACAATCACATCACCACCATCATTATCACCATAGCCTCGACTACTCTCAGCAGCACTCACCAGTCATGGACACTTCGTTCGGCGGAGTGTTTCACACAATGAGTTTGCCTCCACAACTGGCCATGGCCCCCGTCTCACAGGCTGGACTTGAAGTATCTTTGCCACTAGATCAGTCATACATGACGATTCCGCCTTCCATGGACACCATGTATAACCTAGCCGACTTCCGTTCGGAACTTGTCCATTATACAACGACTGATGTAGGCCCATATCCCGTGTCATCATACCACCAACAAACAAGTTCTCCGACTGGTTCGCATCTCGAAATTCTCTCGCAGCCGAGCACATCAGATGAGCATGGCTGGACCATGGTGGACGGTAGAACATCATTCGAATCAAGCGAACGATCCTTCTGTCTCGACCCTATCCACACCCTGCATGACAGATCGCTGTCCGAGTCATCTTATTCTGACTTGGATCAGCCACCACAGGCCGCTTTCCTCAGCAACCTGGATATGGGTGCCGCTCAAGCAGTACACTCACCGACCACCTTCTCCGACAGTGATTACGAACCATACTACGCACATCACCGTCTCTCCATCGATCATGGCTCTAGTGTCACTTCCAACGCTGTTGTCAGACCAATTCCGATCCCAGGCACATCAAAAGTTTCGTCTCCTATCCGATCCCCTATATCCCAAGCATCTGCAGGGTCTCCAGGCCGAAAAGCAAACAAGAAAACTCCCATTGTTGCCAAGGGTACCGAAAGGATAACAAAAAAAACAACACAAGGTGGACGGAATGAGAACGAGAAGCGAGTCGGGAAGAGGAAGGGTCCACTCAAACCCGAACAGCGAAAACAAGCCAGTGAGATACGGAAGCTGCGTGCGTGTTTGAGATGTAAATTCCTGAAGAAGACATGTGACAAGGGTGAACCATGTGCTGGATGCCAACCTTCTCATGCGCGCTTATGGCAAGTGCCTTGTACTCGAATTGACATCAAAGAGATCGGATATTTCCTCAAAGATAAGAAGTTTGACTACGAGCGTCATGTATCGTTGGGATTCTCCGTCGGCAACATCAAAGGTTTCTCGGACGTTGAAAGGACTCTGTTCATTACTCATGGGTACGGACACATGCTTCCTGTCACTGCGAGAGAAGTCTACGTTAGAGATGACAAGTGCTTGAAGATGGATTGGATTGAAGCGAACAAGGTCGCAAGTGGATATGAAGTTTCCACCGCCAAGCTCTCCGCCGGCACTGAAGGCATATCTACGACCATGCTGTCTGACTACCTCGACCGACATATAGATGGCACCGGAACCTTTGTCAAGTTTGTCGACGACTACTTCGAGGGCACACCTTTCCTATCCCAGATGCTGAAGGCTGCCTACAACTTTTATTCCAAGACCCACTCCAAGATCATCAAGAAAGCCCTTAAACTAATGTTGGCTTACAACTTGACCCTGCACATCACCATGGTGGAAGGTATCCCCGTTGAAGAAGCCTTAATTGGTAAGATTGAGGACCGTAGCTCAAAATTCTACGGCAAAACCATGGCCCCAGTGATGATCAACTTCCAGATCAAGTGTGCTATGGCTGATATGTGGCGTGAACTCCACAAAGACGTCCTCGAAGAACTTTCGTCTTTGTACTCCAGCGTTTACAGTGGAGACAAGCTCAAGAATTGGCCGACTATCTTTATGCTCGCTTCGGTCCTCCTTGCGGTGTGGGAATGCATGCAGTTCGATTGCCACTATCGAGTGCCTGACGAGACCGCTGTTGAGAAGTTTTGCTCCGACATGGAGACCACACCAGTTGGTGTCATTGTTGGGCTCTTCTCCGCTATCTCACAGAAACTGCCCTCCATTCTGGAGTGGGACACTTCGAAACATCATGCGTTGCTAGGATCTAACTGGGATGTTTGCAACACAATGACTGAAGTTCGTGAACATGTTACGAGATATGGTAAGACCTCAAGGATATCCAATCCCTTAACAAGTGCTAACCAGGAGTAGAAAATTACCTGCGCGACCGTCCGAACGCAAAATTCGATAGCAAGGACTTCGACTCGTTGTCGAACAAATTCCTATCAAGACTTGTACTACGCGACATCCGTGCAAATTAGACGACGACACGCCCATACGATGAATTATAGCAAGCGTTCTATTTGTTTTCTAAGCATTTTTGCAGCGATTTTCCACGAATCACGGCAGCAACGACTCGACGTCTTTTATGAAATATGCCCGAACACCACGAATCTATGAGTCACACGATCTCCGCATATACCACCCCACTCACGATAAGTTTTCCTTTGACCCCAGTCTTCGAACTGTGTTGTTTTTAGCGGGTTGCGCATGGAGTTCACTACCGAAGACATGAGAAGACGACACGTATGCATCTTCGACGTTCTCAAGTTTGGACCGCACCAGTGCCGGTAATGAAGCGATAATGTCAGCGGCTCCCAACCCGCTTTCTCTGGTACTCACCAATTGATGGAGTATATTGGAGTATAAAGATGTGGGGAACGAATGAAACGGATGATGAGAAACGAGAACTTTTGTCCTTGGGAAGGCTGGTGGTAAGCATTTCTGGCGCATCCAGTGCGAAGATTCAGAAGCGATACCACAGGCCTCGTAGCTCACTAGCATAGCTTGAACTAGGCATACAAATCTTTCTCACCCTGCTTCTCATCGCTGTGCTTAAATACATTCGTTTGTACTGTGCCTTTGTTCTGCTTTGCGCATATCAGTCCTATCAACCGCTTGCTGCCGCATGTGCTCCGTGCTTAAGGTTTATTTCCAGCGACCTGGTGCATTAGTCGTATCAGTCTCTGGTCTAGATTGTGCAAGCTCTTTTTGACCCTCACCCCAAGTTTCTTACACTATCCTGCCTATGTTTTCTTCAACTTTGTAAAATCAAACATGTTCAGCGCAACACCGTCAATTACTGAAAGGTAGCCCAAAACCAGGGACCACAGCTCGTCTTCCAGGCGAACATGACGATTTCGGTGTCCACATGCTGCTCAATCGATTCTAACCAATACCAACACTTATGAGGAGCATGCACTATCACGAAAGGCTGAATGCAATATATGTGACCAAGTTGTGGGCAGATGAGGGGAAGAGCACAACACCATCTCGATATTCGAAAAGTTTTCGAGCTGACATGGACATTGGGCTGCAACGTCTCTCATGATCCAGGGTTGCTGACATATTAGCGACTCGGACATTTCGCCATGAAACCGGCGGATTTGTGTGTAACCAACCCGCCGGGCAAGCTCGGGGTTGTTAAGCGACTAAAACGCTTAGCTCATCCCAAACCATGTTAGACTGGCGTGTACCTTGCTCAACAGCAAGGAAGCAGGGCAACGACGTCGGTCTTCCTGCCTCTCGCTCTTTCCAGTTCTTGTCGTGGTTGCTGAATTGTTCCTGCCTTGATCCGTGTGTGGTTCAGGACTACAGTAGGCTGATTTTAGTGACAGCCCACCTTGTTAAATGAGAAAACCTCGGTGGTCACCGTGCTCAACAAGCAGCGAATATCACTCTCGTCGCATTCCACCGTTCTTTTCACCATGATTTTAGCTGTTCCACAAACGTATGCTGTTGGCTACCAACAATAGCATTGCCACACTTTCTCACTTTATCGTCATTCTTTACTGGTGGATTTCGTTTCCGAAAAGTCGCTAGTGTGACCAGGACAGGCTGATAACGAAAACGCTTCCTCGTTTTCATCTAACTATCCGTCCTAGTAAGGTATTCTTACTCTTACAATCCCACCTCGCTGCTACGCGCTCGAATTATAGACCAAAATATCAATATTCGACATGCCCGAAATACCTAACGGGACTGGCAAGTCTGCCCGCCCAATCATTATTGCCGCCAACCGTACATGTGTCAACATCAAGCCTTTGGGCGATGGTAAATATGAGTATGGAATCGCCTCTGGTGGCCTGGTCACCGCATTGAATGCACTGAAGGACTCAACCAAACTACTGTGGTATGGCAACCCAGGTAAAGCTGTGCCATCGGACGATCTGGAGAAAGTCGAGGAAGAGATTAGAGGCAAAGGTGCTGTACCAGTATGGATCGATCCTCACCTGATGGATCTGTATTACAACAAGTTTTCCAGTAAGTTTTTCTCATCAACAAGCAGCCGGGCTCAAGCACTAATAGTGTTCAGATGGTGTTCTCTGGCCTATTCTTCACTACCATACTGATGCCATGAACGTTGACGACCGAGCCTGGGATGCGTATCAAAAAGTCAACCGACAATTTGCTCAGAAAATCGCCGAGGATGTCGAGGACGACGACATGATCTGGATCCATGACTACCATTTGATGCTCGTGCCTCAAATGCTTCGAGAGGAAATTGGTGACACGAAGAAGAATATCAAGATCGGCTTCTTCTTGCACACTCCATTCCCATCCAGCTACATGTTCATTCGCTTACCATATGCGAAAGCTATCCTGGAAGGCTTGCTCCAATGCGATTTGATCGGATTCCATACCTACGACTATGTTGGACACTTCTTGAGTTCCTGCTCCAAAATCCTGCATGTGACAACCACACCCAATGGCGTGCAACTCGTCGAGAATGGTGTGAAGCGGTCTGTTCATGTAGGAGCTTTTCCGATTGGAATCGATCCGGAAGGATTGCAAAAAGGTATGGAGTCGAAAGATGTGATAGAACGAATCCAGGAGTACCGCAGCAGCTACTACAAGAACAAGAGGGTCATTATCAGTGTTGATCGGCTTGATTATATCAAAGGTCTTCCACACAAGTTCCACGCCTTCGACATGTTCTTGCAACAGTATCCGGAGGAGGTTGGCAAAGCCGTCCTTGTGCAAGTCGCTGTTCCTAGCCGAGAAGATGTCCCAGAGTATAACGAGCTCAAATCTCAGCTCAATCAATTGTGTGGCCTTATCAACAGCAAGTACGCATCTCCTGGCTACACTCCTGTGGAATTTATGTACAGATCTGTCGACAAAACTACATTACTATCATTATATGGCATGTCCGACATCTGCCTCGTGACGTCCATTCGAGATGGCATGAACTTGGTTTCTTACGAATATATTGCGTGTCATGAAAAGACTCACGGCCAGCTGGTCATTTCTGAATTTGCGGGTGCTGCACATTCATTGAAGGGTTGTATCGTCATCAATCCATGGGATGCCGCAAACTGTATCGAAGGCATCAAGAAAGCCTTTGAGTTGACCTCGGAGCAGAAGGAGAAAAATTGGAAGAAGATGTGGCAGTACGTCAGCAAGTACACAAGTGCCTACTGGGGTCAAACCTTCACTGAGGAATTGGCGCGAATTGGTCCTGGGTACAGTTTGCCTCGAAACCCTGAACTGGAACCTAATGTCAACGCCGTCAATGGTCGTTCACATTCACAGCATCCTGACGATTCTGAGGAGCATGCGATGGGGACTATGTAAGAATGTCAACGAGAGGACGGATCGTTGGACGGGACGACATCCGGATAAGGAGGCCGTCTTTTCCTTTATTACTGTTGCCCGATCTGGTTCTGGTGCGTTTTCAATTGTCGGGGAAGGCCTCTTTCAATAGTAAAGCCATGACAGCATTGAGGGTCGTTTCAGGCGTTGAAAGGCAGCGTTTCGTTTAAAGATACCCAAGTTCACAACGTTTATGTCAATAGACTACAGAAGTGGTCATACCCTAATGACAGCTATCATCCTTGATTCGAACGACTATCCTCCGAACCTTGTACGCATCCATTGATAGTCAATTCTAATGGTGAACCACAGTTGTAGGGTATCTATAACCTCCACTATTCGATACTGGCTGATGAAGGCACAGCTTCGAGGGAGTTGCCGGTGGGGCTCGTATCGAGGACGAACATGTCTCTCATTCTCTAGGTGTGTAGTTCGATCTACACATTCACCTCGGCGATTATAGCCCATACAGCGAACCATCCCTGATAACCAGTTGGAGCACCAAAAGAGTACGTGTCACATAACTACTGCAAACCCTTGGCACCTCAATCCCTCCGCCTGGTCAATGCAAGATCACGATTCAAGCCTCAACACTGCTACAGTCAAATGAAATATGGGATTCACGCCCGGCGAATAGTACGCACAAGCGATATCACCTCCGACATCAAACCGTCCGTATATGCATCGACAAGCAGGGAGGCGGTAGCCCAGCGCATTCGGTAGGTCGACCAGCACGGGTATTCCAAAGTCCTCTCGGCTCTAGAACAACCTATGCTCCGACGCCTTTATACTTTCTATTGGCCGTGAAGTATTATCCGGACTTACATAGATCAGCAATTTCTCTTTATTGATCCATAAGAATGTTGATTATTCTACCGCAAATAGGATTCGAGCGGGCGGTACTATTACTACAGGTAGACATTAAGCCTATTCCCTCAACCTGCGATCGCCGAAGGGATTCCTACGATAGTACTGTACAGTACAGTAATTACTGACGGAACAGCAGAATCACATTCCGCTTGCGAGACGAGAATCTAGCCCGTTTTAGGGATAATGCGAATATGCACGAGGCGGTTTTTGGGGTGAATTGTGGATATAGCACGTGGTATTTTTATGTTGAGCGAATGGATGGAATGGATAAACGAAATCCGGTGAGTGAGACCGGGTATACCAGTATTTGGCACTTGATTCGTTGAAAAGATACGGACTTGAGGCTCTTGAAATCTCGTCTGGAACTGATCTGGATATAGAGGCAGGGGCTTGGTTCATTCGTTGGGACGTCCGTTTACAAGCTTGCAGGTCACAAATCTCACCTCGGCCGGTGTCAGACCTCGATCTTCATCGCGTTCTACAGTACTTCAGTCTCCCATGTCCTCCTCGCCAAAGCACGTATGTACTGTAGATGTACTCCGTCACGACAATGAGAGGATCCTTCCTTCCATGCTTCCTTCCTTCCCTGCTCCTTGGGTTCACCATTACTCCAATCAACCAATCAACGACGGGACGCGTTCGAATCGTGAAGATCCTACCTAGGTAGGTAGGGATAGGCTCGTCGTGCCTCATGGATGAAGAGGGCTTGACCATACTACATACGCATTTAGTATGCCATCGATACTTTTCGGTCATGACAGACCTCTGGACCAAAACAAAGTTCAGGGTGGGGGGATCTGTTCTTACACAGACATCATCCACATCGGATGAGTAGTGAAGACTTGGAGAAGAAAGGAGAAGCAGACCCTCGTTGTTCTTTTCGTTGTAGCAGTACGTAGTAAGGAGGACGAAGTTCATGATTTCTGGAAAGAGGGGCTTCTCTAAGACCCGGGACAAAAGAATAGCGGTTTTATGAGCACCTTGTGTTTGGCAAGTAATGCCTGAGTTAGATGGTTGTTGAATATATACATACTGTCCGTACAGCAGCTTGATACGTGAGTTTATATATGTACTTATGTACATGTACCTAGGTACGTAAGTGGACTGGATATGCTTATTTGAATACGTGCTAGGTAGCACTGCAGGTATGTAAATTCATCTGTTTGTCTATGTTTCCCCTAGAGTCTAGAGTCCAGAGCGTGTGGATGCTAACTCGACGTGAAGAAGTACAAACTCATCCCTGTACAGTACAAGTGAAGATGGGCTTATTCACGATATATCATCGGTCTATGTACATATGTACATATTTGTCTACTCATCTACTCATTCCTCATATCTCCCCCGTCTACCATTCTACGTGTCTTAACGCTCGGAAAACACCACCAAACACCCACCAATGCCACAAGCACCGCCAACACAACCGGCTGCACAACCCCCACTCCCTTCCGTGCCGCAATAGCCCCAACCACAAACGGGAACACGGCCCCTCCCGTCCCCCCTAACGCCGTACTAAACCCAATACTACTAACATGCAACCGCGCTGGCAGCAATTTCGTAGCCATGATGATGCCGCTTGGGAAAATGGGGCCGAGGAATAGACCCAGGAATGGTACGGAGACGATAGAGGTTGTTTGGGAGGGGATGAGCCAAAAGAGGAGTTGGAGGGTTATGGAGAGGAGGAGGTATGTTGTTACTATTGGGCGTTCTGTTAGGTGGAGCGTTGATAGGAAGCGGATAAAGGAGGAGGTTTTGTGGGTGGTGGTGGTAGCGGGATTGGGACTGGGATTTTGGGGACGGTTAGTGAGTTCGATGAGGAAGTGTGTTAGGACGCCTAAGCCTGAGCGGCCTATGGTCATGCCGGCCCAAAACCCGGTTGCTGTGAGACCGGATGTATACGGTGATGCGTGTCGGACGTGTAGCATGAAACTGACAATCCAGCCGCCCAAGGCGACTTCGGCGCCCACGTACAGCAGGAAGAAGACGGAGCAGAGCCATGTTACGCGGTTTTTGAGCGCGGTTTTGGTGGTGCTGTTTTGACCATCGCCGGGTTCGTGGGGGTGGTGTGTGCGGTATACGGTGCTGGTTTGGCTCCAGAAGGATATGCTGCAGACGATCAGGGTGATGCAGGAGAGGCCGGTCATTATGTAGTAGAAGTAGTACCAAGGTAGATGGTGTTTTACTATTAGGCTTGTGATGATGAGCGGTGACATCGTTGCGCCAAGGGAGTAGCAAGCGTGTAGTGAGCCGGCGAGGATATTACCAGCCACCATATTGCCGGCGTATGATGACCAGGCACCGTCGATAAGACCATTGCCAAAACCACCGATGCAACTGAAGACCACGACGACTGGCCATGGCGGGTGTAGGCACAGCGTGATATACGTGATTATATGTGTCGTCGGAGCAATAATAGCAATCCCGCGCTGTCCAAAGCTGTCGTGGAACCAGGAGTTCGTGAACGCGGCGATGGTGTACCCGGCGAACGGACAGAGGAAGATGAGGGACACGACCGTGTAGCTTAGGTTATAGTAGGGCTCGAGATAGGGGATTAGAGCACCGTAGGCTGCGTCGTTTAATCCGAAGACGAACATGGAGTAGAATGCTGATGCTAGACGGGTTATGTTGCCCCGTGGTTCGTTCCATTTTTGTAATGGTAATGTTGGGACAGCATATGCAGGTTCAGTATGTGCTGATGGTGGTGTGGTGCTTTCAATGTCTGTGTTGTTTTTGTCCTCTTGGGTTTGTTCCTTTGATACTGCTGGGACTGCTTGAGGCTGTTTGTTGTTGTTGTTAATGCTGCGAAGCGATATGGTGGTGCATGAGGGGGGGCTCTGTCTAAGCATGTTTTGTGGCGTGTTGGACATGCTGCTGCTTCTCTACTGCTGAAAAGAGGGGAGTTAAATCATATCATATCAAAAGAGGACCTGATACATTGGACTGTATCGACGAGCAGCATGGTAAAATCCCATCCAATTCGTGGATGCATATAGTGTCCGACGGGAATTTGGGTTGGCAATCACAAAGTTGTAGTCCATTGCGGGCAGAATACTTGAGTTGACTAATCGAAGATTTCACTAAAGTAATGATATTGCACATCTGAAACTAAGGAAGAAGCTATTGTTCTCTTCCAGCACGTAAAAATACTGGCAAACTCGGTCAGCTCTGATTGCTTTCTAGGTTCTGTAACAAGCGATTGCTCGACCTTCCAGGATGGAGGCCATGCTCTCTACCGTTCACCACAAATATGTACACTACTCCAAGACACCTGCTATCCTAACAAACATCTTCGGGTATAATGCAACAATGATGCCTTCCATAAAACGCGTGCTGCACATCTACGTGCGTAACGATAAACAAATCATGCCGTTTTTCTTTCCTTCGCCATCTCTACGTCCCCTTTGCTCCAATTCAATCGTGTAGGAAGCCGGTTATGTCATAACCCACTCACTGTTCCTCTTCAGGTACTTGTCCATAAACAACCCGACATCTGCTAGTGCGAACCTAATCACAAAGAATGAAAAGAATTCTGCCGCTCCTCGTATGCTCAACTCGAGCCCGACCTGTGTCTTGCTCGTCGCCTTCAGGCCTGGATCCTCAACTTGCCGGGCAATGGAATCGAGAACCTGGACTGCATCAAACAGCCTGGCAAGACTTGACATGTAGCTCGCGTTCTGCGTCGGAACATGGGGCATTCCGGTAGGAGTAGGAGGTGGATGCCGTTGCGCTTTGTAGCTTCGTGACGTTGATGGCGCAGAATTTCCGGTTATTGGAATGCTGGGAAAGGTGAAATCAGCCGAGGTTTCTTTATTCCTGCCCATGGCGGGCGTCAGGACGACGTTCGAGGACTTCGATCGTAATTTGCGTGACCAACTCGACGCAAGCGATTTGACCGACGAGTTCGTGGTTTTGGATGCAAATGCATCCGCCTCCTCGCCTGCCGGTGAGTGTTTCATGGCAACCATAGAGCCGGAGAAACCTACATCACTTCCAAGCTTCTTCTGCAGTGCCACTCTGACGCTATCGATGATCGTTTCGAATTGCTGAAGTTCTTCCAAGACTGCATCTGCATCAAGAGTATCGACTTTCCCCAATCTGAGCAGAGCAGCAGTAAGAAAATCACACTGTCCAATTTTATCGTCAATAGCCTTGACCTTGACTCCCTTGACCCGCCAGATATCCCTTGGTACAAAGAGCTTGGTCGAGAGATAGCCGCCCTGAGGATGTGCCAATGCTTGGTACAAACATCTCATCAGCCAGAAAGGTCTCAACAGGTATGGTTCCGGGCACGGCTCGAGTGGTAGAGGTTCCGACCTCATAACGTCCGCCAACTGTGGACTGGAAGGTGACGCGGGTTCGGCAATGGGATCGAATATGTAAAGACCACCGCCTGCACTGCTGGAAAGCACGTTCGGAGCGGCTGAGGTGGATATAGACTGACCACGCAGGCCGGTGTGGTGCTGGAAGACAGCGCTATTGGGCGTCGGTGGGGCATCGGCAATATCGCTTGTAGCCAAGGACAAGTTACGAGGTCTGAGATTAGATGTGGATGTGTTTTTGCGTACTGACGGCGGTCCTCGTTTCTGATCGCTAGTAGCAGAACTCGAGTCTTCGTCGACATAGGTTGAATAGGACAATAATTGTATCAGGCCTGGTGTAGCAGGAGAGTTCGTATTGGAGTCTGCAGAGTACACTGAAGCCAACGGTGTCAACGGCAAAGTTGTCATACTGTTGTTGGTCCCAGAAGCTGAGCGCGTCGAATCTTGATGTTCTGCCTGTGCGGCCGGTATTTCAAGAAATGGCGGCTGATAACCCTGAGCTTTCTGACTCAACGAGGATCGCCGTGCAAACGTCTCAATCTTGAGTTGCTTGCCACCCTGCCCTGAAATCCGTCTATCTTGAAGAGGAAGCTTGTCAAGAGATGGCAGAGAAGGGACCGATGCGAGTTGGTGTCGAGCTAATGCTTCCACTTGGTGTGCGGGCAGATCTTCCTTTTCCAGTTTCCTGAGATCATCATGAGAAACTGTACCTGATGGCACCTCCGGACTCTCCGTCAATGTGCTCAACATTGTCGCATTGGTGGCTGCAGTGATGGAGCTCTCCCATGTTCGGCCAGATGATCGTGCTGAAAACCCGCTTGAGTCTGATTGGCGTGGTAGTGCGGTCATTGCGCCAGGTAGTTGTCTTTCTTCGAAAACTAACCCGTCCTTCATCATCATATCTAGAATCTCCTCCTCCTCTTCAGCCTCCTCGTCCAGGTATTCTCTGGTCAAGTGGTCGTACCTTGCATCTAACGCCAGACTTTCTCGCGATAATCGGGATGTTAGCACATGCTCACTGTTAGATACTGTCGAAAAGCTTGACTCGTGAGGAATGAATCCCACTTCCGATGGTCTTGGGGTGATTTCAGCCATTAGATCATCCTCGTACGCCGCCTCCACGGCAGCGTTCATCGCAGCGTCAAGATCTGCCTCGATGGATAACACAAGGTGGTCATCCCGACCGAATTCCATGGTAGAAGGTCGGGAAGAGGCCTCAGAGGCCAATTCATCCTTCATGTCTAACCATGAAATTGACTCTGAGCTGATGTGCCCTCCGGGATGACCACTCTGCCCGTCCGGTGGACGCAGGGCAGTTACAGGCGTCGGCTCTCCTCTGGTGCCGTTAGATGACAGTGGCCGACGAGGCGATAGCGGAGGTGGCATGTATTGCATATCCATCGGCACATTCAAGTTTCGCTGGGACGACACTACACGTCTTGATGGAGGTGGCTGCTGATCCATGTATTCTTCGCCTCCAAATATCTGCGGCAGGAGTGATTCTTGCCGAGGAGGTATCACCATTGGAGTTGCAGTCAAAGGTTCGTCGTCTGATTCAAGCAATATTGATGGATGGTCAAGCAGAGATTCTGCCGGGCTCAGCTGATCTCTTCCATCCAGATACCCAGATGTCGTAGGAGCTTCTGGTAGCTCCTTGTCAATCATAAGATGTTCAAATGAATGGTCGAGGTCATACAATTCTGCTATCCTTGTTGAGTATGTTGATCGGATAGCGGCAAGCTTTTTTCGGTCATCAATGTCTGAACTCCTCAACATAACCTGCTCTAGGATATCGCAAGCCTCGACATACGCCTCAGTCGCGCCCTGAATATTCTGTGCGTTGTCTAACAGAACCGCTTGATTAGCTTTCGCTAATGCTTTCGATAGCATGTTCTTCTGTGTCGGACTTCGATGACCCTTTCCCCTACTATGCTCGCTCCTCATCGAAGACAGCGAACTGCCTGCTGTAGAATCCTTGCTTTCATTCCCAGGCCGATCTCTCCAACGATTGTGACCTGGCTTCTTTTGTAGGCTTATATGGCTAGCGTTTGAGCCATTGCCGAGTTTGGTCTCATGTGAGCGCCTCTGCCGTAAAGGACCAGAGGTATATTGCAGGGCAATACCTTCAACCGGCTGACCCAATTTATTGGTACCTCTTGCATGGTCCAAAACTGTGGTGCTTGCAAAGTAGTCGGTGTTGCTCGACTGTGCAGTGCCAACTTCGAGCTCGGGTGTTGTCGCAAGCATTGATAGACTAATTGATTCCTGGTTGAAGAATACTCTGTTAGCCTCCAGCGAGCTTCTTCGCGATGTCCTTGGCCGCCTTGGACTTTTCCGTGGTGAAGGTACAGTCACCGCAGGTTCGGTCGGTCGCATCGAGGTAAATTGCGATTTCGAAGCAAGGACATCCTTCGTCAATGATTCCGTCTTTGTTAATCTAGCTGGCACAGCATTGCCAGAAGCTTGTCGCAGAAAGTCGACATCTACAGCTCCCATGCTAGACGAGGTAGAGTGTGACCATCTATTGATATTGAGGTTTGGTGAACGATCTCGGTTTCGTGTCACCTCCATTGCAGACTGCTCGGACGCTGCGTCGAGAGTGGAGAAATGCTGATGTATCGAGTCTGAGCTTGTCGGTCTGGGCTTCGAGAGGGAGGTTCGTCGTCCTGTCTTTAACCCGGATTTTTTGATCGTGGTAGCTGCCGAGGAAACAGAATTAGATCGAGACACCCTGCGACTCGTAGGTGGTGGCGGCAACGTGGGCACATTCATCTTACTACGTCGTATCTGGTATACCTATATTTTGATGCGTCGTGCGTCTTATGCATGGATTCCGCTCGAAAATGGCATGTTCACATACACCGTACAAAGAATTTCGAGAATATCTAGTTGTGCCTGTCGGGGTCGAAACATCTAGCACAAACCAAGTGTGTTTCATATACAATTCCAGCTGCTCTTTAATCCATCACTCCCCTTTGGCCTCTGACGATGGTGCGTTGTATTGTACTCGAGGCTCGTGAATAATCGCTCGATATAAACGTAACACGTCTCAATAATACTCGAGATGGCTGACCGCAAGTTTAGGTGAGCTTATCCATGTTTCGTTGGGTCATTCGAGCAGGGATGACTTAGTTGCAAACCCCGATACACACGAGTTGCAAATGCAGTGTCTAAACTTCTTCTCAGCCCGCGTTGTTCCTCAGGTGTCTCGATAGTAGTGCTTAGAAGTTGCGGGTTTGGATTTTAGAGTGTAGCCACACAAGATGCGTTTGGTGATAGTCGTACGACCCGTCCAGACAGCGGCCTCTTCGTGTTTCGTTGATAGTGAATATTAAATAGCAGGGCAGGACGATACCTCTGTGTTTGATTGACAGACTCTGCAACGCAGTCGATGCGATTGCGCGTGTGCGTGTACGTGTGCGGGCGACAAGGAGCGAAGGGTTGTGGATAGGTGAGATCCGCAATTTGAAACAGGCGGGCACCGGTACAGGAATGGGTGATGTGCACTGAAGTGTATGGCGCACTCCAGGAAAGGGAACGTGAGGACAAGGATGTAAGAGGTCAGTGCTCCGTTCCTGAGTGGTAGCGGACATGCTCGATCACACAGTGGCATTAAGTTAATTCTGTAGTCTGGGCGTCGACGAAGGACATTGGGTAGGGATTGCCATGGACGAGCTAAAGCCTGTCCGTCACCAGGCTAAGAGTGTGGAAGCCATCGGAAGCCAGTGTGGGCGTGCCCCTGAGTGCTTTTCGTGTTCAATAGCCTTGAGAGTTTGCCACTACCACCATCTTAGTTTCGATCGATGAGACGATCTTTGATAACGTGTGGATTGCCTCGTATACTCGAGTCAAACATCTGTAGTAGCAGCGTCACGCAAATGTTGAAACAGCACAGCATGCACGATAGAACTTTTCTCACAGCCAGTCGAGATCTGAATCACTATTTCGCCCATCCAGCACGCCAATAGATATGCCTGCCGATGGACTGCAGATGCCCTGGACTTTCATCTGCATGGTTGAGCAAGGAGTCCCATATGAGGCGGAAAAGTGTGACTTTGGTAGGCTGGAGCTTTGTCTGGGGCTTAACTAACAGGGACTCAGGATGCATGTCTAGCGGCGAATTATGTCCACTACACCTACAATATCCACCTCCTACCCACTGGATGACAACGACTCGAGTCTCTGTTTAGTCCGTCCTGCATGCTCCTGTTGTGTGCGTTGAAAAGACTTCTTAATATGTACATGGACATGGGCAAAGAACCCTGTGAACATTGCTCTGGATATCGTTGCAGCGCGTGGTGTACGTCTATCATAACACTAGTATAGATCTCTGCTGCCCCCAAACATCTGCTCGAGGTTATCGGAAAGTGAAAGCTACTTGTTGTGGACTTGGAGTAGCGTCGTGGTAAGTGCATAGTAAGGATCATGAACGCTCGCTTCTAGTCATCTAAGACCAACGTTTCTATCATCGTACCAAGTCGTCGCCAGGTCCCATGCTAACGAAAGACACCAGCATGAACGCAGCTTCGAGAGCAGATCACCGTTGAGGATGTTGCCTTTGACAGCTTTGACAGCGGCTATGTTCCACAGCAATACGTGGGGTGCCGCAAACAAACTTCCGTACATGCAATCATAGCCGTCACTTTCTCAATCTGAGACGTGAAGCATTTTTCTTGGTACAGATCGTAGAACACGTTTCGACCGCTGATCGTCGCTGAGTACGGACGCCTATCATGTCGATCTTAAGTCGGCAATGCTCTGATCTGGTGTTCTGCTTCCTCTGCCGATTGGTGTGTCTGGCCGACTCCGGACATCGACGTTTAGACTCACATTCTCACGGAAGGCGATGTATTCACTGTCGGCATAGCCCAGAACTCTCGAGATCTCAGCGCTCCGCAGACCCTTGATGCGTGCCACTTGTTCTGAGGAGTAGTTGACGACTGCTCTCCCAATTTCCTCACCTCGTTGCAGCAGCGTGAAATACGCTCGCTGGCCAGCTTCCTCCGACGGTGCTGGGGACAAAGAGCCAATTGGCTGACGGTCAACAATGACCAGTCGAACGGCTTCCTGTTGTGCGAATGTTCCGCTGACATCGACCACTCCTACAGGTAACAAGCCAGCCTTGTTGTGCAGTGCCGTCGCTGCCCCTCTGTCAATATATATTGTACCATGTGGCGCTAGGCCGTGCAATATCCAAAACGCTCTGTTTCGCATCGGTATTGTTGATGGAATGAATCGAGTGTGCACGGGGGCTGTCGCCTTCGACGATGATGTGATACCATTGGTCGTTGTGGCCGGAGCCTCGAGCGGATGCAAATAGTTTATGATATCCTTCACGTTTCCTGGCTTACTTGACTTTGTGATAATTGTCGTTGTGCCTGCTGATGTTGCCAGTCGTGCTGCTGTGATCTTAGTGGCCATACCACCAGTACCAAGGGCTGAGCCCCTCGAAGAAACGTCTACCGCCAAAGCGTCAATGTCATCGACTACCTCAATCGGCACAGCATCGGGGTGCAAGCGGGGATTCTTGTCGTACAAAGCGTCCACGTCTGTCATCAGAAAGAGGTAGTCCGCATGAAGCATAGCTGCCGTGATAGCCGACAGGGTATCGTTGTCGCCAAACTTGATCTCGGAGACCGACAGTGAATCGTTCTCGTTCACAATCGGAATGACTCCGTAGTTCAGGCACTCAGTCAAGGTATTCTGAGCATTGAGGTACTGTGTACGATCGGCGATATCGTTTCTAGTAAGCAAGATCTGAGCGACTGGCTGATTCATGTGTGCAAAGAGTGAATCCCATATCGCTATTAGCCGACACTGTCCGATGGCAGCTAGTGCTTGGGTGTTTGCCAATAGCTTTGGTCGTTTGGGCAGGTTCATCCTTTGCAGTCCTACGGCAATGGCTCCCGAGGAGACGATGACAACTTTGTGGCCATCTCGTCGTAGCTTGATGGCAGTGTCGACTATGAGCGACAGAATCGGTAAGATAGGTGTGTGATCGTGTTCATCTATGATGCTCGAGCTGCCTGTTATTGTGTGAGTGGTGAAGTTTCTCACCGTAATTCTTCACATACCAACTTTGATAACAATAGTCAATTTCTTTTGAGCCTTCATGGTGGTAACTTGCGCCTCTTTCTGTGTTGCGACCCTTGAAGTAAGCTCTTCACCAACACTATAAGCATTCTCAGTAAAAAAAGGATCGCGTACCTCCCGCCCTATGATGATTGGATTCAAACATTGTGGAAACCCGCCCTCGGTTCGTCTATTCAATATTTTATTATTTTATTCCGCGAAGTCTTGGCATTCCGGCAACTTTCCCGACTCGGTATGTAATAGCACATATCCATAATCACAGCTTTACGTAGATGAGATACAGAAATTCGATAGTTGAAAGCTTATAGCGGGCTTCACGTTCGAAGTTCGAACGAACCGAGACTCAACTACAGGTATAAAGAGAAAAAGTACGCCGGTAGGCTATGTTACATTCTGTGGGTATAGGCAAGGATTAAACTCCTTACGCCTTAACGCCTTTTGCATCCATCTTGGCTGACTTGAAGTTCAGGAAGTCCTGTGCCAGATATGACTTATTACAAAAGCTCATCACATGAACTACCCGTTCACTGAAACATCAGCCTGAGAAGGGATGGCTAGAGTACATCAGGCTCAAACAACATACAATAACGTCGTCGTCAGCAAGGCAGTAGTTGCAATCATGGAAGACTGTGCAGTAGACTCCTACATTGCCTTGCGATTGGCCCCTTTGTGTAGTCAATAAGATTCAGAGACTGTTCTTTATCGAAGCTGGTGCTGCCTTGCAGAGATGAGAGCGAGTACGCTCTGCCTTGTGTACGCCTGGTGGTTTACCGCTTGAATAGAGCTGGAAGACTGTCATCAGACCTGTCGGATCTATTGGGAATTCCAGCAGGCATACTCCGGGGCTCTGTAGCTCTGAAGCTTCGAGGCAGAGTATTGTATTTCGTGCTATTTGTGACGTATTCGAAGTGACAGCCTCGAAGTGGAGATGTTATTGCTCTCATTCTCTGCTGACGGGGTGCGCCTTCGCTTGGAAACTCATCTGCTGCAAGCAAATTGGTATAGCCTGCTTGACGACAGAACTGCCACTCTATCAAGCTGAAGACTGGTGTTGGTCTTTGCGCTGCTACATAAAGGTCCTTGACAGCCTGAACAAGCTTGTCAACGACAAACGTTGCACTGCCACTGACCAGCGTGATCTTGGGTGACGCTAAGTGCATTGTGATCAAATCGTTCCAAATCTTCAACTGTTCTAGAGACAGAAGGCCCGGTTGGGTTCGTTGTCGAACATCTTCTTGAGTTTCGACCTGCTCCGCTGATTGAGTAACATCAATTTCGTCCGCCGCTTCATATGCCTGATCGGGTGTATCGGGCAGCACACATACGACCTGAGCGGCATTCTCACACGTCTTGGAAAGGGATGAGACATCAGTATCCCATGTCGTCCCATGCCTACGTGTGGCATGATCAAGGGAGAGGCACCTTTTGCCGAATTGCGCTCCTTTCTGTTCATATCGCCGCATGAGACCTTGAAGCGTCTGCACCTCAAGGCTCATTACCTGGTCTGCATCGGACGAATTTTCTGCAACGTCTGAAGCCATGCATCCAGATTTTAGAGAAGGGAAGAGGATAATGGTACATCCATTAGAAGAAGGCGGATCCTGATTGTCGGCTCTAGGAACCAGTTCGGTTGCAAAGGTGCAAAAACTATCCATGGTAAAGGACATGGGTGTGATATTGGATTCGTTGTGAGCGCTCAAAAGTACACAACTGAGGATGTAGATTTTGGTGGCTGTATACCAATGTAAGAGAATCAAGTACATGTTCTTGCTTCAATGTAAGACATAAGTGATGCATTGTATCGGTATATAGGCAAGTCCAGGCAGCCGTAGTGGCACAGTGAACTCGACAACCGTAATGCCTTGGATATGACATAGCGGGAGTCAATAAGGGTACGTATTTGGTCACTCCAGTGCTCCAACTTGATCCTCCTGGACATTAGCTTGTCTCCCGGGTGCTGAAAAGCACGGGTCATGGTCCAGCTAGTCATGCGGGTCCGCTGGTTCAGGCCTTTTCACCATTCACTAGGCTGGATGATTCGAGAGAGACTGCAATTGCACCAACAACTTACTATCCAATAGTGATAATTGGCTTGCACATCATAGCAGTGTGCTCCAGTCAGGTGCTTAGGGAAGCCGAGTAGTTGCAACGAAATGCAAACGGAACTCATAGGCTCATTCCAGCCAGCGCATAGGGGGCAAGGCTATTTCATGCATGAATAGTGGTTTCAGCATGAGCCAGCAACATTGCATTCTTCTAGAACCGCGCTAGTGCTGTGTCTTGATGATGTTCGTAACGTTGTAGAGTATATCTTGTTCATATCTTATTGAAGTTTAGAATGACCGTTCAATCCTTCACTGACGCACAGGTCGTGATTGTCGCGAACCCGTGATGTCGACATTCATAGAGCTGTCCACCGTACTGAATAGCTCGAGCATTTTGCCTGTGGAATATGCACCACGACTCACAACTCTGCTGTCCAAACCTAGTCATGTCACCGATATTAATACCACTTACCATTATACAAAATAAGGCGGACCTGTCGAGCTTTGGTAATAGTCTCATGTTGTGCTTTTGCTGCAAGACCGTGCCCAGAAGATACTTCTAGAACGTCCCACAAGGTGGTCTAGGAAGCAGGTAAATAAACGTGGCCAGGGCCTACCTAGACTGTCGAGTTTGACTAGCAAAGGACCCCCTTAAAGTCTTGAACACTGACACAAAAAAGCTGCACGATAGTTATGTTGTTGCAAGATTTTGTGTGGCAAGCAGCCCGTGTAAGCTAGAGTTGAGCTTCAAGGTATCTTGAGATAGGTAAGAGAAATGGAATATGTACGGCGGCTTTGATGGACGATGCGCCATCGGGCATCAATCGATGTGGATGCATGACATGTCTCTCGAACATGAGCCTTTGTGGAATGGCTTCCCTGGACAGCTGTTACCAGACAAAGGTACATGTATATAACAAACATCATCGTTCATATAGGTCGCCACCTACGAAGGACATCGGTATTGTACAGCAGCTAAAGCTATACCTGACGAAGTCCATCAGCTTGCAGATCTTGTGGGTACTGATCTCCCTCCCGCTCCGCAATTCGAACAGGTCTATTGGTCCGTTTGGATCCTTATACTGACTAAGCAATATAGCAGGTATGGATTTTGTGCTGCTTCACCTGCGGCTCTGCACATTCAATCCATCAATCCCCATTCACACCTGTGGCTTACGCATCGTATAATCGCATTCAATCTTTTTGGTTCCGCAGACTCTGTCCGATCACATATATTGTGTCTTTAGACGAGTTGAAATCTGGCGTTAGGGCTTCGAGATGACGAACTCCGACCTCATCGAAGCTCACGAGAGTAAGGCGTCCTCGCAGATCCCGATCCGAACTCTATCACAGACGTATACCATATCACAGCCGCTCCGTCGCTGGTTCACAACCTCGTCTGCCTCAAGCAATCCATCGCTATCATCCTTCTCCACTCCTCCCTCTCCTGCTTCCTCAAATCCCGAGGATGCCACCGATTTCCTCCCTTCTACAACTCTAACCAATCGTTTCAAAAACTTCTATCGCATGGCTACAGGGTCCATGTCCTCTGCCGGTCAAGCTGCCTACTGGACCGATGCAGATCAACGATACTCTGCTCTTGACTGCGCCCGCTGCGAATCGAATCGCGACTACCTCCTCAAATACAGTCCAATTATCCGATACATGTCCGACAACATCCGTCGATTAGGAGGTGATCTAAACAAATCAAACATTCGCTGCCGGACATGCAATACGGGACAGCTAGGTGGTTTCGACCATAAGTACGGCATCATGCTGTGCGCAAACTACCTTGAGAAGAGAAACATGTTAGAAGATGTCCTGGCGCACGAAATGGTGCATGCGTATGATCATCTGCGCTTTAAAACTGATTTGGGACCAGACGAAGATCTGAGGAAGGTTGCGTGCGCTGAAATCAGAGCGAGTAATCTGAGTGGGGAGTGCAGATGGGCAAACGAGTTTTTCAGGAATAAGGTAACGGCTTTTACGAATCATCATCAGGACTGCGTGAGGAGGCGTGCGGTGATTAGTGTGAAGATGAGGCCAAATTGCAAGGACGATGTGCAGGCTGTGAAGGCGGTGAATGATGTCTGGGACAGTTGCTTCAGGGATACGAGGCCGTTTGACGAGATTTACAGGTGAAGATGGCATGAAGCTGGAGTCAGAAGAGCCATCGGTGATAGGTTTGAGTAACGGCAGTCTACTGGGTAGGAACGTGACCAGGCTTGTCGAAGTGTTGTTCCCGAACCCTGTTTTCTTGTTCACCAAAACCGGAAATCTGACGCTAGTCCTTCCATCGATTCAAAAACTTTTCCATGTCGTTCGGTTGCGACTGAGCAGCCATCTGCACAGAATGTCAGCAGGTCATTCACACTGGATAGAGTCAACCTTACTGTCGCCTCCCTACTGCTCACAGAATAGGTCACCGCCTGGGTCACCGTTTGTGTTGCATCGGGAGTAGACATCCCCGACCTCAACCAGACACTGTACCCACTGGTCGGGTATTGTCTCGAAACCCCTTTAGCAGTGATCTGACTCGGTGCCTGTACCGCCATGGGCGCATATTTGATCGGTCCAGTTTGCATGGTATATGCCAGGGCGTACGACCCTGCTGCTGTCGTCGCTCCTTGTGCAGCTGCATTTGCTGCACTTACAATATTGTTCTGCGTCGCTGGTCCAGCAGTTCCTGACACT
>Ga0115842_100118_pt1 | contig 26711 bp, 25 predicted proteins | sample InSIn2SAF170_2_FD_83856 | JGI IMG/M metagenome (GOLD analysis project Ga0115842, IMG submission 83856)
GTTAACAATTGGAATTGCTAATGAAGGTAATCATGGCCAGCGGGCTGTGAGGACATCTTATAACTCCTCCTCACTTCCATTGCTCATGCCACTAGTGATCTCATATCGTTGGGCCAGAACACCGCCACATTGCCAATCATTAAATTGATCTCAACGGACTGTTCCGGTAGTCCGCAGACATCCTTAGTCATCTTCAGCCCCAGCTTACGTGTCAGGACGATCATTAGACACTCGGCACCACCACGATGGAAATATTACACCCGATGTGGGATAAGTATGGAGGTTTAGTGGTAGATGGCGGCATCAAGGACTAATTCGGAGCTCCCTGAACCACTGGCCGCCAACATATCCAAGCTCAGATCGAGGCAAGCTTATTTGAGATTTCCCCTGGCGTTTACAAAGCTTGAACTGATAGCAACTTCAGGAAAGCCGAACGTTGTCCTTGAATCAGATAAAGAGACAGAAGGCCAGAGCTTCTTGTCATTTCCACAACCAGAAGGTTAGAGTCTTGCCAAGGGAGCACTAGTCTGCTTTAGATGAGAAGTCGTCCCCTTTACAACTTATGCGGGGCACGTGCGAAAATTGGTTTCTATGCATCGACTGGCCATTTCATTGGAGTTTACGCTCTGCAAAGTAGATCTATTAATTACCAGTGAAAGCATGCAAAGATCAATATCTGCAAATCCCTGTAGTGACTGCTGGTGCAATTCATCGAAACGACCGCCGACTTTCTGCAACCACTTGTAGAGTAAGTGCCAAGGCTCCGGGCTTGAAGGTTTGTCAAACTTGAACGAGCCTTGGCTCATCAGGCGGTACGGGATGCTTTGACGGTAGATACGCACTATATACTCATCGAGATATTGTGGCCAAAAATCTAGACCCCAGCCTCCAATCTCTTCGAATTGCTCCACATGGGGGACATTTACACACTGTGTCGTACGGATCTTCTCTCGACCTCATGAAAGTCTTTGCCTCTAGAAAGTTTGACCCTATGCCACTGTCCCTTGCACCCTCCTGAAATTACCGAAGTTCAACAACCTTGTCGTCGCTGTGCCTTGGAGTGGATATTACCAGAGTCTGTCGACTTCTACAGCGGGATCTCCTTCATCGGCAAGGTGTTCTGTCCTACATGCTGACCAGGATCTGAATGGAGTGCTAAGGTAGGAAACGATGGGAAGAAGTTGTTGAGGTACGCCGCTGTTCTCCGGCAAGCATCTATGAGAAACCAAGAGCGGAACAAACTGGCACGATATATGGGAACCTTGTGGCAATGTGAAAATCGTGGTGTTGGACGTTCGCAACAGCCGCCACCCAGTATGGAGTGCTCGAGAATAGTGGTAGGTGACTGCATTGACTTGTAGGTACTTCAGGGAAGGAGTGAACGATCATGGTTTGTACCCGAATCGTACTTTCCTTGCGCATCAGACAACGAGCTGCACCTGCAATGAGTTGCACGAGTGACCTTCGTTACATTTCAGCTTCATACCGTCAGCATTCCATTTGAAGGTCATTGCCTGTTCTTCACTACTGTATTTGCCTTTTCGTTGCTCGACCAAGCCGGATTCTTCGAGCCTGTCCTCATCCATCTTCATCAAGATGCAGCTAGCCATAACCGCAGGGCTCGCGGCTTGCCTGGCAACGCTCTGCTCTGGCACTCTTGTTGAACGACAGAGTTGTTCCTCTGACTTCAAGCTTTGTGCTCCACCGGGTGCGAAGAATGAAACCCTCGGTCCCATTGATTCAAGCTGGGCGAACCTCTTCACCGATGTGATCAATGTTGTGAGCAATTACAGTCTGGACATCTCTGATGTTACCACTGTCAATCCGGGTGGTCCAGCACGTCGTGACACTAGCATGGCCTTCTGCTGTATGCTCACTCAACTGGAGTGTAGGGTATAAGTTGCTGACATCTTCAGGCTCCAATGTTGCTGACTGTTTACTCGTACCATTCTACTCGATTGCAATGTGTTGGGCACGTAATCTTCAACACAGCTCTTTCTTCTTGGGCTAACCTCTTTCAGGACCGCTTTACGACAAATGTCTTCTTCCCCGATGGTACCTACGGCACGGTTGTTTCTGGCAACTTCAACACAAGCGATGGCGACAGCATCAATCTTGTCTATGGTGTCTATACTTTGAAGAATGGGCAGACTGGCAACATCTACAATGGTGGGATTGCCACGACCATAAAGCCGAATACTTCCACGATGCCTATGCCAAAGCCTTGGACAAGCAGTGGTGAGGGAAGCGCTATACCGGCCACAGGACTCGGTACCACCGGCGACCTCTCCACTGGCACTGCCGTCATTTCTGCAACCACCCAAGCTGCCAGTACTGGTAACTCCATCACAGTGGTCGCCAACATGACTGGCTGCAATCATTGCCCAGCACACAGTACCGTAATCCCTGGATTGACCCAACCCGGCACGACACGCTCAGCAACCACGAGCACATTTACCACAGCCATCATTACACCTATGCCACCAAACCTAGCTGTTCCTTTCTCTGCCAATGGTGCTGTTGCTGGAGCCATGATTGGAGCTGTCATAGCATTCGTCTTAGTGAACGTTTTCAACTATATGACCTCTCTCTGAAGGATTGTGGCACGAATTCCAGGGCGATACGAAGAAAGTTATTGCCATTTTGGAAGATATCCTCGATATTGCACCTTCCCTGAGAATGGTGAAGGATTTGATAACAGAAGATAAGAAATGTTAGTAACCAATATTCCCAAGCATATCATGCCCAGACAACGGACCGTTATGCGTTGATGAAACAAGAGTACATAAGGTGGAAAATGTATACAGACAGTTGACCAGTCGTTGCCTTTTGCTCAAGTTTCCATTAATTGAGTAGCCTGGGCATTTCCAGATGGATTTCCCTTGCCTCAACCAAGTGAATAAGCTGCGTTGTTCAGCAGCACCTACTGTAGGTAACAAGCTCTTGCCGGCTACTAGCTAGGAAAATGTTGTCCTCCCTGCTCTCTCTCAAGCCATCTACATGTATCACAGTACGTATGATCTTGACTTCATATCATTATTCTGAGGATGCACTCCCAAATCTAACTTAGGTACTGTAAGATACTCAAAGGCAAACGGTTCTTCCCACATCTCATCACAGTACATTAGTGGAAACAAACATGGCACTGGCAGGCTATATACAGCAACTGAGATCTGGAGTATACAGGTATCGTAGGTAGGTGGGTAAATTCACATAAACTAAGGATACTGATTTTTCACGTTCATCGTTTTAGACTTGCGTGCCATTATGACACAGAGGTTGCCATGTCTAGGTACTGATTGCAGGCACGTCTGGAGCTACCCGACTATGTACAATTTAGGCAATATCAGCCACGTATCGTACAGTAGTCTTGTTGACTGCGCTGTGAAATGAGAACGTGGTGTGATTGGTTTCTGTTATCACCGTCGGCTATGTGTACACTATGCATTTTCCATAAATCTCGACCGCCGCATCGTCATAGGATAATATGCAAGCCAATCTCCTTCCAACCTCGACTTTAGAGGTAGATTTGAACGGAGCCTGTGCTTCTCGCATGTACCAGGGTTGTGAGATAGCATCACCTTTACCAACCATCGTTCGGAGCGGCGATTGCAGGCTCGAAGCTGGAGTTATGTTGGTGGTCGTTGTTCATCTCTTCGGCCCAGTTTCCTCCACTGTTGTCAGTGTCGTGGTGAGCACCGGTGTCCCATTCATTGGTAGTAGGATTATCGGCTGCTTTGGTGGCCCAATCGTCGTTACCGCCGCCGTAATCGTCGCTACCGGTCTGAACTGCCCAGTCGGCACTGCCACCACCGTCACCTCCAGAGTTCTCGTCGCCAGTGTGCCTCCAGCCACCGCCGTTGCCATCATCCCCGGTAGTGGTATTGTTCTCTTCACCAGCATCCTTGGCTCGCTTACGCTCTCGAGCAGCTTTGAGAGCTTCGTCTTTTTTCGTTATAGCTTCTTTGAGATCGTGGTCGAGCTGTCCGATTTTGTTTCGTAAATCGTCCAGTTTCCCCATGTATTCGTCCCATTCTTCGCCCTCGAGCTTGTACATATACCAATGGTCGAAGATGCTTGTCCATGCCACTTCTTGCAGCTCTGGGAAGGCCGCATATTCACTGTTGGCGTCGAAGTAGATTTTCTCGACTCGGTCGAGCTCTATCAGATACTTGCGGGACAGAGGCATCATTTGTTTGATGACGAATTTCTGGAAGGAGTCGTATGGGATGCGGAGTTTCTGGGCTGCACGAAGAATGTCGATGACTGCTCCTAGGCCGTCTTCGTTCTCAGGTGGCTCTGGGAGAGGGAATCCCTGTGGAAAATTGTTAGTGTCTAGGGATAGTAGATGATTGGAATGAGCCATACATCTTTGATTGAGACATCGGTTTTTTCCTCACCACACTTGTTGATCCATTCAAACACGAACTTCCAGGCAGCGATTGGGATTGGGTCCTCGCCCTTCTTGGGTTCGGGGAGGAAGAAGATATTATCATTTCTCATAATGACTTTTTTGTCAATCAGGTCTGAACAGATGCCAGCAACATCGCGTGAAACATTTGTGATCTCTTTGCATTGAACCAGCGGTCCATCCTTGTTTGGTCGATAGAAGATTTGGAGTGTTTTACCATTGTCAGATAGACTAATACCACGTTAGGAACCTGTATATGTCGAGTAGTTATCCACATACCCCTCGAGTCTCTTCTTGTTGATTCGGTCACCGCGCGGTCTGTCGGCTTGAGATCCAGCTGTGCCTTCTCCTCCATCAAAGCCATCAGCTCCGCCACCAAACCCGTTGTTAAATTCATCCGCCATCACGAAGCGAGCGGACGTGACCAATTCTTGATGGAATTATGTCAGCAGGTGCTTGAACCACGAAGTGGCCGTGATAATGCAGATTGAGGTTGTGTAGTGGGTGGTTCAAAGGGATGGACTAATTGAAGTATCGTGGATGAAGAATGGTGAGCGTAGGGTGAGTGACAGCAGAAGATTAGTACGCAGCCTCGTGATTCTCTAGAACCAGCGGGAGTGCTCCCGAAATGGTTTCAGTGATTGGAATAACATTCAGTGAATTGCCTGCCAATATTGCAACATGTGTTCTTCGTCCTTTCTGTTTCTGTGACTCTGTTTCTACAGATCTCGTTTCCACTCCATATCACACCAAAATCATCCACATGGACCGTTGTGCTTTACCTATGTTGCAAACTTTTCATCCTTACTGGCTTTGTTTGCTACCACATCCTCTGTCGGGATACATGGTAAAGGGTCGAGCTATTGACATCTCAGCTGAATTTTGAAACTTACATTGCCACATCTGAGATGCTCGCATGCCTTCGTATTTGCAGCCGTTCCCCTGTCTTAGAGCTAGTATCGGACAGGTCGTTTCGACACCCTCGATCACGTTCACGAATGCGTGATCTCGATCAGAATATCTTCACTCTGTGTCTGTAACATCATTACAGTCCAGTTCAATAGCACAGCAACTTCGATCACGCTCAATACACAATAGCAGAACTCACTATTGTTTTACAGCACGAGTGCATATCTGGGATTGACAGCTTCTCTGCTGCGTAGTACCGATTAGTCGCCGAACACACGCTCGCACACAGACACATGTCTTCGCTTCTGGAATAGTAAAATTACAACAGAGCCATCGATCTGTGTCACCTTTCGCCATGAATCGTTTCCGCTGCTCGTCTCTCTTTGCCCTCTCTCAATAACGAAGGAAGGCAGGCCGACACCTCAAACTGTAGACGGGAGCACGGCCATCAAGAAGAACCAACAAGGCATTTTCGGAACATTAAATCTCCGATTCCACTGATCGGGACACGCTGCACCACTGATAACGGAGTCCGAGCGCCTGATTCCGCTGGTTATCACGCGAGCTCGACACGGGTCAACCACCTTGTGACTGTGTATTGCTCTTACATTCGGAACTGGTGTCAGTACAAGATGAGATAGCCCTCTAATCTTCGACGAACAACAGCATCACTCACCACTCTTATTGACAGCCGTCCAGCCGCCCATTATGGCAGTCAAGGCAATCATCCCAGTCCTGGTGGGAATGATGCTGTTGACCGGATGCTGCAATACTCTTCTCACCAAATACCAAGATATGCAATGTGTTCGAAACTGCGATGGAGATGGCAAGAAGGCTACTTTTGAACAGCCTGTGATACAGACGTTTGTCTCCCATCCTTGACTTGGTAACATGTGCTGACTAGCATATGTAGCGTACAAATGTTCATCGGAGAGACGGGCTGTTGGCTCGTTGTTTTCGGCTTCTATATCACGAACCTCATCCGGAGCCGGTCCACTGAATCTCCCGTCCTCTATCAGCCAGTGGGACAAGAAGAGGAAGACGATGACACTATCCGACCAACTCCACAACAAAGGGCCAGTCCTGGGATGAAGCCTATGGTGCCAAACGCCGACGATAGGGCTCCGCTTGAAGGTTGGAAAGTCATTCTCTTGGGTCTGCCCGCATGTTGCGATATCACAGGCACCACGCTGATGAATGTCGGGCTACTGTTCGTGGCTGCTTCAATTTATCAGATGACAAGAGGTGCATTGGTCTTGTTCGTGGGCACCTTTAGCGTGTTGTTCTTGAAGAGGAAGCTATATCTGTATCACTGGCTCTCTTTGCTCGTAGTGGTACTCGGTGTTGGATTGGTTGGCCTAGCCGGTGCCACCACCTCCGGCGATAAAAACCCACACAAAGATCCGGAACTTGTCAGAGCAGTCCTCCTCGCAGTTCGCGATATTGCTGCCCAGGCCGCCGATCCAGCTGTACTGCGAACGATCCTAGGCATCTTCCTGATCGCAGTCGCTCAGATCTTCACCGCAACACAATTCTGCCTTGAAGAATGGATTCTCGAAAAATACGCCCTGGAGCCCTTGAAGGTCGTCGCATGGGAGGGAACGTTCGGATTGCTCGTCACACTGATCGCTCAACTCATCTTACATTTCGCCGTCGGCACATCAGAAGCAGGAAAATACGGCTACTTCGACGCACAGGAAGGCTACCGTGAGGTCTTCACCAACAAAACCATCATCGTAACGTCACTGCTCATCATGGTGTCAATCGGCGGCTTCAATTTCTTCGGTCTCAGCGTGACGCGAAGTATTTCAGCGACCTCGCGCTCGATCATCGACACCTGCCGAACATTGTTCATTTGGATTGTATCGCTGGGCCTGGGCTGGGAGTCGTTCAAGTGGTTGCAAGTTGCTGGTTTCGCTTTGCTTGTGTATGGCACGTTCACATTCAATGATCTGATTCGGCCTCCGATTAGGGCGCTGATTCCGAGGAATCGCGATACGCCGGAATTATCGACTAGCGGGTTGTTGCCCGAGGTCCCTGATGAGGAGTTTGGGAGAAGATGATTGACTATATATTTATATGTAAGGAAGCAGCGGTGGAAGGTCCAAATCCACAGCTCGTACTGTATACGTGTAGACAATCTATTGTGGTCAAGTTTGAATTCGTTGCTGTGATCGTCATGACCGTGTGACTTGATTCAGATTACTCGACATACCAGAATGGAAGCTTTATCTTAGACTGTACAAGACATTTTAACCACAAGCTCAAGGATGTAAGCGGTACTCGTACTCCTGGCATGAATTATAGTCGTTGTACAACTAGATTTGAAGGACATTGACTGGTTGAGTGGGTTGCTACCAAGGCATAGTCGTATATCCACGTGTCGTGCAATTCGTTGTCATGTAATTCTTGTACCTATACAACACTACTGTATACCTCGTAAGGAATATTCTACAGTACGATCCTCCCACTCCCACTGCCACTGCCAGTACCACTAACCGCCCCACCTCCCTGAGCGCCACGGCTGCTATTGAAGATCTTATCAAAGAAATTCGATCCCTCACCACTTGTAGCACCGCTACCTATCTCACCTCCACCCATCCATCGTGGCCTGCTGATTCCTCCACCTCTACCTGCCCCACCTGTTGAACTGCCAGACTCATGCGCCGTATTGCTACCCATCCATCTCGGTGTCTCGAATGTGTCAATGGTATTCTTCACCCTCCTTCCGAACGATGCTAAGAAATTCTCGTCCTCGGGTTCTGGGTCTAGTGGCAGGGGCTGCCTATTTGCCCTTGCTGCTCGCGTCGTGGCGTCGTGTAACATTGATCCGCTGTTCTGTGCCGGTCGTGTCGGACTGGCCCAGCGCGGCGGTCTCGCTATGTCGGACGAGCCGCGTGGTGAGGATAAGGAGGAGGATGTATTTAGTAGGCCGAGCGTGTTGGTGTTTCCGGCTGGACCGTTGAGATCTCGTGCGATGAGGTCTCGACCTTCACGCCAGCCGCCGGTGCCGAATGCTGATTGATTTTCTTCGTTTTCGTCTTCCAGGATACCGAAGCCGAAGATGTTTTTGATGCGGCTGTAGAGGTTGAAGAATGTAGCACAGACAGGGATGAGAATGAAGATTGGGAAGAGGTAGTCGAACCATGTTCCTAGTGGTGTTAGGTTGATTAATTTGCCTAGGAAACTGTAGAATGTGGTTTGCTTCTGGGTATTTGCGGGAAGAAAGGTGAGGAAGTTGTATGCAAGTGGCACGGTCAGTCGGGCGATTTGCCCGGCATACCAGCATGCTGATTCGGCGTAGGTGTTGCGACGGACTAATGCTCGCTGGTTCCAGACAGGGACATCGGCGATGCTGGAGAGGGCGCAAGTGCACATGTAGCATATCCAGAAGGCGGCGGTGATTTGACCGCCGAGACCGATTTGGTAAGAGTCATTTGAAGGGTGGTGTATCACTGTCAGGCTGACAGCTGAGAGCTGTGGGGCAGGGAAACGGATAAGCTCCGACCATATTATGGCAATTGAGGCAAGGGAGAGTAAGAAGCCAGCTGTGAGGCGGAGGGCTGGGAGAAGGTTGGTATAGACGTGGTAGCGGAGAGTTGGGGTAAGGTTGGTGAAACGTGTCGTCCGCGAATTGGAATTTGAGCGGTTGCGGTCGAATGTGAGTTGTTTACTTGCCTGGGCGTCGAGGATGGTTTGCAATTCGTAGGCCTTTTGTACTGTATGGTCCCATTCTTCCACATAGCGAGCCCGCTGATGGCGCGCACGGTAGAGCCGACGGGTAATGTCTGCAAGATAACGCTCTGTGATCACAGCTGGAACCTTGTTTGTCGAGTCTAACTCAGGCGTAGCAAGTGTAAGCCGAGGAGGTGCAGTTCCAATCACATCAGCTAGGTCATCGATCCAGTCCTGGAAGTCCTTGGCAGTGCCTGTCTTGCGCTGCTTCAGTACAGATATTTGAGCTTCCAAAGCTTCAAGGTTTATTATAGCATCTTCCAGCTTTTCATGAACTCTTGGGGCGTGCGCCTGTACTCGACGAAGGTGTCCACTAATGCTTGCATTTCGGATCAATTTTCGTGGAATAGCTACCAACCCGTGACCCATCAAATAGATGGCCAGGATCAAACCCCAGACATATGCAAGTGCCATGACTAGTCCTTTGATCGCCGTGAAATCAAACCCGTAGGAGAAGATCATATAAATGAGCCCGGCAGTACCGCAGCTAAGCATGATCAATTGATATCTACCATTCGACTTCAAGGAATAGAGTATGCGGCTTCGAGAGTCTCGATAACCAGAATCCATATATTCTCCCAACAGCGGTAACACCAGCCATGTCAGGACGAACGTCAACCAATAGGTAATTCTCCACGACACCAGTACGAGCCTCTGAGGAAGCCATATCCCCTTTGATGCTTCATCTTCTGTCCGGGCACTGGCTGCTAGATCGATCGGAAGGAGAAGGATGGCGCTTGTAGGTAGTACGATTGCCAGAAACACAGGTACGACGAGAAAAGCTGGCGCAGATCGTAGAGGGATGAAGTGCCGGAGGAGGAGGAGGACGACAATGCAGATGGTTAGCAAAGCCAGAAGCGCAAAAGTTCCTGACCCTGCGGCAGAGGCCATGTTAAGGTGTCGATAGGTAAATCGTGTTTAACACATGCATTGTGGGTTATGCTCGATGCAGTCGACTAGTAACGAAACTGCGAAAGGTCTGAGGTGTAGCCTTGTGTATGGCGTTTCCGACGGGGTGATATTAGCTGCCGTGCGGACGCTTACGAAAGACCAGACCGATGGAGCACCGCATCGCAATGAGATGTCGATGAACCAGGGGTGGTTAAGCGTCAAATCTAGGGGCACTGATTAGGTTTAAGTAGACTTCCAGGCCGTGCAGCATAAATTACTGGCAGCGAAGGAAGGGTCTTTATTCATCGAGTTGCTCGCTAATGGCGCCATTTAAAGCCACGAGTAGGAGTCTACCTAAGATTGCAGTTCACATGGTGCATTGTGAATAGACTAGAACAGGAAATACGGGATCAGACTGCTGCATCGGTACTCGCTTCACTTGAACAAGAATGCCAACAATTAACTCAACGGCCAAGCAGCAAACGAACGCTCCGCTGAGCAGTTTGAGCGACTTGAGACGGGCACCCTAGCAGCGCATCAAGCACGCGCTTGAATTAGTGGCACTGGCTCCCGATGTCATTGGCTTGCAAGCTAGTGAAGTGTTCCCTGAGTGGATGTGGTGTTGGGCCCGTTATGCAAGGTTGCAAGGTTCAGTTCGCTGACTATTCTGAGACTCACGGACTGGTGTGTCGATCATCATCCACTACCATTCTGATTCTGACAACCCGTCTCCCCCAGTTGCCTGCTCTTCTACGCCTGATTTTCTCGCTGTTCTTGTAGCTGATTGTGTGTGTACCATTGTGACACTGTCTTTCCGGCCTGCCATCCTCGATACACCGTGCGTTAACCTTTGTGTGTCAACAAGAATCGACAACTGCGAATTGCTCTGTTATACTCAAGTCGAGGACTCGAGTCCCTTGTTGCTTGCGTGTATCCTTGAACCTCGCAGCGCATGCATGCGATACCCACGGATCAGTCACACCTATCATTCGAAAAAGAGCCAGACTAGCTCCCTGACTCGTGCGCGTCGTTATCTGTAACACCACTCTTAATTGCCTGGCAGCGGTTGCCCTCCCTCGCGCTACACAGTCACCGTTGAGAACTGCACCAAGACACGTTTCGAGGACCTGCCAGCGACTTCTGCGTTCTGTTGCCTCCAGGGTACTCGAACTTCTGATTGAATCCGTTCACCATCGCCCTTCGAACATTGGATTCTTCGCTTGAACGATCGACAAGCCACTCCCGACCGATGGAAGCCGGATAGACGGAGAAGCGAGGTCTAACACCCTCGAGGTTGCCGCCATGAATCCACAACAATTTCAAAACATACAGAACATGCAGAACATGCAGAATATGCAAAACATGCAGAACATGGCCGGCATGGGAAGGGCAATGCCAAATATGAACATGAATATGAACATGGCTATGAATGGCATGAACCAAAGTATGGGACAGCAGAAGGGGCCGAACTTTCTCTCCATCATCTATCAGAACCTGACGCAGAGCCAAAACCATGACGGTCCGCTTTCAGGCTGGCGTGGATCGATATCTATCCAGGAAAGGGCAGGTCAAATCAAGATCCTCTTCGATTCCTTGCGTATGCTCAATGCGAATGTCGATGTCAAGCACGTCGATGTCAAGCGGTCACTCGACATCGCTCTCGTCTTTGAAAGAAAGCAGTTCATGTCTAGTGCCACACAAGAAGCCTATAAACAATCCATCCATGAGAAGTTGGCAAGTATTCGAGACCAACGTCAACAGCATCTCAATGCCAATTCCGGTATGCCTGTCGGCAACATGCAGATGGGAGGCAATGCAGTCTTCCAACAGCAACAGCCACAATCACAGATGCCCCAGATGAATCAGGCTATGAATTTTAATCCACAAACTATGCAGCCTTCATCTATGATGAATCAAATGCCGAATCAACAGAACATGAATGTAAGTTGTGACAGAAAAGGTTCTCTCTCATTATATTGTCAGTCGTTTGTGAACTCAGTCTGAGCCTGTGTGCTCAGCCTACTTCAGCCTTCGCGCTGCCCACCTTTCTTGCCCTAGTCGTAAAATCTCTAGTGATTTAAGTACCTGATTTTCAATGCTCGTTCGCTGTCGTAATTGCCTGTCTGACTAGTGGTATTTAGCCTAGTCAGCCTCTCAACGAACAGCTCAACGCTGCAAACGCTCTCAACCAACAAAACCGATCTAATAACGCCAACGGTGGATTTTCAAAAGAACTTTCAAAAGAGGACAATCAATGGATCAATACGCGAGCGGCCGAAATGGCTAAAAGTACTCCAAGAGATCAGATGCCGAAAATTGTCGAATCCATGGAGCCTAAAGTGAGAGCAAACCTTCAGGAAAAGAACATTGACCCGATCATCTACCACTTTCGAATGAAAGCGACCAGAGAATTTAGAATGCAACAGCAGCAAAAGGGCACGGGGAATCAACAGGGGAGTATGAACTTCAACCCTATGGGAAGCATGCCTGGTCAGAATCAGAACATGGGAATGCCCGCAAACCAGCCTGGCTCTACTCCGTTTATGGCTACCTTTGATCAGTTCCGAGGTCAACAAGAGGCTGGTATGAAATCGCAGCAAGAAGGTCAGCTCGTCGTTCCTGCTAGTACCCCAAATAACCCTGGCGACATGGTGCGCGCCCAGCAACAAATGATCGCAAATCAAATACGCCAACGATTTCCAAACGCCACCCCGCAACAGTTAGCAGAAATGATGAAAGCGCAGATGGCAAAGCTACAACAGCAACACTTGCAACGACAAATGCAAGCTGGCAATCAGGCCGGCATGATGCAGAGTATTGGTCAAGGGCAAAATCTTACCTCAGGAACTCCCCAACCCAGAAACATGAACATGCTTAATCAGCCTATGAACTCAAGCATTCCAGGTGGGAGCCCGGCGCAAAATATGGTGAGACCAGCATCAAGACCTCAAGGCAACCAAATGGTGCCACCTGGACAACCCGCGCAGGCACTCAATGTGAACCAGATCCAGCAAAACTTTAGTCGATTGCCCCCTGCTCTGCAAGCGAAGCTTCGCAATACTCCAAACCAAGCTGAATGGCCAGGCATCGTGACAGCATGGAGAGCTCAACAAGGGCAAATGGTGCAACAGCAGTTTGCACGCGATGGTGCTGACATGAGGCGGAGTGCATCACAGCAACCTGGGCAGGACTTTCAGCAGGCCCCAGGCACACAATTTACAGGGCCTTCTCCTATGCAGACATCCTTATCTGCAGGTGCTGAACAGAGCAGCATGATGCCAAATATGACGCCCGTTCCCAGGCCGCAGCAGCCTACGGCTCAGAATGCGCCCAATGCCATTCAGATGCAACAGCTACAGCAACAAAGACAGCAGCAGATCGCTTTGGCACAGCAGAATGCCGCAAACCAGCAGAATCCGGAGATGAGATTGATACAAGCTCTGATCCAAGAATCGGACCCTTGGCCGGTCCCTCAACAATTCTTGCTTAAAATCCAAGGTTTGTATGCGGGACTCAACGTACAACTACCTCCTATACAAAATTGGGCCCAGTTGAAGCAGTTTGTCAGAGCGCATTCGAATCAGAAAATAAATGTTCAAGCTTTGATACCGATGCAGGCGCAACATGCTCGTTCAGTAAAGGCACAAGCGAACAAGCAAATTGGCATGCCTGGCGCTCCGCAAGCATTACAAGCTCCGAATCCAAACGGAGCTCAAGGTTTCCCAAACCAGAGCGTTGGAGGACAAGGACAACAGAGGCAGGTAACGCAACAGGATGTTCAAAGGATGAAGATGCAAAACCCTAACTATGCTCATCTCAGTGATAATCAGGTACGTGAAATGTTGACTCAGAGATTGAATGCACAAAAACCACAGCAACAAGCTGGACCTCCAACAATCAAAATAGAACCTGGACAAAATCAAGGCCTGACTGCAACTCAGGCACAGAACAACGCAAGAACACAAAATCAACAAGCTCCGAAACCCGGCCCACAGATGCTGCCGAATCGACCGCAGTCGCAGAACAATGGCCAAAACCAGGGCCAAAACCAAATGCAAATGCCCGCTGCTACCAAGCCAATTGAAAACAAATTGAAGCGGCCGAACCAGGATGACGCACAGGATAATCCTCAGCAGCGAATTCTCGAGGTGACGAAAGCAGAATTTGAATCGTACACTCCTGAGCAAAAGCAAAAATACTTGGAGGAACGGAAGAAGATAGAAAACATGATCAAGATGAGCAAGATGAGGAAAATCAACCAGGAGGTTCAAAATACCATGGCACAGCAAAAGCCACCTCCAATCCTGAACATGGATCCCCAAAGTCGACAACACATTACTAAGATGCTGACATCTGAGAACACAAAGAAGATCTTGGAACGGTTTGACTCATTTTTGATGGCGTTCGATCAGTTCGAAAAGGATGATGGCATGCTGAAAGTCCTGATCCAGCACAGATGGCATCTGATGCAACAATATAGACCAGAGTCTTGGGCCAACAAATCATATCAGCCGGCTGATAATTTCACTCTTAAAGCTGAGAACATTGAGAAGATCTTGGGTACGGTGACCACGAAATTCCAACAAGCGATCACAAAGTCACAAACACAAAACGCTCGACCAGCGTTAACACAAGAGAATCTTAATTTGGCAGCAAAGGAGGCTGCACAGCAGCAGAAACTGAACAAGACACAAAAGCCCAAGGATGGACCTCCACCGGCGCCAACTGATGACAAACCTCCATTCCAATTCGGCGAAGATCGTGGACGAGGTGCTCCGAAGTATGGCCCAGGAGGCCTCAAACCGGAAGACCTTAAGTTACCGGCACCCAAGAGATTCAAGGGCACGCCATCGGCTCCATCTACGCCTGTGCAAGCACCACAGCAAAAGCCGACTTTCAAGTGTACGGTTCCAGGTTGTAACGCTCAAGCACAAGGCTTTACTAATCAAGCCGAATTGGAGGCTCACCGAAACATGGCTCACCAGGAACTATCGATCAAAGATCCTGTAGGCTTTCTCAACAGCTCGTTGCAACAAGCCTTCAACCTTGACAGCAACATGGAAGTGAAGAAGAGTACTGAGCCGCACCCAACAAGTGAATCAGCACCTCAACCAGGTAAACAATTTCCAGCACCTACTGCTATGGTGAGAGGCCCTAGCCAACAAACCAACAAGGCTACATTACAGCCACAGCTCATGGTCAAGGATAGCGCACCACTTGTCAAGCCTGGTGCGAAGAAGCCAGACCCGATGGACGACCTATCTGCTAAGGATGAGTGGGATGACTCGGCATTTACGTTCGACGACCTCAGTAACGTATTTGGGCCTGGCGACCAGACTGATGTCATGCCAACACAAGAGGATAGTTTTGCCAACGGCATGCGCGCAATCGAAGCTTACATGGAAACTGACGAATGGAAGCAAGCAATAGGCGCATCCAACTCTAGTGAAAGTCCTTCCAACAAGAGCAAGAGTCCAGATCAGGACAGTAATCAAAGTCTTCTAAGCAAAATGCAAAAGGAAGCAGACAAAGATCCTTTTTACGTGGATCTCTCCACTGATGGCAACGCATTGCCCGTTCTTGAGGGTACTTTTGAAGATTTGTTTGTCAACGACGATGGCAACGGTGGAGACTGGACCATGGTGGAAACGGAGGGTAGTTTAAGCCCATGGGAAAGGGTTGACGGTGTCAGTGAGGAAAACACGAAGAAGCGCACGGACGACGAGCTTTGGCCCGAATTTGTTCTGGCCGAGAGCGATCCCTTCCCAGAGGATGCGGTTGTCAAGATGACGGAGGATGACTCGTACGACAGAATGGTTGCTTCGAATGATCCAGAAGTATTTGCCAAGTACTCTATGGAATGGAACGCGATTGGTAAGAAAGGAGAGGAAATGAGAAGGGCATTGGGTTGGCCGATTGAGGGCGCTGCTGGACGGCTGGCCAAGGCTCAATCCAACAGTGTCAGGAAGTGATGGCAGGTCAGCAAAGAGGTTAGGTGTGTTCAATAGTTCCGGCGTACTGGGAAGCGCATATCGTTGTATGGCAAAAATTCACAAGGCGTGGACAAAGGAGTTATGGGGGTTGGTGGACATGTTGAAAACCCAGGCAACAAGTCCAAGTCATGGTCGGATGAGATATACGGTCTATAATCATGGTGTGTTCTTACGAAGATACAGAGATCTGTGATGAATTGTACATGCGTCCTTGATATGATATCGTTGTCTATTCTACCGTCCTCTACGGATATTCCATTTCTCCCCCTCTTGACAAGTTGCGGAATGTTTCCGTTTGCTATTTCGTACTCAAAGTCTATCAGCATGACCTTCACTTCGCCCCCAATACCCTATGTCGCTTTCTTCCGCTTTGGTACGGAATGAACTATATGCACTTATATGGTGTAGGCTTGTTGTAATCGACTTCACCAGATTGGCTCTCGAGGCTTGGATGTGTTCTCGTCCCTACTTAGTATCTGTTGATATACAAGACCCTCCAGTTTTACTCAACCTACACACCAACTAGTGAGGGCTTCATCCAGACTACACTGTCTCGCGAAAGATTTGCCCAAAACATCAATAGCAAACTCATCCAACACAGACCAAACACTCGGGAGATCCTCAACCATGCTCTTCACTCTTCTCCTCTGGTCAGCTCCTCTCTTCCTCTCCATCTACCTCTACAACGCCTACACCCAACTTCCTCCATCCATTCCAGGACCGATTCCCGCCAAGTTCACAAACCTATACCGCTTTTTCTCCGTCTACCGACGTCGGCCCGAAGAGGAGCAACTCGCTCTTCACAAACAGTACCGCGACAGATCCGATCTCGTCCGTTTAGGTCCTAATGTCGTATCAGTCTGTGGCCCCGACTACATCCAACAGATCTACGCCATCGACAAGAAATTATCAAAGAGCGACTTCTACGCAACCTTCCAAAACATCGTCAACGGACGACGAGCAGCCAGCCTAGTAGCAGTAACAGACGAAGCCGTCCACGCAAGGATGAAGCGATTAGTCGCCAATGCATACGCTCTAAGCACACTAGTCGAGTTCGAGCCATTGGTAGACAGCACAACCTCAGTCTTCCTCGACACTCTACAGAAGCGATTTGCCAATCAGCCAGGCCAAGTCATAGATTTAGGCCAGTACCTCCAATTCTACGCCTTCGATGTCATGGGCGAATTAACATTCAGCAAACGGCTCGGCTTTATCGAAGAAGGCATAGACGTAAACCACATCATGGCGAGCATCAACGCAAACTTTGAATACTTCAGTCTAATCGGACAGATGCCATGGCTAGACAACATGCTCGGCAAGAATCCAATCTACATCAAATATTTCCGTAAGAACGTCTCAAGTCCAATCCTGCGATTCGCACAAGGTCTGCTCCAAGAACGACTAAAGCAGCTCGATAGCGGCGAAAAGACCGAAAAGGAAAACGCAATCGGCAAACCAGATTTCCTCGCCCGCTTCCTCCAAGCAAAAAACAAGGTCGAAGACAACAAAACCAACGTCGAAGAAATCTCAGAGCCAATGACAGACGGCCTCCTCCTATCATTCCTATTTGGCAACATCAACGCCGGAAGCGACACAATCGCCACCACCCTCCGTGCCGCATTCCACTACCTCCTCACCGACCCAGCCTGCATGGCAAAACTACAAGCCGAACTTAACACAGCCAGAGAAACAAATAACCTCACGCTCCCAACGCCAACATGGCATGAAACGCAATCCGATCATCTAATCTACCTCCGCAGCGTCGTCAAAGAGACAATCCGTCTCTGGCCAGCCCTGTCTTTACCTTTAGAACGGGTCGTGACCGACAAATCTGGCCTCCCACTCCAGTCCTCCCCGTCTTCCTCCTCCTCCTCCTCCTCCTCCTCCTCCTCCTCCTCAACAACAACAACAGTCCTCCCCCAAGGAACAATAGTAGGAATAAACCCGTACGTCCTCCACCGCGATCCGCGTATCTTCGACCCGAACTACACCTCCCCCACCTCAAAAACACCTACAAACGTAACAACATTCGATCCATCCCGCTGGCTCCCCAATTCTCAAAATTCCCGCTCAAACACCCCAACTCAACTTAAAACAATGGAGCACTCCCTCCTAACATTCAGTTTTGGCGCAAGAAGCTGTATAGGGAAAAACATCGCGATGATGGAGCTGCTGAAAATCGTCCCGGCTTTAGTTCTACAGTTTCCGGACATGCAACTCGTCAACCCGGACAACTACAAAGTCACAAATGCTTGGGTTCTGGCGCAGACTGGGTTGATGGTGAGGTTGAGGCCTTAAGAGAGACCTTGAGACCTTGATGATTCGATTGTCTGGAGGATGTTGACGGAATTGTTTAAATACCTACCTTATTTTGGAACATTCTTACACACACACACACATCCCCACTCTCTCCCTCTCTCTCTCCCAATTAGTTAATCTCTCCATCACGGCCAGCACAGCATAGCATAGCACAGCACCACACCCTCCAACCCCACCTCTCAATCTCAACAACCCTAAAATTACCCTCTCATCCCCCTTCCCAAAAAAAGAAAGAAAAAAGTCAAATCAAGTGCCCACCAAAAAAGCCGCTTAAAGACACGATACAATACAACACCTCAATCATCGCTTCAAACCACCTGACACACTGGCGGTCCAAGAGGCCACAAAAGGATACATAAAGAACGCCGGAAAAAAATATTAAAGTATAATTAGAACCCCACGACCATGAACACTATGTGCAAGCCTGAGTTCCGAGTACCATGCAGGTGCGCATGATTACTACCCGTACCTACTTAGTACTACTTACTGTACAGTAGGATGATGAAACGTGGCGTTTAGAGCAAGATCGCTGTGTCTTTATGAGATGGGTTAGTGAGGTAGCTTGGGTGTAGGTGTAGGTGGAGAGGGGTGGAGGAGGAGGAGGAGGAGGAGGAGGAGGAGTGTTTTAGTGTATTCTATCAAGTATAAAGGGAGGAGAAATTTCGACGCGTGTTACAGGTCACAAGGTTGAGTGTTATTTGATCGAAGTAACCAATGCAAGTTTTGATTGTCTGGAATTGTGAATTGTGAAACTAGCATGCTTCAATACTTAAACCTCCATTTCAACAGCAAGAGGATATGAGACACTAATGAGTGTAGGAAACGTCAAACAGGTGCGTAATCTTGATAGAACACACTAGAAGCCGAAAAGCCTTGTCTGTTTTCATGCCATAGAAGCCAAACATCGACAAGCTTCCCACAACGGCTTGACTGCAATTTCGTCCGCCATGCTAGTGGAACTATTAGGTCCAACCGTGCTGCTGCGGTCTCTCATATGCTTTGAGCGTCTACTACTCTTCGAATCTTGACAACTCGTCATGCTTGATGTTGATACTGCCGCCATGATGTCCTTGACCAACTTCTGACCAACAATCTGCACACTGCTATGCACATAACGTGCTTTTTCTTCCAATCGTGCTCTTTTTGTGCTCGCATTCGTCCCATTAGGAACGTCATATGCTTGAGGTTGTGACTTGCAGCCTATAAGGTCAGAGCTGATGCCAAGAAACGACTTGGCCTTTGATGGAATATGAGAAGTGTTTATAGGTGTGGAGATAGACCGCTTCCTTGGCGGTGTTGAAGATGGTGCTGGCAGATCAACTAGGTCTTCCCAGGGGTTTTGAGACACAATTGGCGACGGGCGAGCTGAAACTGACATTTTGACTGGTTCGTTGGGTAAAAAAGTATAGCTGCTGCTAATGGCACTTTGGAGAAGCTCTGGTGGTGCGGCGGCGAAGAGCTGAGTAAAGTGTTGGTCAACAACTAGCCACGCTGCAATTATTGATAATGATGAACTTGATACCTGTGGAAAGACTTTTTGAAGGCTGGAAAGGAGAATATTGTCCATCCTACTCTGGAGGTCATGACTCCGAAAAGATGACAATTCGGGATGTATCAGGCTGAAGTCATTGATGGCAGCGGCATCCAGGGCTTTGGCTGTCGAAGATATAGCTTTGGAAATTGATTGAAGATACTTCTCCTGTTGAACTACCTGATTCATGATTGAGTCATCAGATACGCTCCTGTTATCCAATGTCGATGACCGCGTTAATTCTGGTGGACTTTCATCTGTATAGGATGATCCGCATGAGATATAGCTTGACCTGTGCGATAGTGGACTGCGGAATGGATCAGCTAGGCTCTTCATTCTGCGTTGGTCCGTGCTAAACATTGTAACATCTGATTGAGGTGATATTATGCGTTGTGGTGTGACAGGTTGTGTTTGGAACATAGAAAGATTAGTTTGAAGAGATAACTTCATGTGGTTCTGAGGAGTCGGGGTGATTGGGCTGGTGACGGTTGACACGTCGCTGAATGGAGTCCCTGTGACAGGCGTGTCGTAAGGACTAAACAGTGAAACCTCAGGTTGATCGCATATTGGGGTGCTTGGTTGCGAGAAGTTGTCATGCTGAGATGGGGAAGGGAAATCTCTCCTTGAATTACTCGAAGACATCGGGCGTTGAATTTGAACCAGTTTTGGCTTGCCTGGACCAACAAGCATAGTTGCATGCAGCTGTAAACGTTAGCTCTGCTCAACAAGGCAGATCGGTATACTCACAATTTCTTCGTCAGTTTCCGCATGGAATGGTTCTTGTCTCTGACTGTGTTCCACCACTTGCACCCGCCTTGCATTTACTTTACGAACTTTTTCATGTTCTGACATGGTGTCCTTGATATTTGCTGGATTCTCACAAAATGATCGATCGCTCGGAGTTTTGGGCCTAGGTGACGAATCTCGACTGCTTTCACTGTCTGAGGCGTGGTAAACAGTAGACTCGCTTTGAATGCTGTCTTCGCGCGATAACCACGTAGACGGTATGCTGTTAAGAGACATGTTCTCCTGGTACATACTGAGTATATGCATATCTTGATAGGACTTGTAGCGCTGTCTCCTTCTCTGCTTCCCCGATTCTTCTAGAACCTTGACGTTCGCGTTGCTTGAATTACTGAGCTGTGTTCTTGACGTCGTGTCGTCTGTTGACTGGGGCTTGGACGGGTCTGCGATAAGGATGGCATTGTTCTGTTTCTGCGCCAGTAACCTAAGGTCATTGATGCTCGGAGGAACTCGACGAAGCTCGAGCCTGTCTCGTTCGAATCTTTGTGGTCTTACGTCTAGATGTAAATCTGCTACTGAAACTGATCTGGGTAAAGCATGAACAGAACGAATCAGCAATTGACGCTGTCGTGGCGGATAATGCACTGAAAGCTGTTCCGTGCTGCGTGACATGATTTTGCTTCTGAAGGAGAGAAGATAAGTGTCGTGAGTAGATTCTGGCGTGGGTGTGCAGGAACAAGTTATGGTAGAAAAGAGAGGTACATGTCATGAAGTCGGGGATAAGCTGGGAAGGACTTTGAGGGATGACAAAGGGTATGCCGACATGGCGGGTCGATGTTTTTGTTCCACAACCGACGACAGGTTCCAGGTTGGCGTGATATTCGTTGACTGAGTCTGAGTCGTGCATGCCATGTCAAGTATGCGAACAAGAAATGTAGGAAGGTAGTCACGCGAAACGCAATGCAAGTAAGTGGTAAGTGAGACGGGGAATGCTCAAGCAGTTAGTACCCTCTTGTTCACTCGAACTCGAACTCGGCGGGAGGGTGACATGGACGAGAATTGAGAACTGAACTAGACCTATCGTACTTGTTAACTTCATGCCGAGATGATGTCTCCGATGTTGCACAATTCTGACCCTTACTGCGACACAATCCAGATTGGTCGTGAGTTGGGTGAAATGGAGTGGGAGGCTCGTCGTGGAGTTGCTACTTGACGTCCGAGCTTTTCGCAGGTATGTCTGTCTCTTGCCACCACCCGTGTGGAGGTGATTCGTGAGATGCGCCCCTTGCATGAACCTGCTTCGTGTGCCGATCAAATTTGCGAAAACATGTCAACAGCGATCAAAGAGTGCTCTGAGCACTCGGCAGATCCTGTCTAGTTAACTAGAAGTCCCAACAAGAATGAGAGTGACCTGGTGTCAGCTCGACTACTATACTGTCCCGGAAGAACATATTGAGGAGGAAATGCTAAGGTAGTCACTGTAGAGCATGAAAGCCGAAGAGTCCCTCAACTCTTGATGTCAATCTCCGATAAAGAATGGTGAGAACAGGCACCAACAAAGCAAAGGCATCTGCAATTACTGCTCTTGTGCGCCGAATGAGTCGAATAGTTGTACAGTAGGTACAACTATACACGAGGTGTGGACGACCTCACCTGCACCAGTTCACCTCCACCAGTTCATGTCAACCAATCGAATAGCCGTATGGACGGACGTGTAGCCGGCACTAACATGCGGCCGCGACGCGTCCCGCAACCACGCAGAGGAGAGTGCAGCTTATGAGGCGTCCAGAATGATTCTCGCTAAGCATTGACGTCAATAGTTTCTTGAGTACAGTAGTATACATGAAAATCTAGATTTCCCGACTCTCCCCTATGTCGCAAACATCAAATAGACCCGTCTCGGGCAAGTGATGATGCGCCAGAGCCTTCTTGAGCAGTTTCGGTGGCTCGAGCACATCTTCCTCCGTCAACACCCACGTGCCCCAATGTATGCCTAATGCACGTTTGCAACCAGTATCCCGGAAGATTTCCACCGCGTCTCTCGGGTCGGCGTGCATAGGACTCATAATGTATCGAGGCATGTATGCGCCTATTGGAATGAGGCCGAGATCAAAGGGCCCACGGAAGCGTCCGATGTCCTTGAAGGCCGGGCATATAGGCAAATTGGAGTATTCTTCAGCCCAGTCATCTTTTCCGTCGCTCGACTCAGGGACGGTGCGATAGCCAGTATCTCCGCCGAACCAGAGTGATTTTCCGCCTGATTTGACCGACCATGATGCCCAAAGCGTGGCGCCTCGATCGGTCAAGCCTCTATTGGCAGTGTGCTGACATGGCAGGCATGATATCTGCGATATTATTGTGCTTTCATCCGAGCTGGATGCACTCCCGGCACTTTCCACGCTCGATCTCTTATCTGCGCGATCTTCAGCTCCATGTTGTGGTGTCAAGGTAAAGTCGACCTCATCCCACCAATCGAGCTCTGTACATTTTTGAATACCACACTTCGCAAACCATTCTTTGTTACCAAGCGGGACGAAGAAGTGTACACCTGGATGGCGCTTTGCAATCTCAGTCACTGTTGGATGGGAAAGGTGGTCGTAGTGGCTGTGACTAATGACGACAGCATCGATTGTGGGAATATCTGCAACTGTACAAGGCATCTCGGTGTATCTCTTCGGCCCTAACCAGGAAAAGGGAGAGCATCGGTCTTCGAAGACGGGATCGAAGAGCACACGCAGGCCAGAAGGAAACTCGACATAGTAGCAAGCATGACCCAACCAGGTGGCTCGGATCTTGTCGTTCTGTTCTCGAGAAGGTAGGAATTGCGGCTTTCGCACGGGAACAGTGGGTGGGGTAGTATCTGGTTTATTTGCTTTTCCAGTCCAGCGTCTCTTGATCATGCTTGGTAGGATCTTCCATGGGGTTGGTGCAATCCACGACGGCCAAGGGTTGTCGAAGCGTCCATTTGCACCGTGGTGTGCTTTCGATCGAGTCAAGTCATCTTCAGGCCGAGTGCTTGCTGAGAGTGGGGATGAAATGGTAGCGGCATAGAGCAGGGCTGAAGTCGAGGTTGTCGACATTAGGCGGGATGGAAGCGGAGAAGAGTAAGGATTGAAGGACTTTCCCCGAAATATAGATCGCCAAAACGCGCGCATTGAGAAGGAAATGGAGCGAATGGCCGCGCAGGCACGACAGATTAAATACCACGGCCTGTCAACAGTTGCGAGAAGCACAGTACGTTAGTAGTGTACAAACAAGGCGCAACTTTTGACCGGACAAACATCAAGCATTGGTTGAAGGTGATCGGATTGCTTAAGTCCGGCCGGCGAATACGTCAATGAGTTCGAGCGCTCCTCGGAAGGATATGGTGGCATGAGTCGCAAGCTCTGTAGTCACCATGCTACCGCATTTTCCTTGCCTACTCAAGTTGTTTCAGAGAATCGACCGTTCCAAAGATGCGAATACTGTACAGTACTAAGTAGATCAAGCCAATCAGGAGCTTACGGATATAGGTGCTGAGGGACCAATTAGAGTAGGTACGGAGTACTGAGTAATAGTGGTTACCTGGGACCTGGTCGCCGCGGTGCCTATCCTAATCCCTGTGGTTGCATGAGTTCGCATCACACGCGGGTAGGCAAAGATCCGAAGACCGCTGTATCTTTACCACACACCTAAGGATTCACTTCGATCATAATCAACGATGGAATTGACGTTAACAATACTGTATTATACAGGAGTCGTCTGTGCAGTAAATAGAGGACGGAGCCAATCAGGATGAAGGATATAATTACGGAATCACGGCGGGTGGACGACGTCATTGGCTACTCTTCTTCTATTTTTACAGAAATTGTTGTTCTAGAATATCAGAATGTCAAAGCCTCGTCTTTTGCTGTTACAGTAACATCAGGTATAGAAGCTACATGATGTGTTCGTGCATCGCCCTACACCCACACTATCGTCCTTGATCCACAGATGGATACCCTTCAACCTCCTCCTCCAGTCACTACAGATCACTGGACAGATCTTTTCCCTGACACTGATCATGCTCGCGCCTTCATCTCGCACGACTGGGCAGCCACCGAAGTTGGGCCTCTCACCGCATGGCCTTTAGAGCTTCGACTCTATACGATCAAAGCTCTTACCGACCTCAGTCCGGTGTGCATCTGGTGGTATAGCAGCCCAACACTTCCCGTGTGCTTCTGTTATTGACTTGACCAAAGGGGTTCCAACTGGACAGCCATCTACAATGAAGCATATCTGCTGGTCGTGCTGGGAAACAAGGGTCATGAATCCTTGGGTAACACCTTTGCCCAGATTTACCCCGAGGTCGCTGATCTCTTCGTCCCACTTTACAATCGAATCCGCACCACGAGGTCATCTGATGCCATAAGAGACATGCCTTTGACCCTCCAGCGAAACCATTTCGACGAAGAGACTTTTTGGAACGCAACATTCGTGCCAATGTTCGGTTTGTCTGGTCAAGTCGATGGTGTGTACAATACTGCTTTCGATATAACCCGCCAGAAGTTGACAGACCGACGATCTCAAATGCTCAACCGTGTGTCTACACCATCCACTGACCTGACAAGCACCACAGTATATACCCATATTGCCGCCTGTCTGGATACTAACCCCAATGATATTCCTTTCGCCATACTCTACAGGGTCGAGAACGAATTTGTTAACGGTAGCGAGCAGCTGACCTTACGCTCCAGCGTCGGCTTGTCCCAGGCTGACGGGCTTTCATCACGTCCTGGGAGTCTTCATGACAACGTCGGCTTTTTGCCTTTTCTTCGCGCTGCCAGAAACCACCTTGTCACCACGCCACTCAGTGGAGACTGTGGAGACATAGACTGGAAGCACATCAAATGGAGAGGCCATGGCGAGCAACCCCGACACTTCAGTACACTTCCCCTTCTTAGTGCCGGTCAACTCCTCGGTTTCGTCGTCGTTGGTAGCAACCCTCGATTGGCCATGAACGATCACTATGATCAATTCATGTCGGATTTACAGAGACACATTACCTCCGCAGTAATAGCCAGTACCGGTGCTGAAGAGTCACAGCTGCGGAGCGCCCGACTGGAAGCTCGACTCGCCGAACGCGAACGTCAGATTAGATACATGGCTCAGCATGCCGATATCTGTATGATGCAATTGGATCGTAATGGCACTCTGATATGGGCAAACGAGCGCTACCACACAGTCGTGAACCAGGACGACGAGACGAAGCCGAGACAAACCTTCATTCCCGAAAACCAATTGATTGCGGATGACAGACCGAGTGCCACAAAAGCCTGGTTGGAAGTACTACACGGACAAAGGCCTGACACCACAGAACTCCGCCTACAGCATAGGTATACCCCGCCTGTTGGCAACAGCATTCCATCTACTATTCTTTTATCTGCATTTCCATATATGGAGCTTGGAGAGGTCAAATCTGTCATGGCCTGTATGACCGATGTCAGTCAGCTGAAGTGGGCGGAGAGCTGGCAGGCACAGCTTGCTCACGATGCCAAAGAAGCCAAACGACAGCAAAGCGACTTCACAGATGCCATTTCTCACGAGATCCGAAACCCTCTCTCAGCCATTCTACAGCTTGCGGACGGCATAACGCGTTCAACCGATGGCCTGCAAGAGCCGACCGTACAAGACTGTATGGCTCGTTTAGCCGAATCTATCGAAGCGGCACAAACTATCGTCAGCTGTGCAAGCCATCAGAAGCGCATAGTGGATGACGTGCTAACGCTGTCTAGAATGGACTTGGGTGCGGTTATTCTGTCGCCATCCGCTACCTGGCCTAGTGATCTGGTTCACGAAACCCTACGAATCCTCCAAGCCGAAGCTACGGCCAATTCCATCACCTTACATGTGACACAGGACCGCTCTCTGAAAAGACACGTTCCTCATCGAGTCATGTGTGACTCATTACGATTGACACAGGTCTTGATCAATTTGATTTCCAACGCTGTAAAATTCACCAAGCAAGAAAGTCGTCGTGTTGTGACTATTACGTGCGGGGCTGCTCCCTCCGATCCGAACCAGGCATTTCCTCCACAAGTAGTATGGGCTTCACAGCAGAGTGGGACAGATGAGGACAGGATGCAAGCAGAGGAGTGGGGCAGCGGTTCACCAGTATATCTTACATTTGCTGTGGAGGATACCGGGCCTGGCATGCTGC
>Ga0115842_100119_pt1 | contig 26489 bp, 31 predicted proteins | sample InSIn2SAF170_2_FD_83856 | JGI IMG/M metagenome (GOLD analysis project Ga0115842, IMG submission 83856)
AGGCGCCTACAGCAAGAGCAGCCTGAATATGGGCTTTTACCGCAGGAATATGAATATGTGTCACTGAAGCAGCGACCGCAATGAAGCACAATTCCTGGATTTTCGCGGGCAGCCGTTGCCGTCCTTGCGCCGCGGTCTTGATGTTGATGTATCCCTTCAAATATGCAGGATTCAATTGTGCCAATGCCTCCCATTCTGGAGACCATACTCCACGCAGTGCTTTGAACCGTCCTTCCAGATCATTGGCGTTTTGTGCAGCCATTGTAGGATCAATCGAAGGGTGTATTTATCAGCACAGCGGGTATTGCTTGGTGATTGTCTCCCAGTGATAGAAGCACTATAAAAGGTGATTATCACTATGCATGACTATTACCTGCTCAGGTTAGAGCATGCTAAATCGTACGGTGCGTGGCTAATTGTTCCCCGGTATTGTCTTCGGAAATGGAAGCTATACCCCATAACACTTGTTGTTCCTCCATACAAGTTCCGAGTGCCTCAATCCGATTGGGTGAACACAATACGCACCTCGATGCTCTATGGTATATCCCTTAGCACACTTGGGCTATATGTTCAGAGTTGACGTGTTCATCAGCCTGATTCCATTCTTATCACCACTCGATTTGTGTAAAGCCAGCTCCTAAACATGATTGCAAAAGAAATTGCCAAGTTCCCTTTGCCTACACAGCCATTTATCGATGGCCAGTACGTACAGGCAAAAGGCTCCGAAAGGCTGACCCTGACGTCCGCTGTTAACGATTCTATTCTGACTAAAGGTCAGTCACTCAAGCGAGGCTTCGGAAGCTGATCTTTGAATCATTTCTAATTCTTGTCTCAAGATTTACAAGTTTCCAGTGCGGAAGATGTGGATGCTGCAGTAGCATCAGCGAAGAAGGGGCTGAAAGCGTGGCAAGCATTGACCCTCGTAGGTCTTCTGGTGTACTGGCTCTTCTGATTTCTGACCGATGATAGGTCGCTCGCCGCCAGATCATGCTTAGGTTCGCCGATCTAATCGTGGAACATAAAGAACATCTTGGCTACTTGGAGACCGTCCTCAATGGCAAGGAGTTCAAGTTTTCCGGCCATCATGAACCTTCGAAGGCAGCTAGCCTTTTTCAATGTACGATCCCCCTCTGCAGTAATAATCTGATCGACTATTTGTGCGTCTTGCTAATCTTTATTCGGCAGATTACGCAGGGTTTGTGGACAAACTAGACGGCGATTCCGCGCCTGCTGAGAATGGCTGGTTAAAAGTAGAAGCTGCCCTACCCAGTGTCTTGGGATATCTATGAGCTTCAAGTACTGACTCCTTGGTGCAGATTATCCGACATGAACCATATGGTATCTGTGCAGCAATCAACTCATACAACAGTCCAATGATAGTGTTTGCGATGAAAGCGGCTCCAGCTCTAGCTGCTGGGAATGTGATGGTAAGCAAGGCTCCGGAGCTCAACCCGTTTTCATCACTTTACCTCGGGGAGCTCGCCATCCAAGCTGGATTTCCCCCTGGTGCTTTGAATGTGATTATTGGCACTGTGGAATGTGGTCAGCGTCTCGCGTCTCACCCGGATATTCGTAAAATCAGTTTTACAGGGAGTGTCGCTGTGGGTAAAAAGATTCAGGCTGCTGCTACGGCTTCCAATGTTAAGAGTGTGACTTTGGAACTGGGTGGGAAATCACCTGTTCTTGTCTTTCCAGACGCTGATATCGAACTTGCGGTGAATGAGAGCTACGGGTTCCTACGACTTAACGGTCAGGGATGTGTTCTTGGGACTCGTATCTACGTCCACGAGAAAGTCGCTGATGAATTCCTCGAAAAAATGAAGAAGAAATTGCAGAATCATCGCAACAACCTACAGGCTGATCCATGGAGTGAGGACACAATATCCAGTCCTTTGTACCATCATCGTCAAAAGGAGAGCGTCTTAGACTTCCTTGCCAAAGCCTCAAAACAGTCCGAGCCACTAGTAGGTGGTCAACAAGTTGGTGACAAAGGGTGCTATATCGAGCCGACGATATATTTCAAGCCTGCTGCTGATTCCAAGATTGTGAACGAAGAGGTCTTCGGCCCTGTTGCGGTCATTGACACTTTTAATGATGAAGCAGAAGTCCTTGAAAAGGCTAACAACGTTGAGTTTGGACTTGGAGCGACTATTTTCACACAGGATCTCGACACAGCTCTTCGGGTATCAGACAAATTGGAGGCTGGAACTATCACTATCAACAACACGAACTACGTCGATTCTAACATGTCGTTCGGTGGCTGGAAGAGTAAGTGATAGTCCCATGGATCGAACGGTTGTTGTCCACCGGAAAAGCACTAACCAGAACACAGGTAGTGGTGTAGGTCGGGAGAACGGCAAGTATGGCCTTCTGGAATATACTCAGACAAAGTCGATCCTGATCAGGTAAGCTCTTGCTCCCATTGCATGTACTACGTGAACTGACATGCCGTCAAGATACAAGAGTCTAGGTTTCAATAGATGAGCTAGATATTGTGATCTGCCCTGGCTGAATGAGTCGATATGGTAAGGGTTCACGCTCGGAAAGATGTGGGAACGTGCGCCGCTACGAGTAGCGGGAAACACAACTTCATCTTGGTGCTGTCATACAAATTTTAGAATTGTGGTATGCTCATTGTCGCGAAGTTTCTCTTTGGCTAGCTCTGAAGCATCGAGTTGGGGAGCTCAGATAAGCAACTTACTAACTTAGGAGGGTGTTTATTATGAACTCCTCCTACGTCGAGGATGCGATGTATGAAGCTTGATGTCACACAACAACCATAACCCTCACATTAGGACCGAAGAGGAATATTCTCCTATATTGAATGACCGAGATAAGAAATTAGGTGTATTACAATATGCATTTCGTTAAAAACATGCCAACCGTCCCAATAAGCCGACTATGAAACCACACTGTTCTGGACTTGTCACCTGTTTCCAAGTTACAGTCCTCAAATCGTGGAACTAGTGTGGGGCCGAATTTGATGAAGGAAATATGATCAATAACCGGAATGAAGACAGCAAGGCCAGAATGGTCTGATCAGGATCCTACAGTGTAATATCTAGGTAGGTAGAGATCTTGAAACTTGAACAACAGGATATCACTAATGCATGAACTTTCTGTATAGCGAACTTAGTGCGGGTCAGACAAGAGCGCGCACTAGTCCCACAATTGACGAGGTCACATGGAATCTTGGTATCACCCTATATGCAATCCTTTAAGGTTGGCACAGCGGAACATTCAAAGTGGCTACGATAGTGTAAACCAAATATACAGACGGCCGGACCTTGTTCACGTGCCTCGTTACATTTCCAGATATGTTACCTTCACTTCGGACCTTGATTTCCGGCCCACAATAACTGGTCAGTCCGTTTATATGAAGATGAATTTGCCCATATCAGCCGGGATTGTGTTTATCTTCAAGTAGAGAACTCTCTACACTGCATCGAAATCTGCAGATCTTTAGAATTCCATATCCGAAACCATTTGACAGTCGGCAAAATGTCTACAGATCAGAAATCTATCTCAGCAAGCAACCTTTTCAAATACAGCGTGGGTCCGGTTGAACTAGAGTATGCCAAAGATTGGACTAAAGCGTTTCCCGGGGAGAAAGAATTCTACTATGACTATGGCTTCTCAATTCGGGCAACAGCAGAGACAGGCGAAGACTTCCACCTATGGACGTTCATGTACAATCAAAACAACCAGGACGCCTTAGTTCTGGGAGATCTATGTCAGACCGCACTCTTAATCACCAACTTTTCCGACAAGGAGAAGAAGCTGATGCACCCGACTCCTTTCATTGATAAGGGACAAAACGTCGAGGACAACCTTCCACTTGGTAGTCTAACATGCGAGAAAGGCGACAATAGCTATGTGTGGAAGATTGACGGCCGTGTCTTCACCGCAGAGAAGGACAACTGGCGGATCACGGGTGAGCACGCCGGCGTCAAGACGGATATCCGTCTCACACAGCCTGGTCAAGGATTCTTTCACCTTGGTAGATTCGAAGATTGGAAGGAAGATGGCACAGCAGGCTATTCTACTCATACCAAGGCCGAGGGAGAAATTACCGTTCATGGTCGCACATTCAAGATCAAGGGCTACGCTGTTCACGAGAACTTAGGCATTCGTGGAACGACGGTCGGAGTTCCTGATCGAATCAAGTACATGGGTATGCATGGTCACAACTGGGTGCATGCATTCAGTGATGAATTCAGTTGGTATATGTTGGCGAACACTGCCGGGAAAAGATCTACAGGTATGGTGACGATCAATGGCGAAGTGCTAGCGGCAAGCACGCCTCAAAATGTCTGGTTCGAGATTGCGGAAGAGTGGTTGGATCCTCAGAGTAAGCAAATAGTGCCTCGGAAGTGGAGAGCATACATCAGGACGGAAAAGGGTACATTGGAAGCCGAGATGGTAGCGTATGGACGTTCTTACTGGACTTGGAATCGACGAGGAGGAGTCATCATCGTATACGCTTTGGTTGGGCAGACGAGCTCAACGTTCACGTACAACGACGGGCGCGTACTATCGGCTCCTAAGCAGCTTTCTTTCGTCGAGCATATGCGAACTCTGCATGACAGAGGTAGTCAGCTGCAGTCACTGGACCAGATTCTATAGACTTCCGACCAGCATGAGCACCTACGGAGCTATAGCTTTGTGACGTCATGTTTAAATCTGATGAAACGATGTTGCAATCTCACTCGCTCTGAACTCATGCATATAATGCTTGACCGAAGCACACATTCTACTGTATTGTTGTCTTGATCTCATTCGATCACGATCCGGCACCCAAATAGTGGAACGGAGAGGAGCGGCAAGCCACGTACAGCCCGGTAACGAGTCGTGAGCGACGAGAAACTCCGATCTCTTGGCAACCGCTTGCTGGCTTTCCTCGGAATTGCAGCTTCCGGAGTTCCTCATGTAGAATCCCATGCTAGTGTCTCAAGATCGACTCGATGGGAACGTATCTAATGGCGCTGTGCTGACGTTATTGCTTGGTCGACAAATCACTCAAGCAGAACGTACCTGAATCGAACATGAACATGTCTCCACTTTGTGACACAGATGGGGAACTACTCTATGAATCAACAGAATTCTCAACCATCAATCAGTTATCGACAGTCAAGGATACACCACCATTCAGCACGGCAGGAGGATCGGAGGCTCCCTGTAGCGACACAATCTCACAGCATAAGCGAAAGAGGGCAAGCAAGGCTTGTCTAAGGTGTCGCGCACGAAAGGTACGGTGCGATCTGATTTTGCAATCCGGCAAGCCATGTACCAATTGTGCGCTCGATCATAGAGATTGTACTGTCAGTCAGCGCCAGACTAAGCAGTAAGTGACGCCTCACGTTCTCAATGCGCCAAGATCTGACCAGTGTCTTAAGAAGAGTTCGTGAAAGACTATCTTCAACACAATTAAGCCACAATAGCGTTGCGTACAACCACTTACAAGACCATTTGTCAGCGGCGCAGGAACAGGATTCACTGTCTCAAACTAGCGAGATTGGTATGTCTGCGAATCTGAATGGGTCTGATGACTGTCGATGTATCGGACCGAACTACAGAAGACCATCATGTACGCCAAGTGAGTCCGACCACATGAAGCCAGTTTTGCTGTACTAATCGTTTCCTCAGATCATGGACCTCCAACGCCCTATTCAACGCTATCGACCGCATCATCTGAATACTCAGAAGATCGATCCAGCCTGCAGCATATCGGAAAGTGTAGGACGACTGCAGCATTATTGTTCTTCGAGTGGAAGGAGGCTATGCAAGCACGTCCACTGCAGCAATTCTACCATTGCATCGAGCGCTTCCGTAATTGCGCCAATCTGGCGGATCCCGAGGATTGTTCTTCAGGAGAAGTTTCTTGGCAAGATACACTAACACTGACTGAGCAAGCCATCAAGTCTATTACGGTTGCCAATACAGCAATGAAAGCTGTTGAAGCAAGATTCGCCCACCATTGTAAATCACTAAGCCAAAAGAGTCAAGGCCCACCGTCGCTATCCTCTCAGGCGACCACGCAAACTTCCCGATCATCCGCCACATCTATCACACAAGGGGTAGAGACCATCAAACAACAACATCGGGGTCAGCATCAGATATCAAAAGCCAACTATGTTATGATTCCGGCAGGGGACTTAAATGATGAACCGCCGTGGGATGACTACATGGTGAATCTAGGTGACACAGATACTGTTGGATAACGAGGTCATATCGCTGGTTGCGACAATCATGATGGTCAGAGTTTTGAACCATGGAGGGCATTGTCTATATAGATACCACAGAGTGTTCAATCAATTTTGTTAAGATACTTGAAACTAAAATAGAGCACTAGATTTCCACATGCGCATCGCGAATACGTTTCACTCCTTAAAACATGAGTAGATTTCTGGCATTACAGCTCCTTCTCATAAGATAGCTGTCGCATTGGCAGGAGAAGCAATGCCACCCGGTATGTTCAGGGGCATACTAGTCAGCAAGAAGCTATACCGTTTGTTTCTTGCACAAACCTCACTCAAAGCCTCGAGGTCCCACATCTCTCCTATACTCTATTAGACACAAAAAGTACAGACTTCATTGCGAAACAACTTACCAATAGGCATTCCCCAGCCACCAAGCAAGAGTTCGTGCAGACCGTACTTCTCCAATCCGCCAACCTCACCCACTGGATCGAAAGGCTGCCGCTCAAAAGCAACTGTATCCGCAGCGACAGCACTAAACCCTGTATTCCACAACCACTCCGCCATCTCCTTCGAAGTCTGCACCCCTATCAACGTGACTGGCCGCCGCTTTGACCACTCCACACGTCCCTCCTCATCAAGAGCTAGGTAAGCTTTTGTCCAGCCAAAGCGTACAATCAGAATATCTCCTTCCTTGAATGTAACATCTTGGTGCTTTGCACATGCCAGTAACTCCTCTAGTTTGACGGAGCGACCACCCAAGCGATCATAACCCATACCTTGTGATTCTGCGTAGCGGTCATAATCTAACAGGACCCCACGACCGCAAATGCCGCGGTTACACCAGGCTAGGGGGCTTAGTACATTCGCTCGTGGTAAAAAGGTGATGTCTGGAGAAAAGAAAACTTACCATGTATGCCAAGCTTGCCGGAAGCATTTGGGCCCGATATATCTGGGATGGTCAACCCATTGTAGCAGAGCTTTTCAGCCTGGTAGCCGTAGTGTCGGAAGCCGTCCCATTGTGTCGAGCACTGTGTTGGTTAGTCTTATAACAAGTGTTGTATTGTAGCATTGGCTGGGCACGACGGACCTGCGTGTTCATGTCAATCAGATCATCGTGAACGTTGCGAGGAGCAGAGTGCTTGATCTTGTGACTGAATCCGACACGGTTGTGGGACGGTGGATTCGGCACGTTTAGTGGCAGATTGAGGCCGACACTTTCGCCTGTGCTGACGTCCTTGACGGCAGAAAGGACGCGCTCTGGAGTGAGCAAATTCAAGGTGCCGAGCTCATCGTCTGGGCCGTACAGGCCCCAGGCGGAATAAGGAGGATCGCCTTTTCGTAGAGGTAGTGCTGAGAACGGCGGTCGAGGCTTGGAAGCCTGAGTTTCATGTGACATGGTGCTTGCCTAGGTGGCGATCGAGACGATGGAATGTGAATGCAGAGGCTTCAGGATCTCCGATTATGAAGGGCTCAATAGTGCAGACCTTGAAGAAGGGTTGCTATGACTGTCGTACTGCTTGGGGCTGGTTGTCTTACGTGTCTAACCTCGCTACGGTGTAAAGGAGGCAGTACGCTGTACCTGTGTATGTTTTCGAACCTAAGGCTCAACGCTAAGCCTTCTCATTAGATGTGTGCTTCCATGGTATTACGTAATCAGCCTCAGCTTTGATCTTGCAAAGGGGTAATGTGAAAACAGTACGGTACGAATGGGGCATCTGCGCCATAGCCGGAGTCTACAAGGGCCGGATATTCTATACAGTACCCTGAATCCGACGTTAGGCAGGACTGCATTTTCCCCAGTGACTGTAACGCAAATAACCGGAATACATGTACAAATTCTAATTCAACATGGTTTTCCGGTAACGTAATTCCAGCCTTTGTTCCAGAACCTGTCTACAACCACGTTAACTGTTCTGACGGGTTCTATCTGGACCAGCAATCTTATACTAGACAGCATTTCGGTTGGGAGTTCTTGTGGTAGGCTTCATCAGTGCAGGAACATTTGTTGTCGCCCAGACTGATCGAAGCTATTCGGTGGGTTGAAGGGCCCTAATCGACTCACGATGGATTCCTATGTGCCTAGCTCGATATCGGGCATCGTTGTCTTGCTTGGAATGATGGTAAGCTTGATCTCTGTGCTCCATGCCTTTGTGAAGAGACCTAATCAGCTGTAGACCGCCATCTACACGGTCTCGATTATGGTGTACAATATATGGTTTCATCCACTCAGCACTTATCCAGGACCCAAGATAGCCGCTTCAACAGTCCTGTGGTACATGTACAGTTTGGGGTCAGGACAGCATCATCAGCATTGCATTGATCTTCATGAGCAATATGGCAAGGTCGTCCGTATTGGTCCTAATAAATTGTCCTTCATAAGCCCCCAGGCATACAAGGAGATATATGGCCACCGTCCAGGCAAATCAGAGATGCCAAAGGATCAGATCTACTATGGCACGTTAGACAAGGAGAACCTGGTCGGGTCTAACAACGCTGATCATGCACGCATTCGACGGCTGCTTGCGCACGCATTTTCCGACCGTGCTCTAAGAGAGCAGGAAGACATCATGAAACAGTACATCGACCTTTTCATGGAACGGATAACGGAGGCAGCAAACGCCGGTGAGGCTCTGGATATGGTCTCATGGTACAACTTCACGACTTTCGATATCATTGGCGATCTGGCATTTGGCGAACCATTCGGCTCACTTAATAAGGGTGTCCTTCATCCCTGGATCAGGATGATATTTGAAGGTATCAAAGCTGGAACATGGTTACGGTGCGCCCGCTACTGGCCACTGCTCAGCAAGATACTCAGTCGATTCATTCCTAAAGAGTTGATCAGGAAGCGTAATGAGCATCAAACACTGGCGACCGAGAAGGTCCAACGACGGCTCAAGCAGCAGACTGATCGTAAAGACTTTACCAGTTACATCCTTCGACACAACGACGAAAAGGGCATGAGTGTACGTGAAATCGAAGTGAACGCCAACCTCTTAATCATTGCCGGATCGGAGACCACCGCAACCCTTCTGTCGGGTGCTACCTACCAATTGAGCACCAATCCTCAGGCTCTGAAGAAAGCCACGGACGAAGTGCGCTCTACTTTCAAGTCCGAAGACGAAATCACCATCGATAGAGCAGGACACCTTACGTATCTTATGGCCGTGGTCGAGGAAAGTTTCCGCCTCTATCCTCCAGTTCCGACTGGGCTACCTCGCGTGGTCCCGGCAGGAGGAGAGGTCGTAGACGGTAAATTCATACCAGGAGGAGTAAGTTTTTCTTTTTCTATCTCCCGCACAAAGCCCGGCATTTATCTGTACACGGACATGTGCTGACTTATGTGACTCGCAGACCGCCGTAGCCATCTCACAGCTAGCCGCTTACCATTCAGCCATGAATTTCCGTCGACCAGAGGAGTTCATTCCGGAACGATGGATCGAAGGATCCAAATTTCCCGAAGACAATCTTGCTGTGGTGCAGCCATTCTCGATGGGCCCACGAAATTGTTTGGGCAAGAAGTAAGTCGTCTCTGTCTTTCACGGATTGATTACGGAAGAAGCTGGTTGACATTTTGTTTTCTCCACAGTTTGGCGTATGCAGAGATGAAGCTCATTCTCACCCGACTGCTGTGGCGATTCGATCCATCCCTTGACCCGAAGTGCAAGAACTGGCTGAATCAGCACTCGTACAATCTTTGGGAGAAAGGTCCGTTGTGGATTCGTCTTACGCCACGGAAGGACTGAGGACGTGCTGTGCGTCGGAAGGTTATCTAGTGAAATGGAGCTGACTTTGACTACTGCATTTGTACGTAAAAGCGAGCATTTGTCGGGACAAGATTGAGAGATGTCACGAACATCATGGTGTGAGAGTCTTGGCATGAAGTAAGATGAGGGTCGACGCGTCGGCAGAAGCTCTGACAACAGAGCAAGTTGATCTGGCCTATGGGGCCACCGCATGCTGATTTTTATGCTGCTTGATGAACATTACGACTACTAGAGCTTGATACGAGGCTTTATCCATACATGAACACACTTCACTGAAGTGTTTTACATTGAGAAGCTCCTTGAATAGAGACATTGAGTGGCATAAAGCTGCCATTTACGCAGTGCGCCTTCTTCCATTGACAAGAGTGGACTTGAAGTCTACCATTCACTTGGTACCCACATTTCGGGTCTTGGAGTTGCTAGAATTTATTGTTACTTAAGTGTCGCACTGGTTGCGATCATGTGTGCACAAAGGGCAGGGACTGATAACGACTTCACATGATGGCAAGCGTGTTCGCGATCGTGGCAGCGCCGCCCTGTAGATTGAGCGGGCAGATAGTGACGAAAAAGCTCCACTTCTGGTGTTTCTCTGCCAGGGCCGCAAGAGCCTCTAGATCCAAGAGCTCCCCAAGCATCATCCCCCACCCTCCCAAGGCAGCGGTATGCAAGAGGCCAACTGTGGACTTGGTGTTAGTATGATGCTGGCCTCATTTGAGAGCAGAATAAACTTACAACCGCCATTAAACGCAGGTACAGCCTCACAGGACAATGAGTCACCACCAAGGGCTGCAAAATTCGAGTCCCATAGCCATTCAATTAGTTCGGGCTCTGGATCAACTCCGACATGAGTTTGAGGATTGTCGAACGGGGAACGATCGTCCGGTTTATACGACCTAAGGTACTTTCCGAGCCCGCAACGAATGAAGAGAATGTCTCCCTGTTGTATCTCAAGCCTTTGTTCCTCGATTATCTCCTTGATCTGGTGCAGCTTGATGGCATACGGTCCAAGTGGGTTGTAAGCTATCCCGTTACGCTCGGCGTAGCGGACAAAGTCAACAAGCACGCCCCGAGCTACTATACCACCTCGCTCAGAAAGACCTGGAATTCTTTAGACACGGGATGGGGAGATGATTGTCGAACGTCTGCAACTCACATTGGATTCCCAGAGATTTATCTGTCCGAGCCTTGGCTGCATCGTGGTAAGTGACTCCGTTGTAGTACTTTCCTTCGGCTTGGTTGGCATAATGTACTACCATAACGATGGGTTAGTCTCTGTTATAATATGAATACCGCCTGAGACTCGAGTTCAACTTACATAACCCGTCCCACTGGCTACTGCTTTGAGTGTTGATCGTCAACTCGTCGTCGCAACACTGAGCGCCGTGGCAGTCAGCTACTAGAGTGTGCTTGGTCTCACAACGGCCGATTCGAGATGGATGGTAAGGGAGATGCATTGGCAGACTATGACAGCACTCAATTAATACGGTCTGCATCATCCTATAGCAGAGATCAGAAGCAGACCTACTTGAGCACAACCGATTGGCCCAGCTTGATCTCGTCCTTAGCACGTAAGATAGCTTCAGGGGTGATGAAGTTCAGCGTCCCATAGACGTCGCGCTTGCCGTCCTTGTCGAAGACCCCCCATGACGACCCAGGTGGTGCACCCTTCTGGATAGGGAGCTCGGCGTACTTTGGAACTTTGATTGGAGCCATTGTCACAATTTCGTGGATGCTCGCCCGACACACCGGACCTTGTATAAGAGTATATGCTCAGGTAGGTCAGAATCCACAGACAGCGCGCAAGCACAGTCGTGAGAGTTGTCTTGTCTGTGCATGCGTGGCTACTTCGTTCCGGCTCCACCACAGCGACCGAGGATGAACATTCAATCACATTGTGGTTTTCTTATAGTACTCACGTGAGCATAATGATGAATTTGAGCCAAGAGGAAATTCCGATGGATCTAGCTTTCTCATGGAAATTATTGCGACTCGGAAACGCGTATTGGCGAGAATTGTCAAGCCCGAGTAGAGCGCTGTTCCCGGTATTCCACATGATGTAAAATGATACCTAGGTAGCTTCAAACACAGTCCGCATCGAGGGCACAGTACCCATCAGCCTCGTCAATGAGAAAATCATAACAATGACATGATCATACGATACCGAGTCATCGTTCCCTCTGTTCTCGATAGCTTATATGTAGTTACGGCTGCTCGGATCTTGATCCGTCGGCGTCAGTGGCAGGGCTTACCTTATAGGTACTTCAATCCATCACAATGCAAAGGCCTAACTCAGATTATGCACTGTCGAATGAACACAATTTCATCTCGGAGCGCACTATATCGCATCGAGCTAGTGTCTGTCTCATCTAGCACGAACATGTGGATCAAGTGAGACCCCTGTACTGTACTCCATATTTCTCCACCGTTTGTGAGTGCTGAATGGAGAAGTCCTAATTTCCACTAACGCTCGCATGTGCATAGCGGAATTCCTGTACATTGATATGTATATATAACGTTGAAAGCATGCGGGTCTGCAAAATCCACGTGTCTACATGGTTTTCCTTCTGATTGAAAGAACCATCAGAATACCAGCCCTGGAGCTTGCACGTAGTAGACTGCTGAGACTATTGTAAACCTACTATATGAGCAATATTGTCCGTATGCGAGGCATACCCACCTACTCCATAGATACCTGACATAGTGCTGGTAAGGCCCCGCGAGATGACAAGTCATCAACCAATGCGAGGAACCTCATTTCACCATTCCATGAACACCTTTACAGTAGGTATTGCAGCGAGCGATTAATAAGCTTCCAAACAATTGCTGCAAATTTGTGCTATGTATTTGCATAAATGAATGCATAATCTAATCCGGAGGCTCGGGATTGACTATTTCCGACAGTAACCCCATACTTCGTACAGAGCACGTGCAATCTAATGCAAAATTCTGCATGTGCCTCCACGAATTTTTCCACAGTATGCTGGGGTTGAAAAGCTGGGCGACATGTGGGGAAGCACCTGCCAAACCTGGATCACTTTAACCTTCCGCACCTTCGCATGGAAGTGCTCTGGCCATGTTCGTACTGTACAGTGTGCGCAGCTGAACACAACCTGAATTCTTGCATACGCTACCTACACACCTACACATATCTACACTCGGTATGGTGCTTTCATTCAGTGACTGTCGCCTCGGTACCCTCCACAAGGAATCGTCAAGCTCGAATCGAGTCGATGGTATGGTCTTTCGTCCAAAACAAGCACCACAAGTTTCTCCATCACATCAACTCATCCGCTACACCACCGTCCTCAGGCATCATTGATCCACCCATTTGATCGTCAAAGAATTTGACATCGCTCCAAGAAGACTTCATACTCTGCGATCACGATGGAGCCGTCAGGGAAACGGCACAAGTCTTCGCACGAGACTTCCTCGGTCGACACCAGCCTCAACGATACCATTACTGTAAGCCGTTCAGAGTCCACCTTGAGTCAAAGTGTGCCACAACCCGCCGAAGCTCAACAGAACACGATCTCATGTGCACAAAGTGAAAAAGCAGAGGCAATGCTACGTCCCAGTCCAAGAAAAAAGCGTGGGAGATATGTGTCCAGTGCTTGGTGAGTCCACGTTCGTCTTGTACTAACAGATCTTTGCTAAAGCCTGTGTCCTGAACAGCATGCGTTGTCAGATGAAAAGAGTTCGAGTGAGTCTGCAATCATACCATAATTTGCCGAATAGGGCTGAGGTTTAAAAGTGTACAGGAGAAGATGTCTGCCAACACTGTCAAGCTACGGACAACGAATGTGTTTATGCAGCAGACCGTAGACGAGCCTTGCGCCCAACTACAGCTGCCAGCATTTCCCGAAAAGCTCTACCTGATCGCACGTATCGTAACAACATCGTTGGTGACTCGGAAGCAATGCTGAGAGCTCTGTCAGAGTTTGCTAATCGTATAGAGGCCCTCGAGCAGCAGCGCACCAAGCAGTCTGCCGATGCGGTTGACAGCAACAACGAGCGAAGCTATGCCGAATACGACGGTGATTCTGGAATTGGTGGTATGGACAGCAATGGCCAGTCCGAATTGTCAGAAATCCCGCACGAAGAGATAGTTCGGGCTACGACGGCGCAATCCCAAGTTATCTCAGTTACCGACCAGTCATGCGCTGCAGTTAATTCTAACCACAACACCCCATCCGAGCAGTCCGCGACAGCCACGTCTACGACCATAGGCGTGATGAATTTCCCACGTCTTGGGCGTACGAACCTCCGCACCCTCATACGTGAATCTCGGTCCTTCAAGGCCGAGATCTTGCAAGAGACGATCAACACCTTCTTTACTGTCGTCCACCCGTCCTGGCCTTGCCTCAACGAGAACATGTTCCGAGACCAGCTCAAGTCGTTCCTCACTGCTGCTGACGAGCAGAAACCGGCTGTGGAAACTCAGCAGTTCGCTGCCCAGCTCAATTTGATATTTGCCATTGTCCAGTGTCTACATGAAGACTCCTATGCATCAATTCATGTTCCTGGATGGGAGGAATTTTGCCGTGCGGAGGACATAATTTATCGTCTCGTATGGCTTGGCAATGGCAATTTCATGACTTTGCAATGCTTGATAATGAAGGCTATGTACCATCTGTACAGTGGCAACTCCGATGCCGCATACGACACTATGGGTCGAGCTGTTCGCCTCTGTTTCCAGCTGGGTCTGCATAGTAAGCGCGCTACAGCAAAGTGCACAGAGTTTGATGCCGCGATGCGACAACGACTATTTTACATTATTTATTATCTTGAGCATCACATTGCCTTCAATTGTGGAGCTCCACACCTCATTCATGACGCCGACTATGATATCGAATATCCACGAGCCCTCGATGATGCAGCAATGTTTGCGGACAAACCTCTACCCGATGAGGTACCAGAATGCTCTGTTGCATCATGGGTGGTGTGCTCAGCGAAGTGGGCCAAACTCCTTTCAGAAATCTGGTTCAAGATGTTCGCTATAAATGCACAAGAAAAGTACAACTTGGAGTATATCGCGTTGACGGATGCTCGCATCCTTTACATAGCTAGCACCTTTCCCAAACATCTCCAATGCCTGGACGAACACTATACATTTGAACACGATGATCAATACTCTCTAAATGTTCGACGTCACAGGTTGCTCTTATTCTTAGTAAGTTCAAATTCTCGACTTCCTAGTAGACGGTAATGCTAATTATAATTGTCAGCGCCATAATCAGTTCAGACTTCTCATCCGTCAGGATATCATACTCAGTCCACACTATAACGATACATTGGGCGATCAATGTCTTAGCATATCATCGAGCACTGTGGAGGCCGTTATTGCATACATGGCTTCACCGGACTGGCAAGTGATCGATTGCTTTTTGTGCATACTTTACATGGTCGGCGCACTCCTTGTACTTGTACGTTTGATCATCAAGCGTGAGATATCAAACTCTACCAGGGAAAGGGCTATCGTGTCTTTTACGAAAGGACTCAACGTGCTCACTTCAATGTCTTCGAGCAGCAAACGGGCTCGACAGGCACTTCAAAAACTTAACAGCATTATCGACAATGTTCATCGAGCCATAGCTCGGTTCCGCGCTGGAGATGATCTCTTTGTTGGCACCCTCGACTTCGATCAAAATTACAGCACGATGAGTTTTACTCATCCATTGGGGGGAATATCAATGATGGATGACATCAATGGAGATGATATCGACATGCTTCTAAATCAAATGCCAGATGTCTCTCTATCATTTGACGAGCATGGAGGAACTAGCGACTTCGGCTTTCTCAATAACGGTACTCCTGCTTTCTTTGGTGTCATTGATTAGTCCCACAAAGCTCGGAAACTCAAGCTGGCACAATGCTTGGTGCTTATACACCTCAGTCTTTAGTGATTCAAAAGTAATTAGCATCACGATGATCGTAAATACCTCCAATCTATGCATATCATAATTATACGTTAAATGAAAGTCCGTGAATGTGAAGTTGTCTGCGTTGAAAGTGTGTGTATTGGGGGACAAGCATACCGAGCATTGTGCTACGTTGCTCTCCCACACCTTGTTCTCCTTCCACGTACTTCAATGGAGATGTAGATAGCCGAGGTACGAGTACGAGATGGCTCCAGAAGCTTCACCCATTTATCAAGACCTTATAGTCACCTACCTAGGTCAGGTAGTTAAGAAACCACATACCCTTCGGGACAGTCGGAATTGACCATCTCGGAATGCATGCGACATCTGTGATTGGTCACATCTGGTAAACTTTCCTTTGTGGCTATCAAATGTCTTTGCACTAATATCAGGCACGAACTGAGCATGTTGAGGACCGCTTCCAACAACGACATCCAATATGTCAGGTATCAAAGTCGTACCGTACAACACTCTCGATGAGCAGTGGCATGTTCCTGGTGCTCGAGAGCCTGGGTACATGCGATGGCTTAAAAGCTGGGTAGGTGGTCCAGCCGGCTATGTCAATCCAAACAAGCAAGCGGCCGTGATCAACGAGAACTTTGTGGTCGGCATGATGAACTTGTTCAAAGGTCAGAAACAGAAAGGTCTCCATTATCACAGCGTGACGGAGATCTATGTGATCTTGATGGGTGAGCTCGAATCCTACGATGGCAAAGGCGAGAAGACGTACGCTGGTCCCATGGACTGTATCTACATCCCCGCTGGCGTGCCCCATGGAGTCAGAAACTCTGGCAACTCCGACTGTGAGCTCATCTGGGTGCATGACGGCATTGAGAAAATCGGCACCTCTGTTTACTACATGGATGGCATTGTTACCGGGCCTCCTCAGGTGGATATCATTTCCATGGCTCGTTGGACGGATCTGCAACACCATATCAACACGCCGCTGGCGGACCGTGACGGTTTCAAGCGCTGGCTTGTCAGTTGGGTTGCTGGATCGGCTCCGGGACAAGTCAATTACAATCGAGGTATGGCGGTGCCGAGCGACAAGGTAGCGATTGGCATGACTTGCTTGAAGGCTGGTCAATCTGTGCCGTTGCTGAAGGGTGGGGTTGGATATTGTTATGTCGTTATGGATGGGGAAGCGACGTTTGAAGGGGGCCAGAAGGAGAATGATGCGGTGCAGCGAGTGACGAGACTTGACGGAGTGTGGGTGCCAAAGGGAACGCCGCACAAGGTGACGAACCATGGTCAGCGAGATTTACAGTTGATGTGGGTGCAGGAATTCCCTGAGCAGACCAAGTCTTTACAATACTTGGAAGACTAAGTGGCGTGGACCAGAGCTGTGCGCAGGTATAGTAGTGGTCAAGAAGAGCAAATCTGCCAACAATTACTTTAACGATGACATTTTACTGCATGATAATTCTTTCAATCTTGTCGTTGTGTACAGTATCTAGTGGAGCACCTGCGAAGCCTTTATGACCAGCCGCCTGCAACTGTGATTATCTGTCCCGTGATATAGCTCGCGAGATCACTTAACAGAAAATTTACTGCGTTAGCCACGTCGTCTGGTGTGCCAAACCTTTTCATTGGAATAAGCTGTGCCACACATTCCAACAGCTCGTCTTCCGTCTTGTCCATCCCGAATTTTGGTCCCTGCACCGTGCGTAGTGGAGCACGAGCCATAGCCGTGTCTGTGGCGCCTAGGACAAAGCTTTGTAAGTACGCAGCGTTCACAAAAATACAGCATGTATAACAATAAAAGAAAATTAGAGAGTGAAGAAGAAGAAGATTGGGGGAGAGATGGATTGCATCAAAAGTCCAACACAAAACTTACCAGGCCCAACACAATTCACGCGAATCCGATCCTTAGCCCAATCCAGCGCCCAAGACCGCGTAAGCCCAAGCAAAGCATGCTTGGAGCTCGCATATAAAGACAACCGATTCTTCCCACTCAAACACGACGTACTGCCCACATTAACCACAGCGCCTCCTTTCCCACGCTGCCTCATAATCGGCAGCACCTCTGAGCCCATGTTGAATGCGCCCCCTAAGTTAGTGTCGATGACGGTGCGGTAGAGCTCGTGATCTGGCAGTTCGCCTTCAGATGGACATATGCCGGCGTTGTTGACTAGGCCGTCTATGGCGCCGTTGTGCGTGGAAGAGATTTGTTGCACGGCGGCGGCGCAGGCTTGTTGGTCGCGGACATCAACGCTTAGATGGTGAACGTTGGGGCGAGTGAAGATCTCCGGATCCTCGGTTGGGGTCATGACGATGTCTAGGCTGTAGACTGTGGCGCCGTAGGTGCTCAGTTGGCGCACTATGCCTAGACCTATGCCTGCGGCGCCCCCAGTAACGATGTATGTTTTTCCTTTGAAGAGGTTGGGATCCATGGTTGGAATTTTTTTCTTCTGAATGTCTTTGGTTGTGTTGCTTGTTTGTGCTTTGCGTGTTGATTTGAGGATCGCTGTATTTGCTATTGCTATTGCTATTGTTATTGTTATTGTTATTGTTATTGTTATTGTTATTGTTATTGTTATTGTTATTGTTATTGTTATTGTTATTGTTATTGTTATTGTTATTGTTATTGTTATTGTTGTTGTTACTGCGAAGTATGGTGCTTGGCAGTCGTTCCGATATTTCCGAGATTCCATATGTTTTGCGTTTTGAGGCTGTTTACTCTATTTTTCGGCTTGCAAGCTGTGAGCGTGGCGAGTTTATTCGGTGGGTGTCATGACCGAGTGTCCTTGTATGATTTAGCGCAAGTACACAGCGGTCCTCGAGTGAGATGGAATCAATCGACAATGTTATTGGTAGAAGAACGATAAGAATTCATCGTCGATACCATGACTGGCACCACGTACAACGATGAATTAGTTTTAGTACACACATAGATGTTCAATGCAAGACATCTGCTTCTTGGACTCGTGATTTAAACAGAGACTTGCTGCAACTAACACGAGCCAACCTGGACATGAGTGCGCGGACAGATCTTTTATCTTGAAGGCTTGTCAAAGCAGGATCGCGTGTGGCGAATGCTCGAAGTTAGCAAAGCGACTCTAGGATCAGAAAGCGCTGTACAAGAAATTCTACGCTTTATCATTGGAAGCGACCTGCCCAGCTTCTGCAGAGTCTGCCTCTACTCCGGTCTGCTTACCCTCCAGCAAGTCTTCCAGCCACTCGGCTACAGTGCGATAGTATCTGGTTGTAAACTCCATGCTAATGGCCAACATAAATCCGTGCGGAAGACCTGGATATATCTCCAACCTTGTTTTTACTCTGTTTACCCTCGATCAGTTGCAAGAACCACAGTCAGACATGTGCACTTACCCGGCTTCTTTCAACACCTTTGCATACGCAATGCCCTCATCACGAAGGGGGTCGAGGCCGGCAACTTGTATCACTAGTATTATCGTTTAGTAGTGCACCATGGTTTCAGGGACAGATCATGGGTCTAGACGAACGTGTTGGGGGTAGATTGGCGTGTGACTTAGCCAGCAGAGGGCTGGCCAATGGATCCGTAGACGCATTAGGATAGTACTGATCTGTGATTTCCTGTCAGTATACACGGGTATACCAATAACGCACTCCATGTCTTCATACCCCAAAACCATCTCATGTGGGTTGCGTTCGTTGTTGGTGACTCTGCATTCTGCTCATAGCTGTTCAATTCGAATTTATGCGAGGGAAAGTGCTTCGGGTGACAAGTGGCCGGCACGTTTAGTATCTGGCCAGCTACATGAACAGGACTGTGAGAATCGCGAAGCTTCAGGACAAGGGCGGCCGTCTGTCGTCTATTCAGCTACTGATCTTGACGAGCACAGCCATGAACCATTACTGACCAGATTTGCACCTGAACTTGTGCCAAAAAGGACTATCTTCTTGGGATTGAAGCCCAACTGTGTGGAATGAGTGACAGCCTGCCATTCTGGTCAGAATCAGAGAATTGTATTGACACTTGTCATGGATTTGGGAATTGTCAGACCCATTGAAAGACGTCGTAGCTGTCGTTGAGAGCGCATGGAAAACGATGCTCCGGTGCTCTTGATGGCGACGTTAGTAAACGTATATGATATATTGTTTATAGGTTGATTAGCTGTCACACTCACTCACCGTCGGTAGTCAACGCTCAGCACTTTCATGCGATTCCGCACACAGGCTAGGCGGCATATGCTGGCTTCGCTGTCATGTCCACCCACGACCCAGCCTTTAAAAACGAAACACGTTAAAAATTTCAATGCTCGCTATGCTTTTGTGTTGGACATGGAACACATACCTCCTCCATGGAGAACGAATAGCAGTGGTATATCACTGTCGGGAACTCCTTGCGGAGTGAAGACACGAATTTCGATTTCTGTCTTGTCCGAAACGGTTACATTTCGGTGAGATATGTCGAAGCCAGCGGTTGGAATGATCGATGCATAAACTGGGGGGCTCTTCCTCCAATTGCCGCGAAATTCGGTGAGATCATTATAGGTCCAGATCTGTTTGAATGCTGCATTGACGGTGGGTATTAGGGTGGCAAATTCGGCGTTGGTCGCAGAAAGATGTGCGTTTTGCAGCTTTATCTCTGTCATGGTTGTCCTTGATGTCGATAGGATGTTGGAAGCTCAGATCGCGTAAGCAGGGGGGACAGTGCTACTGAACACTAGCGAATTTGACAGCTGCTGTATTCGTCGCCAAGGCACTTGCTGTAATCTCCATACAGCCAACGGTGTTATGAGAAGATCACGGCATTTGAGAGCTGCTAGGACTCTCGACTATGTCCACAATTGACAAGCACAATAACTTTCACAATCGGTCTGATCCCCTTTTCCTGCTTGCCAAGGTTTGCAACACGAGTTGGAATTGTGGATGGAGCCGCCCGGAACTATACTTCTTCCCTCGGCATGGCCATGTATCAAACAAAGAACCGCTTGCATAGGGTAACTTGTACAGGTGATTGGTTGCGAAGCGACGACTACTATCATCTTCAACTCCACACTACGAGCTCTAACGACTGTGCAACTGAGAAAAGGCTTTCCACGATGCCTACCGCCGTCGTCACTAAATCATCACGCCGCATTGGCTGAGGCATCGCTTTAAGGCTAGCACAAGACGGCTTCAACGTTGTTGTCAACGACATCCAGCCTAAAAAGAACACATCAACAACGTCATTATTAAATCCAATGGTGATAAAGTAGTGTCATGTGTGGCAGACGTAAGTAATCAGGAACACGTCGAGACATTGGTGGCCACGGCAGTGAAGGAATTTAGCTCGCTAGAGGTCGTGGTCGCGAATGCAGGCATTTTGGGTTGTACCAGTTTCCTGAAGCAGACCGTCAATTGATGGGATCGTATCATGGCTATTAACGTTCGTGGCGTCTTCTTGTGCCACCAGATTGCGGCGAAGCAGATGATCAAGAAGGGTTCCGCCGGTAAATTGATCGCAGTATGCTCGATATTGGGATATCGTCCTATTGGCAAAGCACTAGCATACTGCGCAAGCAGGTAGGTTGCTAACGGAATGACGTAGACAGCAGCTTTGGAGCTGGAACATCACTTTTAATACTTACTGCCCGGGCTCTGTCAAAATCGATATATTGTTGGTGTACACCGAGCATTTAGCCAAGCAGAACGCTAATGGCAGCGTGGACAACACTTACAATCATCTGTGATGGCGGGAAGTCACCCACACGCCTTTGGTATTCATGTGTTAGCTACCTATGGCAACAGGTATATACTTCTCGTGAGCTCCTAAACCCACACAATCGGCTTGGTGGGCTCACACATGTGATGGCAACAGAATCTAAGGAGAGCTTATTAGACAATTGCTTTCATGACGAAAAAGACAACATGACCGGTTGCCGTAGGCTACAGCCTACACATAGCATACGTCCGTATAATGCTACATATCTGGATATTTTCACAGTGCTAAATTGACAACATCGAATTAACTATTAGATCAGTACGATACGTATCATATTCTTATCCTCTAATACTAATTACTAGCCCCGACCTGGTTCTGATGCAGGTCTTAGGAGGATGGTTGCTATGGGCAAGCCTGATCGGAGATATTCTTATTCATATATCGGAGTATTTAGTGGTTTCTAGCCTTCAGTCAAGCTTAGATCATACACACCGCAAAAATATTGCTAGAAGTACGCATTTAGTATTGGTAGATCACGATTCCATTGTAACCAGCATCAGTCCGCTGCAAAATTCCAAAGATCGTCCTTGCTGACTTCGACCTCAATATGTATACAACTTACACATATTGTCAAGGATTCTTTGGAATCGTTACGCCTCCATCACGGAACGGTGTGCTACCACCCAAACCTTCTTCCCAGCATTTCGCCATGTCCTCAGTGCAGTAGTCTTGTCTCCACCGTAAGTAGTGTTTGCCGGCCACAACTTCCACCGCCGCTCCTCGGTACTCCTCTTCCTGCTTGAGCAGCATAACGACAATCTCCGCGATCCTTTCCGGTGTAGTAAAGGAAGCTTGGTGCATTCGAGAGAACTGTTCCGGTGTCATGAGGCTGGTGGCCACGCTGCCCGGACAGACAGATGTGACATGGATGTTCTCAGGGGCGAGTCCAACTGCGATAGATCGTACAAAAGCAATAACACCCGCTTTTGAGCCGCTATAGAGCGCGCCTCGCGGTGAAGGGTAGAGGCCTCCTGACGAAGCAAGGACGACAATAGAGCCACCAGGCGTCGAATTTTTGCGGAGAAAGTGTTGAGCTAAATATACAGTCAAGATCACACCGTCGTAGTTCACTTTATTGACTAGTACGTCAGGAGGTGGAGGAAGACCGTTTTCATCCTCAGGTTGCCGTTCATACCAATTTGATTTGCCCGCGGTACCAGCATTGGCAAACACTATGCAATCAACGTCAGTGACGATGAACCAACTCAGGATTAAATGCTCCTACCGAAATCGAGACGACCATACTCCTTCCAAGTCTTGAGGAAGGCTTGGGATAGACTCTCGTAGTTGGTGACATCAGCTTTGCAAAAAATACCTCCAATCTCTTTCGCCCTCTGCTCTCCAGCTTCGATATTCATGTCCAGAATGCTAACTTTCCATCCTTGGGAGGCGAGCAGTTTACTCGTTGCCAGGCCCATGCCGGAGGCTACCATCACGTCAGATTAGGGTATGCGCAACGCATGTATCTAAACCTACCACCGCCTGTGATGAGAGCGACTTTAGCCTGTGTCATCTTGAGATTTAAGTAATTGGAGTACAAGTCAATATGAGGGTAACTCAATAATCAGGTTGTTGCCAGGAGTGATTTTTCCCCCTGCCAGGCGCAAGTATCATCGTTATATGCTGACATGGTCTCGCTCCTTGCAAACACCTCTCCTTTCCCGGAACATTTGGTCACGTGGCACTAGAGAAGCGTAACGATCGTTTTCCTACGATTCCGGTTCTGTTTCTGATTCCGGTTTCGTAATGACTATATTTATGGAGTCGGTTCGTAGAAGAAGTCGCATGCACTAATGATTGCGGAGTATGTACAACTGAACCCCACTTACAATTAAGTTTGAAATGCGCGTAAGTGAAGATCTGGCTGCAGAGGGAGGGGTGAAGACTTTATTGAGTAATAGTCGGAATATGATCGCAGGAGAGTAATTTGCCCGTTTCGATGACATTATTGGCGACATATCGTGAGTGCCGTTTATATAATCAAGGAAGTCACAGGCCATTTCTTGATCAGATTACATCGGATTTGTCACCGAACACTTTGATAGCATGAACTCCTTTACCAGTATTTGTTGAAGATATAGCTTACCCCCGATGTAAGACTCATTCGAAGCACAACCAAGATCGTTGACTGATGTTAAGAATGTCATTCGAGAACCCTAGATCACAAGAATCTGAACCACGGATCAGAAACTAGAATTTGTTCTCATCCTCAAATATATGATGTTATTTACCTCACAATCATCCGTCATGACGATGGCTTGCGTGTAGTATATTAGTGCCGTGAGCGTGTGAAGATTCTATGACATTTGACCTATAAGCAACTGAAGTATAGAGAAATATGGCAGAGCTGGCTTACTCTACAGGGTTTTCGCTTGGATGTATTTAAACACATATTGATCCCCATTAACTGCGGGCTCCAAATAACAGCATCAATGTCCACGTCCTTGCTGATGAGCAGGCTTCAACGAAGTCCACTCTCGAGGAGCATCCTTACAACATATCAATGTTTTACTGTAGACCTCCATGCGCTGCGAGAGTAGTTGCAGTGATAAAGCTGCTTCGTCCACTGGTCAAAAACAAAATACACTGAGCGATCTCATCTGGTTCGCCCACTCTGCCCAATGCGATCTCGCGCTTTCGTTCGGCTTCCCGAGCCCTTCCCGCGTCTCCTTGTGGTAATGTACCTAACATGGGCGTCTGAATGGTGCTAAATGAAGTAAGCTGATCTTTCCTTTATCATCCTAAATCGAGTCTTACCCAGGGCACAAAGCGTTGACTCTGATGCCTTCCCTTCCAAATTTGAGACCATCCTTCGCCTTGTCAGTAATACCCATGGTTGTGCTGAGTATTGCTTACTGATTTGGACAAGCCAATAACGCCATGTTTCGACGCCACGTAAGCTGGAAGATTAGGATTTCCCATCAGTCCAGCTTGCGAAGCCACATTCACGATTGCACCCCGTGCGGGAAAGGGAGAATCACTGTTGCACCGTCAGATGAGAACGATACGATCGAATTGGAACACATACTTGCTGGTTAGAGGTTCTTGTTCAAGCATCGCTTTGATCTGATACTTGGCACATAGAAACGTTCCACGCAGGTTGATCTGTTGGACTAGGTCCCAGTCATCAACCGGCAAGATACTTGAATCACCGAAACGAATGATTCCAGCTACATTGGCACAATAGTCGATTCTCCCGAAAGCAGCAACAGCACCAGAGATAAGTTGCTTCACCGATGTCTCATCGCGGACATCCACTTGGATGGCAGCGACACGTACACCATCATAAGTTGATTCAATCTCTTTTTGCACTAGAATGAGTGTGTCGTGGTTGATGTCTGCAACTACTATGCTGCGACATTTCTCTTTGGCATACAGTATCGCTGTTGCTTTGCCAATGCCTTGCTCCAATCAGTCATAGTATCGATAAACGATGTGGTTAAATCATACCAGATGCAGCCCCTATAACCAATGCAGTGCCTGGAAAGTCCATAGCAACAGTGACAATACTCGCCTAACTACATCAGGCACCAAGATTCATGTGTAGTGGTTAAAAGGAGTAGGTAGGGAAGATCGGAAGTGCTGGTTCCGGGCAAAACTGTTTGGAGATCTCGTGACCTTCCACTTATTCCGATGAAGCAAGGGCAAAATAAGGAGTGTATGTGCTCTACAGTACCGTGCAGCCATCTTTTGTAATATTACAATCAGCATCCTGCACACTAATCCAACGTCCATTCCATAAAGACCAGCGCTGCGACTGCAGGACAATACCAAGATGGGTTCGCTAAGTCCATTCCAGGTTACACCTGTGCATCCTTCATTTGCTTGCGAAGTTACTGGCATCGATCTGTCGAAGCCGCTGCCAGATGCAACATTCAGACAACTCCGCGACATCCTGCACCAATATGGTGTTGTAGTAGTCAGGGACTCAGGGCTTCCCGGTGACAAAGAACACGTCGACTTTTCCGCCCTCTTCGGTGAAGTCGAGAAGAGCAAGTATCGCAGTCCACACATGCGAACTTTACCATACCAAGAGATCTTCGACATTTCTAACCTGGATCACGAAGGAGAGGTTGTGACCAACAGCAACGAGAAGCGCACGACCGCCATCCGTGGCAACGCATTGTGGCATGCTGATGGCTCATTCAATCCTCGAAGGACCTATGTCTCCATTCTCCGTGCTGTGGAACTGCCACCGAAAGAGACGGGTGGGCATACCGAATATGCCGACGCACGTCAAGCCTATGAGGATCTTCCCGACGACATGAAAGAGAAAATCAAAGACAAAGTCGTAGTCCACTCTTTCGTACACAACCGCAAGACCGCAAACCCTGACTCGCCTCTATTCAAACATCTCAATGTCCTAGACGAGCCAACATCCCGCCATAAGCTTGTCACACTCCACGAGCCATCAGGCCGACAAATGCTCTACGTAACCTCATACGCCCACCACATCGAGGGCATGCCGGTTGAAGAAGGCCAAGCCCTCCTCGATGAACTCCGCAAACACTCCGCCCAGCCAAAGTATGTGTTTGAGCACCACTGGCAAAACCCAGGTGACATCGCTATCTGGGACAACACAGCAGTCCTGCATCGTGCCACTATTGGCTCGTATGAGGGCAAGCACCGCCGCGATATGCGTAGGACTTGCGTTCATGACTCGAGTAGAGATGCGTATGGACTGAACGATCGAGAGTTGTTCCGTACGCAAGGAGCTTCTAGTTAAGTTATTTAGCATTCAAAAATTCATATTTGACAATTGCGTATTGTATTTTGAGCAGAAAATCAGTTTTCCTCTCTCTCTGCTTGTCTCCCCCTGTTCGCTCACTTCAACGTAGATGAGTTGTTGAATCACGACTCGCAAAGCGGTACATAGTCTGAAGATCATTATAAGAAGCTAGTATGGTATGCCTAA
>Ga0115842_100120_pt1:0-5000 | contig 26252 bp, 18 predicted proteins | sample InSIn2SAF170_2_FD_83856 | JGI IMG/M metagenome (GOLD analysis project Ga0115842, IMG submission 83856)
TAATTATAGAAGGCATTTATGCTCCAGTCTCCCTGTCTGGCTGAGGATATCTACTGCTTGATTTGATAGATCCTAGAAGCAAAGCTGCGGGAATACAATCGATTGACATGTTCCCAAATGAAACGTGCAGACTTCATCCAAAATAGGCTGGCGTTAACGTCAGACTCCATGGAATTTCACAGCCAAGAGCTAACAAGATCGTTGTTAGCTTTCCAATCACCTTTCATCAGTGTTTGAGCGCGCTCCAAAATGGACCCTCTCTGAAAGTGCCGTTTTCTTCTTTACTCCCAGGAACAACTGAACTGCCTGAGACCATTGCAAAAAATGGTTTCCATTTAAGCGATGAAGAAGAATTTGCAGGCCTAGGTTGTCATTTGGCGAGAAACCGAACACTGAATTTGCGGTGATTAGAGAGGGATTTTGAGTGAAACATGATGTTTGTGAAGTACCCTCTGCTGCCATGAGATGTAATGGAGCAAAACACTATTACTACCCAAGAACAAAAAGAAAAAAACCGCTTCGTATGTATGCTGTTAATAGAACAAACAACAGGTGTGCATGCGAACAAACAAGACAAAAAAGGAGTATAAGAACAAAGGAAGACACAGCACCAAGAGCAAGCAAAGAAGAGGAAAGCAAAAGAGGGTGCTGTTAACGAGCGGAAAGCAGTCAAAACGTGATTGTTTGCTGCTGCTAATCGAGAAGAAGTCAATATAACAGCAAGTGTATATGCTGTTAACCCATAGAATAACTGGGCAAAGTTAGGATTTGCAAGCAAAAACTAAAGGAAAAGAGTTCCGTGTGGTGAGAAAGAGAGGGAAGTTGAGTTGACTTCTTTTAACAGCTTTCCAGTCTCGTAGTACAAGACTTTAGATTCGATTTTGGGATATGTCTTTCAGTTAAGGATCTTCCTGAGAACCGGAGGCGAGGCGGATGTACACCTAATTTCACAGCTGAATGCCGCAAGCCAATTCTCGCCCCCTCTGACTATATTAGTTAGACCTTACTTTATGCGTTCCTAGAATACCTGGTCAAGAGCAAGTCTGATCCAATTGATGTCAGTGACTTTATTAGCGGAAAATTTCTTTCATTGAAAAAGAAGGTCTTTATGAAAGTATTCGACTAGAAGTAGCTCTATTGAAAGAAGGGGAATCGGAGTCGGTTAATATAAATAGGCTGGACAAGCGCTTTCAGTCCTTTCGCTTTCCATTTCTATCTCTCTAGATGGCAGGCCTTACTAATAGAAAGGGGAAAGATGCGCTCAATCCGTTGCTTGTTGCTCCAACTTAGGAGTAAGGGCTGAAAGGAGCTTTTAAGCCCTTTTGCTGAATTGTTGGTCCGCAGCCCCGCCCTAAACGAATGAATAAGGAGAGGCCTATTGATGACCGAGCCATTCTTTTACTACTCCTTACCTCACCCCCCTTGTCACTTAAAGGGCGAAGTCGCTGAAGCGAGTCTAAAGGCCAAAGAGTGATCTTTGAACGCTACTACGCATCCTTACTAATAGTATAGTGTAAGGTAGGGTTGGGTATAGCAGGACTTGAACCTGCGACCATTAGGTTAAAAGCCCAATGCTCTACCAACTGAGCTATACACCCAAAAAAAGATATAGTAGTAAATAAGGATTGGTGCGGAAAAGAAAAAGAGGGCGGCCCCTCTTCTTCTCATCATATTAAAGGGGCGCAGCTCTGTATGAGGCTCGTACTGCAGAGCAAGCGAAGAAAACGTAAGGGCGCGCGTTAGCTAGGCCGTTTTCTTGCAGGAGTGCTAACACGCCCCTTATTGAAAACTCAAGGAAAGCCTTGATCGATATGAGAAACATGCGCTCAAGCACCCAACCTATACAAGGGGCTTGGGCTCGAAAGCCGGCCTTACTCAACAAGCACCTTTCTTAGTAAGCTTGCTTGTTTCCACTCATTGAAGATTCTATCTACAAAAGAAGGTCAACGGGGGATACTAAAGTTGCTCTCACTGACACCATCTACGAGAAGGTGGGGTCGTCTTTCTTTCCAGCCGCCATACGGTTCGCCTTAAAGCCTTAAAGACGGAGAAGGGGAGGAGCAGTTCTCTATGTAATTACGGTCTTTGTTGGCCGTTGTTCCGGTCGAGCACTCTCTTTTCTTTGTCCAATTCCGTCTTACCAAACAAGACTGACTTCTGACCAACCCGCGAAGGGTTGTGAAGTTGGACCAGGTACGAAGAATGAATCTATATCTGTGTACGGAAGTAGCTGGCCGGCGGCCGCTCAACTGTTCGAGCGCAATACAGTGGTGGTTGGTTCCGATTCGACAAGGGTAGAATGCCTGGTCGAAGGTCCAGTACAGTAGGTAGCAGGCGTTTCGTTTTGGCTCCCGAGCGAGAACGAGAAATAGGCGATGCACCATCCTTGCTGCTACGTACGTTGACCTTGACTTGACAGATTCATCCAATTGAACCCACACTCAAAGGAGGACCGCAAGCCCATGGCTCGACGAAACAGAAAGTATCAGCATTAAGAAACTTCTTGGGGTTAGCAGTGAAAGAAAGAGCCCGGCATTCATTTCTTCATTCATATTCATAGCTTAGTCTACTAAAAGAGGGACCGGCCTCATCGTGGTAATTAGAGGGCATCTCTGATCGTTCACCTCTAATGTGACACGTTCCCTCCCAGTTATATGATCAACGGGATCCGTCGGCTAGAGAGCGGGGCTATTCTTCTTCCGGGGAGGCAAAGTCGTCCCCTCTACTGATCGAACCCTCAGTTCGGAGGTCTTCGTCAACATGTTACGAGGCTCCAGTCTTCGGCAGGTCACCATTACTTTACTTAGAAAGGCGAACATCTGGGCAAGGGAAAGCGCAGTGCGCCTGGTGCAAATGGCTTTCTTTTTTTATGATATACCAATCAGAATGGGGGGCCCTACCTACGTAGTGATTCTATCAATCATGTACGTAGGGGGGGGGGTCGGTCAACTTGATGCGGGAGAGGCATGAGTGCAGTTCGATCTTGTGGTATATTCGTTTGTAGTGAGTAGGGCTTCTTTCTCGTTGATCAGTTCGCCTCCGCTCTATTGAAGGGTCTCCATTCCTACGGCGGTTTTGTCAACGAACGCGTCTCGGGCCGGATTGACTAACTTAACCCTTAAGGGGGCCTTGCCATAGTTGGGTGCTCTGCTTTAGTGTGATTGACGAAGGCTAGGCTAGGTTTGGTAATACCCAAAACAAATTAAAAGAGATCGGGGTCGAAAATTGGCAAGGAACTTTTTCCCCCAAAAAAAAAGGGCAGCTGCGGTCGAACTCTAATTCTGGAAATAAGTCGGGGCCCTTTTACCAAGTCTACCGGATAGAAGATGATAGAGGGCCAACTATCGTTGCGTTGCCCAAGACGGTGCCGTCTCACTTCGAGTTCCTTCCTTTGTAGTCAAATCTGATGATACGCTTTGGCGATCTTACCTACCAAATAAAAGGCCTGCTAGGTGATCGAAACCGCTCAGGTCAGTGAGGACTCACTCACTCACCTACTCCTTATCTATCTAATAGTTTCTTCTATCTACTGAATTCAAAAGGCGACCCGCCGCGCCGGGCTATAAGATAAGAGACAGCTGTTGTACTACTTGACTGGTAAGAAAAAGCTTACGTAAAAACTGGAAGACTCTTGTATGTACGGTAACCCTCTCTTCCGCTATTGGTGGACTGTTGCACAGAAAGGCCAACAGAAGCAACCTTTCTTAGCGTGCTTTTCAAGCGCTTAGCTTCTGCTAGCGGCAGGCGGCAAGGCCATAAAGTCAGTTCAGTTGGAAGCCTAAGCCAAGAAAAGAAGGTACGAACGAAGTGACGGGCCCCTTTAGAGATAGGGTAGGGGGGGCGGCTTTCTTGTGGTAGTAATTGCGAGCATCTCTCCTTTTCTCTTAGCGTGCACAGTTTGCTTGCATGCCGCTTTAGGCACATCTCTCTTTCTTAGTTTCACGCTGGCCTAATGAATGAAAGTCAGTCTTTTAGTAAGCGTATATAAGCAGCTGTTTAGTGTATAAGCAATTCTTTAGTGGCCGCACCGAAAGGTACGTACGGTGGAGGTTGGTTGAAGATGATGTTACGCGGCGTTCAGAACCAGCCTTGAAGTGAACGAATTAGAAAGAACGAAGAAGTAAGGAAATGAGACGACTCTTTCTTGAACTATATCATAAACAGATCTTCCCCTTCACACCAATCACGAGTTTTTCTTCATTCCTCTCGTATATCGTCGTAACGCCCTTAATGCTAGGTTTTGAAAAAGACTTTTCATGTCATTCCCATTTAGGTCCGATTCGGATCCCTCCGTTGTTTTCTTTTCCTCCCGCACCTTTTCCTCGAAATGAGAAAGAAGATGGTACACTCGAATTGTATTATTTAAGTGCTTATTGCTTGCCAAAGATCCTACTTCTACAATTGGTAGGTCACCGGGTTATTCAAATAAGTTGTGTTTTCCGTGGTTTTCCCATGTTACAACTTCCGTACCAATTCGGTCGATCCGGAATGGATCGGTTAAACATTCCATTAGGGAGCCTGGTCTTGACTCTTTTGTGTGGTATTCATTCTCGTTCGGCTCTTGGAATCACATCCGGCAGTGGTTGGAACAGCTCGCAAAATCCAACCACTTCACCTACTTCATTGCCCCCAACCGTTTCTTGTACCTCTATTGAAACAGAATGGTTTCATGTTCCTTCATTGATTGGTTATTCCTCTCTGTTTGTATCTCTTTTTCCAATTTCGGTCTCGATTAGTTTACAAGATTGAATGGCCAATTCTCCTCCGGACCCTCGATTCGATTGTTTTCCAAGAATGTTGAGCCGGGTATGTAAGCCATGTATCTGGGAGGAACTTCAAAGAAAAGAAGGGCTTTCGGTTTTTTGCACCCTGTTTAGGTCTTGCTGCTATTAATAATATATATAAAAAAAAATGGATTATTATATAATATTTAGAACAAAATTCTTTTTTTATTTAGAAAACAGATTATATATATGTCCAATCTCTAGTGGTGGTGGAAC
>Ga0115842_100120_pt1:10000-26252 | contig 26252 bp, 18 predicted proteins | sample InSIn2SAF170_2_FD_83856 | JGI IMG/M metagenome (GOLD analysis project Ga0115842, IMG submission 83856)
GCAGAGATATAATTCCTGTATAGAGAGCAAGAAAGAGGATTCGGTATTTTGAATTTGGGAAGAAGGTAGCTGTCCACCGGAAAATCATTTTCTTGGAAGAGGTTCATTTAATGAAAATAAAGCCTAAAACGAGCTTTTCACTTTCACTCAAGAAGGGGGCATTTCTCAGCAAGCAAAAGGGCTTAAAAGCTCCTCTTTATAAAACCCCCTAAGAAGTTGGGTTGCATCAAAGCCCCTTGTATAGGTTGGGCGCTAGCTATCGCTTTACTAATATAATAGAAAGTAAGGCTCCTCTTGGGGCGAAGGCTTCTTGAAAGCCTTATTTTAGATCACAGGAAATGATGGAGATGGATAGGCAGGTATTGTACTGGTTCTCGGGGAAGGATAGGGCTGAGCAGAATGAGACTATGAGAGTCCTATGTCTCTTAGGTGAGAGACAAAAGCTACAGAAGCTTCTTTTATTATTTATATAAATATATATAAGTAGGCTCAAAAGCAGGTATACGTCTTCGTTACTTCAAAAAAAAAATAAAGAAAGCATTCATCATCCAATTCCTCTCATCGGTTGGTTCTACCTTTCTTTGCAGCCACTTCCGATCCTAACATCGAGTGAGTATAAAAAAATTATTGACGCTTTGATTCTAAAAATTCCTCCTCTTTCGAGAAAAGGCTTCGAAAGAAGGTAAGAAACTAATTCCCCTTTCGATTGAGGCGAAAGAGCGCCGGTCCCTCCTTATCCGAGATCCTAATAGTAGTTATTTAAGAGTCAGCTTTGCTTTTCTTGCACGACGATTGCTATCTGCTTCTTCTAAAATAAAAAGAGTCACCTTCCCTGAATGAGCATTTCTAACCGATCCTTTTTCTAAGAATCCGTAGCCTTCTTTTTTTCTAGAGCCGCTGTAATAAAACTGCTTGAGCTAGGCCCGTAACCACATCACGTATATTTCAGTCCACTCACTTCGCATCCTTTTTCTGGAATTCAAATGGCTTATGAGACCTTTTAGTGGCTATTGGCTTGTCTCTATACTTTCATTTCGCGGCATCGGAATCAAAGGACAGTACCATAGGTAGGAGAGGGTTCTTCGATACGATACCTTTTCCTTACCTGCAGCGACGCCCCTTGCTTAAGGGGTGTAGTAATCAATCTCTTATGAGGTACCTCCACCGAAGTCACTTCCTCCCACACTTGCTTTGGCATAGCCGTAAACTCCACCTCTTGAGCAAGCTTCGGCTAAAGGCCTGGTTCCGTAGTAGTCAGTCGCATCCTCATCCTCTGATTACCTTAATTAAATTTCATCGTAGCAGTTGGCGCTTAGCCGTCCACCAATCAATCGTAAGGCTTCAGCCCAATCGCGAAGTTATCATAAGCGGATTTCCGGCTTGCTTGAGTTCGCCATCCTCTTAGGTAGACCGGGCCCCTATTATTCATTCAATAGGCGGGCAGGGAAGCCCAAAGAGTTCCACCTCTTCTCTTTAATAGGTATGTATGACCGCTTGTTCCATTGCTGAAATAGAAAATAAAGTAAAGCAGGTGCTCGTAACATAAGACAAGACTGGTGATTCATCCAATCAATCAGGATCGAAGCGGCCGTAAGAAAGGACTTGCCTAACCTCTCGCCCAGTAATATAGTAAGAAAGGGGCCAGTAGCTGGTCAGTATAAAGCCGAGTCCAAAAAGTGAGAGCCAGGAAAGCATAAGAAGTTCACTTCCTTCCCATTCCATTATTTTTCATAGATTTTTTAAGGAAAATAAGAAAGCAACTCGACGGAGGAAGCAAGAAAGGCAGTCAACCTAAGAAAAGAAAAGCAGATTTTAGATACTAAAGATACTCTAGTCCGAGACTTGAAACTAGCAACCATTAGATCCTTACTAGAGCGCATGACGTAACTAGAACATAGCACGAAAAGAGGGATACGTATAGAGACCGCGAATCGGATGGATAGGAGCTTGATTGTAGGGGATGCTGGGGGGGTCAAAGGCTGAGAATTCTCTCTATCCAAGTGCAGCTACTGTTTTTGAAGCACCCCCCTGGAGTTCTGGTGAAAGCTATCCTTCTAGGGACCTCTCTTATCTACCAACTTATGATGCTGGGGAAAAAAGGCCACTAAACTGATCTTCATCATATCTATCCTTCAAATCCATTCTGTGGAAATGCAGTGAGGCGATCGACCAAATACCCTATGACCCGGAAGGACAAGTTATGCTTCTCCGACTGTTGCTGAACCTTTTAGTTAGATCTCTAGAGAAAAAGAGGGAAAGAAAGAGGTGGCTATGCAAGGACCTAATAAGCCATTGAAGACTAACTAAGGCCAATCCACTGCAGCCTCCATAATGGCAAATTCCTATTCAAGAGGAATAGTTGAGCTAGGACCTTACTTAATCCTATAAGGAGTTCCGTTCCTAATTCCCGAAGCTTCCCTATTTGACGAAAGGGGGGCTTGGGCTGAAGGACGGGCTTTCAACAACAAGAACCTACCACTATGTTCGCTAACACCTATAAGACAGCAGACTGACTAGCTGACCTAACCGTGCTGAACTAATCGCTGACAGAGCAGACTTGCTTGCCCGAGAAAGCTCTTTTTCCTTGCAACTCTTTAAATGGAATCCTTAACCAGAACTTTTTCTGCTCGGCTAGCTGCGCCTTCCCATTGCAAACCAGACATCTCGCCTTTACCCTTAACAGCCTGCTTTGGTTCTCCGAGACCTTTTCTTCGATACCCCTTCCCTTCTTCAAATGCCTTCCTTAATCAACCTTCCTATAGACGCAAGAAGCTCATCGCCCTTCTTTCTGACATCACTACTCCTACTAGCATGGCATCATACTGGTCCTTTACTTCCCCTCATAGAAGAGATCAAAATCAGTCAAATTTCTACCTTGTCCAATCACAATCATAGGACACTCCTTTGTGAGAGAAGAAAGAATGTTGAAATGAGAGTTGCATTTAGTAGCGCCGGCGCCTCATCCAAATGAGACTTGGAAAGCGAGATAGGGCCTAACTGGGAGGCAGGAAGAAGACTACACGAGTGGTTCGGGAAGGAATCTCTTTTACTTTCTGGTGCCATAGCTTCGACTCTACCCCAGTAATAGGTTTAGGAGGGAGCCGCTACTTCACCCTCTTTTCAGGGAGATCAGGATGAGGCAAAAGGGGGCTTTATTAAAGTCCTCTGGGTCGTCCACTAAGTGAGTGAAAGAGGTCTCATTGGGAGAATTGGGAAGAGAGAAGGCCAGCCTCCCACTATGTGAAAGAAGAGCTTTTTCTTTCATATTCACTTCTATAGAATATATAGAATAGGTAGTTCGCTTAGCCGCAGCTGAAGCCATCGATCTTTGAATTCAATGAAAGAAGCTTTCAAAGGGGGTTCCCCCCACAAACGAAAATAGAATGATTGGGGCGCATAAGCCCTCCATATCTTATGCATCAAAAAGGCTACTTGAGCCTACTGATTCTTCTTATGGGGCAGTACAAAAAAAGATATGAAATAAGGCGAGTCCCTAACTGGAATCACGGAAAAAGCCTCTTACGCAAGTATACAAACAGCTCTCATAGTTCAAAAAGACGTGTGCTAGGATTCTAATTGTACAAAGGCGGGGGCGTGAAGAGAGATTAATGAAGTGAAGAAAGGAAAGCAAGACCGAAGCATAATTGACTTAGAAATGAAAGGGGAACGCCCCGGGCACTACGGTTCACCTGGGTGCTCACTTAGAAGCAAGAGAGGTAAGAGGCCACTTACGGGAGGTCTCCAGGGTCAAGAAAGAAAAAAAAGTCCTAGGCAGAGATACAGCAGGACCAGGAGGAAGTGCGGACAGATGGATTGATCATCGATCGCTTTCCAAATCAAGGTGTCTTAAGCCGGACCTTTCTCCAGAAGTCTCTTTGGCCAGAAGAAGGAATGCCCAAAAGAATGATGCAGGAAATCGATTGGGCGAAAGGGCTGGTCAACTCCTTTTTAGCTCTAAAAGGGTACAAGAGGTCTTGGGGAATTGGCATGAGAAGTTCATAGCAAGGGTCATAGCATGGGTGTGAAAGCCGGCTCCCCTCTTGTAGTGGTTCTTTCGGCACTTCCAGTCAGGGCCTGTTCACCATTCCAAGCAAGCCCGATCCGCTCATTCACAATTGGTAGACGTTCCATCTGACGGGAGCTGTGTATTAGAAGATTGAACCATTTGGTACGTAAGAGCTCTATTCTCCGTGACATTGGCAAGGGCATTCCGTCTTCCTCTTGCTCTCAGTTCTGGGGGCTTGAACTTGGCTCAGTCCAGTACACATCATGGTACCGATAGCTTCGAAAGAGCCCGTCCGTCAATTCTACTTTTTTCATCATTCGGGCGGCTGGGCTGGTTCGATGGCTGCATTGGGGTGAAGATGGAGTTCCCATCTGCCCAAGTGGAGTCAAGGCCAAGAAGGAAGATCAGTCCTTTGAGGCTCTAGCCCGGGCTGCTGTATAGGGTCTAGGGCTGTAGTTCGGTGGGGGCGGAGTAGAAAAGGAATGGAATTGAGTTGCTTGTGTGTACTTTCCGCACCTTTCTTTCTGGTCCAGTGATGCGTCCAAGGTGGGGTAGAGGCTGGTCGTAGACCAGAAGACAACAAGTTAAGATATTCGTAATACTGAAATCGAGAAAGTGATGCCTATCGACCTCAGACCCTACTATCGACTGGGAGAGTTTCCGGAAGAAAGATTCCAGAAAAGCGGAAGAGCAACTATCAGGAGAGCTCCTAGTCAAGCAAAAGAGAGACTGAAAGCGATTCACCGGATTGACTGACTTGCTTTCCTCCCTGATTGGCTTTATTGCCTGGAATGACTTCCCGAAGGAAAGGACTTAGCGCTGGAAACTCCTAGCTCAACTAGCGCTTAGTCCCTTGCTTGTTGGCTTCGTCGACCAATTCCTTGTGTCGGCTCCGATCCAACTAGTAACAAGATAGATATATCGAATTTGGTGGGCAGAGTTGGGAGAATAAACACCTGGCGACTCGAGAACATGATGCGCTAGCTTTCGATCAGCTAATCGAGATAGGCTGTACTTTTCATTCGATTTGGTTGTGCTTTTCACTTTATGATCATGGTCCCTCAGCTCTAAGAATCTTATCCCTTTTTTGGAACCTTCGCTGGCATAAATCGAAGGAGAGAGAAATCGATTGTTGAGGTTCCGACCTCGAGACCGATAGGGATGGAAGCTAGACCGGGTAGGTAAACGGAGTTTGTATGAGCCGCACAAAATGATATGTTGGAGAATGAATGAGCTGAAGATTTGGACTGCTTGCTTCTAATCGTGCATGAAAATTATGACCCGTGAATGATGCCAAGTGAACCTCTCCTTTCATCTTCCCTAAGAAGAATTCATATAGTAAACTAACATCCAGCTGGCAAATAAAAGTTGACCTTGCCTTCCTATTTCTTCTCTGGCGGCTTCGCACCTTTGTTTTAACAAATGGCTTGTGAAATCTGACCGGAGCAAGGTAGTATTGACTCCCGGTTCGGACAGCGAGGATTGAGCCTTCCTTTTAGCCTTCCCTGCTTCATATATCAAGAATTGCGTATAGAGAAGAAAGTGGATGTCTTTGTGAAAGATTGGAATCGAAAAAGCAGCGCCCAAAGGGGCCCTACGTGGGTTCGGTCAACGTCTGCTGTAAGAGCCTATTGATCACTTGTCAGCCACCTTTCTTTAAGAGAGTAAAAAGCAGCTCTTTAAAAGCTCAGTAAGAATACGGAATTTTCGATGCTTAACACAGGCTAGTCAAATACTGTTTTTCCGGGTACAACAGGTCGGTAGTCACAGGCCCTCGTGGAAGGAAGAAAGATCGCTAAGAGACTCCGAACCACGATTCATAAATCATCGACGGATCTTAGGAAATGGAATGAGACGGGAGGGCCTATCTAACCCGGCCTTACAGAACGTGAAGTCCGAAGCCTGCCGTACAAGGATCAACCCGTACCGGAAAAGCCTTAGTAGATTCAACAGAACGACCCTATGAGCAGCTCTCCATCTAGTCCATTTTTACGGGTGTGTGTTCTTTCAGTAGACCTTCTCAACCATACCTCCGATGAACAGCAGCCTAGGTCTTTATGAGGGCTGGGAACAGATGACCACTCATCGTCCAGTTAGTTGGAAAACTCATATCACCGTAATATCATAATAAAGGAAAGAGTCTCGGGTTACGGAGAACAGGCTTGCCTGTGGATCCTATGGATTTCTCTTCCTCTCTACACCCTTCCACGGTTGACTCTATTTATTCCACTTCTTCGTCTCCTTTTCTCTCTCCAAAAAAGCATCCAAAAGGGTGACCCACGCGGGGAAAGGAGAGGTGAGCTATTTAGTTATTCGACTTCCTAACCAATAGGAATATCCTTTTTAGGTGGATTGATTGATCCGAAGAAAGGCTAAGCCTAATACCTTGACTTGCCCCTGTTACCCGGGTTGACTCTCTATTTCCTGCTCTCTCAAACACTAGATCCCAATGTGCTAGTTCGTCTTTTAGGAAAATATGAGGGTTACGGTTGACAGACGGGGTACGCGTCAAGGGGTGGACCCAAACAATAATGAGATTGCGGAACAGTTTCAAGTGAAGAGTAGTTTACTAGTCATCATAACTACGAGTGAAGCTAAGGGAAAGCCAGTATGAGTTATTGTACGCCGATTCCGAATCTACCAATTCCGGGATCTTTTGCAGCGAAGGCCTGTCATCGAATTCTTCAAACCTGGGATAAAAACCTTGTTGTTAACTTTAGGGTTATAGCACGCTAGGATGAATTATATCAAATAGGATCTCTCAAGTGAGAGCTATAGAAGATAAGGAGGACAGGTTAGAATAGATTCGATTGTAGCTCTCTTCTTTAATCTTCCCTCCAGGGCTCTCTCTAAAGCCTTTCAACGATACTTTCTAGAGGTTAAGCTAGCCCTCTCCAATTATAGGTTCATTTGAGGATGTCTTCGGCTTAAAGAAAGATGGGCCCACATAAACCGATAATTATAATCAATAAAAGTATGGAATAAAACCATATCGAAGTCTTAATTGTACTACTTCGGTATGATGTCCTTCCAACTTGGATTCACGTATAACATCGCGCCGCCGTACGAACATGGCATATAGTATAAAGATTAAGCCCAAACTCATCCGTGTTGCACCCCCGTAAATGAGTGCATGTACATTACACCTCCAACGGTGGTTGCCAAAGATCCGAGTGAACCCGAGGCCATGGACTTTGATCTACCAAATGAGTTGAATGCCTCTGAGACGAAATCATAAACCACTTTGCTCCTCGGTTGCGATTGTATGTAAACCCCCCCTAACCCCCACCCCCTAGAAGCGCTGTAGGGCCTTTCTTTTCCTTCTCTCTTCCAAGCAGCCCTGAGCGACATATAAGTTTGATAGTAAGGGATGGTTCTTTCATTGATATTAAGTTTGTGAGGTTGCTCATACATCATCGTTGGTTTCACCGACGAACGTAGTGGGCGTTAGACAGTTCTTCGGTTGGTTCCACCAACTAACCAACAAACACGGGCTCCATCCCGCAATCGACCGTAAAATATAGATCCGCTTTACTCTGAATCGTGAATTAGAAAACACGGGTCCGAATCCCTTCGCCTGACAACCATTAGCGTCGAATGACCACAGTGACGGTTCACCCTAAGGCTGGCCCCCTCCGCTTTCATAAATAAGCAATATATAGGGTCCAGGGCGACCTATCGGTCGATCGAGATCCGACACTAAGACGCTACGCCATTTGCCTCTATCCAAACGTAGGATCGGATCTATCTACTTGGCAATAACTAGGTTACTTCCAACTACATTAATGAATCTTCATAAATTACTATCGGGTGTCGGCTACCAAAACTTAGCTACAATAGGATGGGAATCTAACTTCTAAGTATGTTGCCACTGATGCTACTGAAGCTCTCTTTTTGGCTATTACGCATTGAAACCACTCCTGTGTCTTTACCTTATTGCTCTGTCTATTACTGCTTGTTTTTCTCTCACCACCTTGTCTATTACTGGGTTGCTCCTCACCACCTTGTATTACTAGTAGCTTCGTTAGGCCAATGAAAACACGTAGCCCTACCCTACACTACACACTTAGATTTGAGATATTACTCCTCTTCAATTTACTTATTGGGTGGGGGGGGCTTATGGTCGAGCCCCCTAAAGGGTGATGGCGGCCTCTCCCTTTTGGTCGAGCACCTAAAGGTGATGGCGGCCTTATCAGTCGAGCCTGCTTACGCATCCTTAACAGTCGAGCCTGCTTGCGCATCCTCTCGATGGCGGCCTTATCAGTCGAGCCCCCTGTCGGGTCCTTAATGCCGCTATTATATATGTAATTACGCTTTAGCAGACAACGCATATATTATATATGTAATTACGGTGAATGAATGAGATATGTAATGACGATCAGGTCTTGATTCGAGATGTTCAGCCCTCCGGAGTGTAATTATCTACGAGCCTATCGGATCCAAGATAGCTATGATATTCTATCAATATTATGCTATAGGATCTAAAGCGTAATTACATATATAATGAGAGATCTCTTTATATCAAATATTATTCTATTAGGCTCAATTATGAGAGCCTAAAGCGTAATAACATATATAATTACCAGCAGCAAGAGTAGGGAAGGAAGGCTCGGGCAGGTTATATATATTTCCCGATCGATTTTCCCTCCTCGACCTGGAGACCTACAAGAGCCATCCCACCAAGAGCTAGGGACGTTCACCGAATGCCCACAGTTACAACTGAAGAGGTTCACCCGTCCCACAGCGAACCCAGAGTTAGTTCTTGCTGATGCAGTTAGCTCCACTGATCTCTACCTCCTGATATCTGATCTATACCTACTAGACCTTGCCACCGAAGACCTGATTGAGACCTCGATTGATGCCATTTATCGCTTGCTAACTGATGGACGATGAACTTAATTGACAGCTTTTTTTTTGGCCTTAGGAACACGGACAGCGGCTTGCTCCTGGTCGAACAAAATGGCTGGGAGAATAACCTGTTACGCGTTAGAACGGCCGATACTATGGCTAGACGTGTGTGTGGCTAGAGCTGAGTGTGTGTGCCTATCACGTGGGTGGGGCAAGGGGCTAATATCACGAATATGTCCAGCGAATGACTATGTGCAACCCCGGAACGGGACGGGGGGAATAATTGAGTTACCCAAGTTACCACCGGAACAGACCGACCTACACGATAAAGCCAAGACCTAGGGGCACCGAAAGCCCCAGTTACTAGCTGCGAGCAGTTCACCGAAAAGCCACAGAAAACAAATATCGGTTCCCAACTCGGTGAATCACCCAGTTCGTATTCACACCCAGTTGTTCCCAATAGCACTCAGTTACACAGCTTAGTTCACAACTGCCAGCCCAAAGTAATAGAATCAACCAGTTAACTAATGCCCGAAGTTCCCACCTACCTGCTGTGAGCAATCTTACCACCTGCTATAGATAGATAGATCGCGAGCTTCGGAACTTAGCTAGGATGCCTGCTGGCTAGATGTGTCTGTTTGGGCGCGTGCGTTATCCACCGGGCGAAGGAACAATCTATTCTTTTTCGGGGTTGAAAACGGAGAGATACCTGCCTGATGAGATCTCTATCTTGCTGCCTGTCTATCTCTTGCTTCCCGCCTGATATCTTCTCTCTGCAAAAAAAGGACATCGCCGAGGAGACACGTATTAAGCTATGGCCCTTATTCGGGTAAGTATTGAAACCATGGATACACATCTCTCGGAAACATGTACTGGGTGAAGAAGTAAGGGTAATCGGTGCACCTCACACACACTCGGGATTATGGCTTTCACGTCAATAGCAGCCTTACCGTATCTGTACTGAACTGAAGGTATTTCTGGGCTGGATTGAACTTAATTGAACATAACTTCTATTGATCAAGAGATGTAGAGATGTAGAGAGAAGAGATCTAGAGAGATGTATATCTTTGTAGAGCTAGAGAGATCTCTATTGTCTCCATTCTTTGAAAAAGAAACTAGTGTCCCCTTCCTCTCCTTATCAGTCGAGCCCCCTAAAGGGTCCTTGCACTAGGAAGCGCAAGCCCCTCCGGGACCTTTATCCCTGAGCTCCAGCGAATAAGCTGCTATAAGTTGTCTCCTTTGAAAGAAAGAAGCACTATTCCATTCAACTCTTATTTCTGCCTTATTTACGAACCTAATTAGTATGAGACTTAGCTGTATTCCCAGAATTGTGTAATCTACTTACATAGTTAGAACAACTAATTAGCTTGCCGCTAAGCCTGATCCAACTAGTTTTAATGAGCTGTAGTGCAACTATTCCAATAGTTGAAATGAAACGGATATAATCGCTGTAGTTCAACTCCACAGGTATTTCTTTGAAGGTTTTCTGGGATCTATTCCAAGCGAACAAACTTAGTGTCTGGGCCCAGGTATTATTCCCCATCATTTTGATGTTTGATTTTGTGTTCCAAATGCATGTTTCTGATAATGCCACTTTGAGAGAGCTGATTACCTTTTGATTTCATCATCTCCATTCTACTTAGACGGGAGTTGGATTAGGGAAGGAAGAGAGAGAAAGGAAATTTGAAACATCCCAATTCCACATAGATAGAATTGTATAGAGATATTCTGACTGGCGATGATCCTCGACAGGTGCATAGTAAGTAATGCATGCATCATAATAATAGCATCCATTTGATCGAGGTAGGAACGTGTGTTCCGTACCGGTAAGTGAGTTGTAGGGTCGAGGGTATAGGGCGGAGGGTAGAGTTGGAGGTTCTAGGGTCGAGAACATGGGGGCTTTAGATTAGACCTTGCATTGGGACGTGAACTTAGATATGAGGGGGACGAAAGATTGGGAATGAAGGGGACAAAAGAGAAGATCAAGCAAGAAAGCTAATCCGGATGTCTCGTATTAGGACGTGAGCATATCCTTGTTTATTGTTTCTGGGTATGCTGGGGTATGTTCGGGTAGGTGTTAGGAGTAGGATTTTTGTAGGGGAGTAGGGTAGTTTGGAGTAGATGGAGTAGGTCCTTATCTGCGGATGTGTAATCTTATCAGGACGTGCTATGGTGAATGATGGGTACGTGCTATCGGCAGAAGGGTCAGTTGGAACACTCTTTTCGTAAGATGGATCCCCTTGAAATGGTAACGCCCCTCTCCAGAAGCCTAATCAGTTGCCTTTGTCCGTACCTTCCCGGCCAGCCTTATCGTAAGACTAATCAGTTCTAAATCAAATTCAATCAGTTAAGTGGACCTCAATCTAAATGCTCGTAAGTAATGCCCATGTCTTCTTTCTGCTCTATTCGAGTAGCCCGGGCGGGTAGAGAGAGTGGCCTAGTCGAGCGTCCCCGCGCATCAATCGAATCCGTCCCGCGCGAATTATAGAGAAACTCGATAAATGCTAAATTTGAATAAGAAAAGCTCTATTTGATTACCCGTGATGAGCCTTACTCCGACCGCCTAAAAAGGAGATTGAGATGAAATAAAACGGCGAATTAGACTATTTTCGAATATCTGGTCTACCCTAACTTTGTGCCTGCCCCAAACGGTGGTGCTGAAGTAGCCCATAAGTGGATCCACTTGAATAAGGCCCCTTTAGTTGCTAGTTGCGGTAACCTGCTTGCATTATATATGAGATTCTCCAAAGTGAGCCATATATCCTCTGTTGAGAAGTCCTTGCACTCGGAAGCGCAAGACCCTCCGGTCCTTCTTTTTCATCTATTGGGTCTTACGTGAAGGGGCACTTATCTCGAAGAAAGATGTGGGCTATTGATCAAACACTATCAACATAAGCTACCTCCTCTATTGGCGACCTCCTGTCAATGACAACCACCTCCTGGCTTCGACCACTGGCTCTCGGCTGACCTTCTGGCATCGACTCAGCCTCCTGGCGCTGACTGGGGCTATTGGCAATGACCCTATGGCTACTCACTACCCGTACCGTACCGTGTTGGCTATAGCATGTTTTGAAGGTGACTCCGGTATGTGGGAGCATGAGGTAAAAGAGAAACCAACCAATAATTCACTGCCTGCACGAAGTGGTTCACAGAAACCACCACCCAAAGAAGCCATTCACATAAGCTGTTCGCTCACTCGCTGCATGACATTCACTACTCACTACACAAAGAAGCCATTTGCTCTGGGGTCCTTCTCATCTCTCGGTTATGTTGGTTCAATAGGGTCCTCCTTTTCTTTCCTCTCGGCCATTGCTGTGTTCCTTCTCTCATCTGGCGGAAACTTGGAAACATAATTTTCCGCATATGTTGGAAACTAGGGAAGAAAAAACTCAATAACTTAGTCTCTTTCTTGTGGCAAGTTGATAACCTCAATAACTAGATTGTCTCGTGGATATGGGGAACGGGGCAATTCGAAAACTGTGGGGGCTAAAGTGAAACCGCATCAGGTGTAACCGAGCTTTCTTTCGGTTCACTACTACCTCCTTCCGTCCGGTGAAGCACTTCCCCCAATAGCAAGCATCAAGGCGCAAAACCAAAAAGTAAAGGCTTCCATCCCGCCAATCATGGGGAAACGACATGAAATGTCATTCTTGTATAATAAAACACTCATATGAGGTACGAGTATGAGGAGCCGGAGGCCCTCACTTTCAGTGCCCGAATGATATAGATCTCTGCCTCGGGCCCCATGAAGCCAAGGTTTATCTCAAGGTCCCGGAGGGGCTTGCGCTTCCTAGTGCAAGGAAACTGTCGAAAGAGAAGGTTTTCAAAAGTCTGGTCGAACGAAAAATAGTCCCTTTGCCTCACCCCCTAGGTAGGTCTCCTCACTCTAGCAACAAATTGATCCATGCATCCATTCTCTCGTATGGCACATGGGGTACATATATCCTGTCGACTAGTGATGTGTGCCTTTTCCTTATCACTTCTCCTTTTCTCGGCAATGACCGACCTCCTGGCTCTGACTGATGGATGTGTGCTGTTTGCGTCCGTTGGACCGCCCCCCCCCCTCTATGGGTAGTATTTTCCGGGGACTGCTTTGGCTAGGGGAGTCTTTTCCCGATACCGAAATGAAATGAAATAGTCTCGTCAGAAAGGAGAGTCATCAAACCGATCTCTTACCAAAATCAAACTAACTGGAAAAGAAAATAGGAGATGAAAACACTAAACTACCGCAACATATATAATGTCATATGCCATGAGACCGAAGGGGAAGACATTGAGGAAATCCATGGTTTGTCAGTGCGAACTCAGCCCCCCTGACGCATAGCGTGTTGAGTCGGTTACCTACGGGGCCCAGGACATCGTTGAAAGTAGCACTGCAAATCATGGCTCAACCTCCCGCTTCCCCACTGAGAGAATGATGATCATGCCTGACAAATCAAGGTCCCGGAGGGGCTTGCGCTTCCTAGTGCAAGGACCCGACAGGGGGCTCGACTGATAAGGACCCTTTAGGGGGCTCGACCATAAGGATGCGTAAGCAGGCTCGACTGTTAAGGACCTTTAGGTGCTCGACCATAAGGTCCGGAGGCGCTCGACCATAGCCCCCCCACCCAATAAGTAAATTGAATGCGTTAGCATGCTCGACTGTTAAGGCCGCCATCACCTTTAGGTGCTCGACTGATAAGGACCTTTAGGTGCTCGACCATAAGGGAGAGGAGAGGGCCGCCATCGCCGCCATCGAGAGGATTTCCCCTTTCCCTGATATGCAATCTACCCTGCCTAACAACCCAACCGCACCAGCCATCGAATCCGACCACCCCATTCCAGCTATTCCTGCAAGAGCCGTACCTACCAGCCCAAAAGCTAGAAGCTATGCTGCCACCTGCCTGATTGGATGGATGGAATCACCTTCACTGCATGAAATCAGATATTTGAATAAAGCAAAATTCGAGTTATTGAACCTAGATGGATCATACCTATCGGAACCCGTAGAAATGAAACTTTGATTTAGAAAATGCGCGTTTGGCAAAGGTTTTGGGATTGACCGGAACAACTCGCTGATTGGGTGGGGCATGGCTTTTCTATCTTGCTTTAGGGCATGGCTGGTCATCTTCCTTCTTTATCGGACAAGAGTCAACATAGATCGGGCGGGGTACCGGGGGTGAGGGATGGTCCTAACTTTCTTTCTTTGCATCCATCCAGCTGGCCATCCAATGAAATGTAGTTGAATTCCGGTTGAGTTAGCCGGTGCCTCCTAGTTAGGGTAGGGTTGAACAACAAAATAATAAGCTGGTAGGGGCGCAGGAAGGTGTTACCATCCTCAACTAGCTAAACAAATGCTATATGGAAGCTTTCACTCAGCCTGAACATGGGTGAATGGATGGTAGAAGCCAATCTGAAGACTGTTTCTTATGCTATTGGTTCAGTAACTATAGTTCACCCACGGTCAGTAAGGAGTATAACCTGATGCTCTTCTCTCCAATCATTACCGGTTGATCGAGAGCTCGATCGGGGGTGAAGGCTGGGAAGTTTTGGATAGGGCTCTCTCGGCTATTGATCCCTTCCGTGCCACCGGTGGAGTGAAGGATGGACTACAGCCAGCCAAGAGAAAAAAACAGCCAGCCCGGAGGCAGGGAGACTAGTTCATTACCGCTAGCCCATATCCATCGGCTGTTTGATCTTAGCCACCCACGGAAGAAAGAAAGCTCCGGAGTGAAAGAAACCATCGGGAAGGAGTTCAACCGGTTACCCGGCCTCTCCTTCATTGGATTGCTGTTTCTAATGGATGGATATAGTTGGATGGATAGAGAGCTCACGTTGCGCCCCCAACAGTTGTTCTTTTCCCACCAGTTGAATGAAGCTGGTAGCTAGATAGTTTCTAGTTTCACCCCGGTAGTTGAGTTTATTAGTTTCACCGTGGGTGAGGGAATAATGCTTTATCGGATATCTGGATGTTTGGCCCGTGTCTGCTAGCTTTCGACTACCGGAAGTAGCTTTCTTAATAGAACTGGCGGAAATGATAAGTTTCCATCCTTAACCCCTTCCTTGCTGCCTTCCTGCTTCGATCTTTACTGCTGCCTTACTTCCGATGAAGACCGTGGCATAACGCTTCGCTCGACAAACCCACCTAACAGACCATCTTTACGCATGGAGACAACCCTACCTGGACACATCACACCACACCTGTTATCCCCATCGAGACACGGAACGGGACACATCTACACACCGCACGGCATGCATGGCACGGGGGGAGCACCTGTCAACAACGCCGCACACCAATGATTGATTGATTGACGGCCAACATCTTTCGGGAAGAGGTGGGGGCCTTCCTTCCTTGCTTGCCTAGGAGTTGGGGGGAGCATCGAACATCCGACCTTGCTAGTTGGTATGGTTGGATGGTAAACGCCACCTTCTCATTACTTCATTTCCCACCGCAAAATGCCAGGCTCATAGATTGAGATTTACCACCCCATACGCCACCTTTCTGTAGGTAATTTCCCATATCTCAAGGCGGGGTACGGCTGGTCTTTATTGCTGGTATGTTTAGATGGGCAACGCCATCTTTGCGCTCTTGAATTTACCAGTTTGGTAGGCTCCCCGTCCTTAGAAATCCTTGGCCCGAGCCAGTTGATCCAGTCTCTTCTTTGGCTCGATAGGCCGCCTTTTAAGGTGAGAATTGACCCTCCCCATTCGCCAGGTTTATAGAGTGAATTTACCCATCCTAGTAGGTAAGTTATCAGAGTAGACATTACCACCCACCTATAGAGCCAGCAGCACAGCCAGCAACATCACCACAGCCAACAGCTAGCCCAGTAGCCAGAGCCAGCAAGTAACTAGCCCGCTTTAGGCCAATCATATTATATGAAACTATAGGATCTTAACTTCACGTTGAATCAGTGAATTCTGTTCACCAAATCTCCCATAATAAACTAATCGGGCATATCTTGTACACCTGTATGACATACGAATACTTACTTACTTACATCGCCCCACCCCTTTCGCGCTCTTCCGTTGAAGCGGACCCTGAATAGGAAGCATGACCAAAGAATGGCTTCCAATGCCAGTCTCTTTCGAGCTACCAAAAATTGGTTGGTATTGGGAGAGGCAGGATTCGAACCTACGTAGAAAACCTCCAACAGATTTACAGTCTGTCGCTTTAAACCACTCGGCCACTCTCCCCTTCCCGCCCCCCCTAAATCTGTTCCTGAAGAAGAATCAATAAGGTTTTATAATATTGAATTTAAGCAACTAATTGTTATTAACTTGGGAATTGCAACAGTTCATATTAGATTTCTTTGGTCGAGCGACTTCGTTCCTCTCCTGTTAGTCGAGTCACTTAACGTACCTCTCCTGTTAGTCGAGTCACTTAACGTACCTCTCCTGTTAGTCGAGTCACTTAAC
>Ga0115842_100121_pt1 | contig 26244 bp, 23 predicted proteins | sample InSIn2SAF170_2_FD_83856 | JGI IMG/M metagenome (GOLD analysis project Ga0115842, IMG submission 83856)
GAACACTTGAGCATCCTTCAGAGATCAAGTACCTGGTCTACCAACACCAGCTGAATGCCACATTCTACTCCTGCGCAACAAATTGGTCCTCCCCTGGTTTTACTCTTACTCTGCATTGCATACAAAAGGCTGATAGGAATTCAAGAAGATACCTTGGTGATTGGAGCGTTCGAAAAGCGTTTGACATCCTGAACGAAACGAGCCTTCCATACCTGCGAACCTTCACCTACGTTGTCAAAGTCTAGCATGTTGGACACAAGAACACAAGAACCACAATGAAGAAGAGAGTGAACAGTTTCAAGATTAGAAGTTATCATCATTTCATTCAAAGAATGATCAGTACACATATACTTGTCAACGCTCAATCAATGCCATATCATCCATCGATGACAACAATATAAACAATACAATACAATACGCTCAAATGAAGATTCTCCAAAAGCTAATGCCATCCTCCTCTTCCTCCTGCTCTTTCTCAAGCACCCCATGGATGCCAGACCATATTTGCATCCAGACATACTTGTGACATTTTCACATACTGCAACGATGATGTTAGCACAGTGAACACATGAGAAACAATGACACTTACTCGTTGTAGAGGTGCGACGTTGACGTTGAAGTCGTCAACGGGGAAGGTATCGTGAGGAAACACCTCCTCAGCAGGCATATATCCCCCCTGTGTCTTGTCAGTATTAGTGATTGATAGCAAGGAATGAAACATACCAGGTGCTGATAGTTGTTGTAACTCCCTGGCCAGTCGGCGGTAGCGGGGGCGTAGTCGGAGAAGCCCACGTCCTCCCAGTTCATGTCGCCGAGGTCGGCGACTATATTGTTGTTGCCCTCCTAGATGACAGTCAGTACTAGTCAACACAACTACTTAGGATCACTTACTATGGTGGGGAGAGGGGGAGTGACCGGCGAGATGGTGCCGGGAGAGGGGGTGGTGGCGGCGGGGACGGGGACGGGGACTGGGACGGGGACGGGGACGGGGACGGAGCGGGTGGGGGAGTTGTGCTCCCGCTGACACTTGTTGACGTGTCGTTTGAAGTTGTCGGACCTCACTCCGTCCTGCGGTTTCCCGCAGTATGGGCACTCCCGCCGTGGTGCCGACGGGTCGGGGTGTTTCTTCGCCCTGTGTCGGCGAAGGTCGCTGTTTCTGGCGAATTCTCTGTTACAGTCAACGCAGGTTGGGAGGGGGTCCACACGTGGCATTCCGTGTGCTGTCCAGAGGTGCTGGTGGAGGTCCTGCTTGTTGCAGCAGGAGTAGTGTGGGCACATCTCGCATTGGTGCCTTTGTCGAGACATGTTGATGTTGGTGGTGGTGTTGGTGTTGTTGGTGTTGTTGGTGTGGTGGTGGTGTGGGCGTTGCAAGAGTGAAGTGAAGGCAGTTCAAGAGTATAGTCAAGTGAGTATACGTTGACTGTCAGAGGGAGAGAAAGAGTGTCTGAGAGATCTGGGGGATGCATCTTGCACCGCACAGCTCGTTCGAAAGATATAGGCCTGCAACTTGCCTGCAACTTGCTCACTTCAGAGCTCTACCAAATTTTGTTACAGGGCAGCCTGGTGCTGGTACACTGTCTGGATTACTGGGGACCACCACTCACGATACAGAGATCTTGCTCAAGAACAATTTAGTACGAACCGAAGACAAGAGTCATCAAGAATAGCACAATAGTGCAGGACAGACTTTACGAAGCATAGCTGGTACGGTTGTGTTGAGAGCAGTCCGGAGCTACTGATAGCTATTGAGCAGGAAAACATCGTCCGAAAAGGGGCACCCATGAGTTTGCTCGGAGAGCATCACGGCGAAACGAAGAGACGTATCTCCAGCTAGAACAGTCACAGAGAGACGTGCTAAGTTCGTGCAGGACATACGAAGCTCGAATCGAACAGTACTTCGAAATTCTGACACTTTAGAAATCGAGACGAGTCGGTGATGATCATGGAATGCGGGAGGTTGAGATGTATGCCAGGCATGTGAACAGGCATCAAAATCTGGTTCGCAAGGCAGGCTTAGATGGGCGATCTCTCTACCAGACAGTCAAACAGTAAGGCTAAGGGGGTCATATCTCTTTGTGCTTTGTTGATCGACATGGAGGTTACGAATGGGAAGCAACTCGAGAGTCAGAGAGATGATCACTTGACGATGAAAAGTTCTGAAAGGGGATAGCGACTGCCAATTCAAGTCAGAACCAGAGCAAGTTATCCCATCTAAGTTGGCGGTAGGCGCCAGTGATATCCAGCTTCCACGAACAAAATTCAGCACGGAGTTCAGCATTCGGCTAACGGTACAACCCCTATCTCTCACCGAGAAATCTGCTACTGGCAATGTGTGAATTTGTGGTTGCATCCGATGCTGATGCTACGTACAGTGCAGTAATCAGGAACTACGACTCGGATATCAGTTCAGTACGCATCCGAGATGGCAGACATTCGACGGGCAGATTCTGAGAGGGTGGAATATCATCAGTGATTAAGGTATGCGGCGCAGTCACAAGTATTGGAAGAGCTACAACGAAAACTCTGAAGCCCCTTGAAAATTTTCAAACAGCAAGTCTACGTGTCTTGCTCAGATTCCGCCAGATGTTAGTTGGTCCATGAACTTCAAGCGTCGAGGGAGAAGTTCTGAGCACGACGGATTCACGGTTTGCACAAGCAGGAAAATCGTTTTCTCTCTCCCGCCCAAGAAATGGCTACTGGCAACGTAGGAATTTGTGGTTGCGCTAGATGTCGATTCTACATACGGTGTCGAAAACGAGGCAAAAACAGCTTCTGCAAGGCTTACAGTTATGTACATACAGTGATGACTTGCCAAACGGTGTGTAACGTGCAAGCAATTGTAGGTAGTCAGAATTAACATAAAAACGTGCACACAAGCAACTTACTAAGTAGGAATTCGTCATTAGAAACCGACGGTCGTGACAGAGTGCCCAGGTACCTACCTACGCTGTCCACTCGTAAGCATGCATAACTGCACGTCAACTCTCCCTACAGCCTCCCTAACAATAAAACTTATCAGCATGCTGTATCACCATGCTGCAACCAAGGGACACATGCATGCACTCAGCCCTACAGTACACACAGGCACGTAAGCTACCTAGACGTTATCCAACAAACAAAAACAGCGTGCTGAGTACTGCACACTCTCAAGCCATCAGCAGCAAGCGGCACTGCAGTCAAAATTACCTAAAAAGAAAGAAAAGAAGGTTGTGTTTCTCATTGGTTGACCACTTACTACAACGCGCTCAAGAGAGAAGTTTTTCAAGGTTGCTTTTTTTGATTGGTCGACCACTCATACTACGTACCTAGGTACCGTATCCACCATAAGATCGATCTCGTCCGATCTGATCGAATCGAATCGGATCGGATCGTATGTACGTACATTCATTGCGGCACCAGGTGTGGCGTAGTAGGCAGTCTCGAAGTAACGGCAAAACACCTAAGTATGTACTGCTCAATTTACCATGCCGCAATCTGCCTAAGAAAACACATGCACCTAGACTTACAGTAAATACATAACGTACGTAGAGTACTCACCAACCAAGAAAAAACACAACATAGGTAGGTCCATACGCGGGTAGCACCGCACTCCCACCAATAGGCAATAGCCACCAGTACCTAAGGTAGTCATATCACTGCCGGAGAAAGAAAAAAGGGAGAGCGCGAGGGAAAGAGGAAGCAGTGACAGAGAGAGCAAGAAAAGCAGATTGCATTTCTCATTATTGCTACGTTTCGTGCTAAGAGTGCCATTGAGGATTGCTCGATTGCTTGAATAGGGCACTAGATACTGTAGGGGAAGTTCAACAGCACACTGGCAGATAATGCACGGTAAGGGGAAGTCAATGTGGCGCACTGTTGCTGACATGCTCGATCACCACCACCAAAAGTTCAACTGTAAACAATCTCACGATAACGCATCTTCAACCATGTAACTATACTATGAGTGAATGGAGTGTCCTTGCAAGCACTGTTATACCAGTATCATGTAAGACCACTTCGATCCTGGCACAGGTAAACATCAGAGCAATGCAGTGTAGCCACGTTGGGTTTGCGAGCATCGAATACTCGACATACTTGTTCACCACCACCACCACCACCACCACCCAACCCTGCACCGTAGACAGTTTCACACTCACACGTTACATTCCAAACCATTATGACTATGACTCTTGTAGATTGAGTGCCTTTGCGAGCATCGTGATATTCATTTTTACATAGGTTATTGCAGACTTTGATATGTACAAGCATGCATGCAAGTACTGATGCCGTCTTGAGATGCTGGATGATGGTTGACGTACTGCACTGGTGCGGAAAGTCAACATGGCAGGAGGATGGGCTGTTGGTTGTGTGTTTCAACAACAGCGGTGCATGGAAGTTGGATGCATTCGTGAGTACACAGGGTTAGGATCGTAATGGTTGCGAGGGTCTCGGTTTGAGAGTACTAGATTTCCATTGATTTGCGAGTTAGGATCGTGAAATTACGTATGTATGTAGTAGGTGTTTACCCTTGAAGTTCCGCCCGTTCCTCACCAAAGCGGTTCTCAAGAAGGACCCAGTCTCATCTTCATCGTTGCTTGCGTCGGTATCTATACCGTTTCGTTCAGGGAATTAAAGAAGAGAATTGGAGAGGAGGATGAGAAGGCAAGACAGATGAAGAGCAGGGATATGTGGGTATGTACGTTAGATATGTATGCTAGGAGAGTACGGTACTGCTGTTACAGTTACGGTTGCAGTTGGTGTGCTTCAAGCCTGGTACATGAGTAGTTACAGTACGTAACGGTGACTGTTGGTGAGAGAAGACTGTTTCGCTGAGGGGGAGGGGATTGGATTGGGATGTTGGAGGATATATGTCTGTATGTACAGTATGTATGTTTGTGGATAAAGTAGGGGGGATTGACGGAGATGGGATGGGATGGTGCTTTTATACGTAACGAAGCACCCTCCAAACCACGCATCGCCGTTTATTCCGATGTACGCAGTTACGTGCACTAACGAGACGAGAGAGGGCCAGAGCAGAAATCACTGCAGCACTAGCTCAAGATGAATACTATCGCATCTAAGCGAGCCCTACAATCAATCAATCAATCTATCTACCTACCTACATAGCTAGCACCAACACATTACAGACTACCATCGACCTGCTTTACCCCGCCAACAGCTGGTTCCCAACTCTGTTTGTTGCGGCAGTATATTTCAACTGCGGCGGGCGGGATTGTGTCGAACAGGCCCATTTTTACGATCGTTTTGCCGGGGTATTTTGGTGTTATGGACGTTAGGGGACTAGATGGAGGGAGGGAATGATGTCAGTGGATGAATGAAAGGGGGTGTAGTGGACCGGTTAATGAGGTGGAGGGTCGACTGAGACAAGGGTGGTAGTTGAGGGGAAATAGGAGAAGACGGTTAACGAGGGGAAATAGGAGAAGACGGTTAACGAGGGGACTGGAGAAGGCAGCGGGTTGGGGCTCAGGGATTGTGTTTTTGCTTTGCTGGAGTTGTGTTGTGGGAGGGATATGATGTTCGAGTTTGGATGGATTTCTCGAGACGGACTGTAGTGGGATTGGAGAGGTGTATTTGTGGGTTGGTTGTCTCGCTGGTGTAATGTGCTAGACTGTGTAGCTTGTGCGGGGGTTAACTGGGAGATGAGCGATAGGTGAACACGAGTTTTGCGTAATCGTGGGATGTCGATCATCATGCTGAATCATTCAACCGTTGTATTGATCTCCGTGTGCAGGAGGTTTGCTTCGTGTGTTCGCTCCTTGTCGTCACTAATCGTATGATCCCGTCCGAACAAGCACAATTACCTTGACTCCCGACCTGTAATTTAGGCCTCGAAAAGAAAACACAACCGTGTTCGAACGGACGCAAGTAAATTAAAAACTCACCATCCGCATTCGCTGCAGAACTGTCTACTCAACGCCGTCCCGCTGTCTGTCAACGTGTCTTTCCACGTCTTGATCAAACCCTTGGGATCATCGACCTTAACCTCGTCCTCGTTGGCGACGACAACGAATGTACCGCTTGCACCAGATTGTCGCTTGCAGGTAGTGCAATGACAGTAGACGGATTTGAGGGATGATTCGTTACCGGTTGTATATTTTGAATCGTCGATTGTGATGGTGATTGCTTGGCAGTTGCAGTGGCCGATGAGAGGCATGGTTGCTTGGGGAAGTTACTAGATAGGATTTCAAGAGTGGTGTGGAGTATTTCTGATTGTGTAGATGGGCTCGAGCTGGTTCTTCGGTGAAGTAAGTATTTTGCAGTACCAGTTACGCTTTTGAGGATGTTTGTGTACTGAGAATGTCGTGAATGATAAGATGGGTACTCGTAATAGATGTTCGATGGAGTATATGCGGATGTGTGCAAAACTCTAACATAGATAAGCTTAAATGACCGAGGTAAAGTAGAATCGCGTAAGCAACGACTCGTCGTGATATATCTCGATTCTCATGACGCGGAGACACGAATTCAGATATTTACCGAAGATTGCTGTGGTGCTCCTGTCTGAACAAGGGAACTGTCAAAAGGCCCGAGCCCATTCACACTACGGTTTCGTCGACGCCATATATATCAGCGATGTACTCTCCAACTCAATGGAGCAGTCTGGTAGATACCATACCAACTTGAACAGCATGTTGTGCAATGCGCAATCGCGATGTGTCGAGCTCAACTAGGACGGTTCACGAACAGTGTGATGAGCGGAGCAGCTTATGTCGTCCGGCCACTCGTTCGGCACGTAGATTTTTAAGCCAATCTTGATGCCAGCCTTCACGAATTCTTGGAATAGCTTGGGATGTGCCAACCTCAAGTTCAAGGTTCTCAGACCAACTCCTACTCCATACTGCCGTAGCAACCTTGGAGTGTGGGACTCCACAAGGTCGATCTTCCTCAATTGACTCAATCCTTGTCCCTGCCTCTTCCTCTCAGCAACTTCTGTGACCCATCGAAGCGAGCGAGATATCATGCCCTCCCTGCCAGGCCCGTTGTTCCATAAATTCGAATAAATCGGGTGAGCCGGATATACAGCTATCTGTTCAAGACTTTCCATACTGTGGAAAATGCCAGCCAAGCTGTCATAAGCAACATGTAGTTGCTCAAGATGTGGTGGAAGGAGCTTGCAGATTACGTCCAGGGGTTTGTCGGCGTAGTACGAACAGTGTCCACCTGTTAAAACAGCATGCGAGATGCGCAGCTTGCGCAGCCTGACGAAAGCTGAGAGATCGAGGCAGGTCTGATCTTGGGCTGAAAAGATGATGTCTGGATCGGTGATGGATAAGTCCTCCAGAGTTTGGGATAGCGGGAGAAGTGCTTGAGAGACGAGAGCAGAAATGAAATTGTAGCAGTTGGCTTCAGGATATGGACGCCAGCCACACTGTTCAAAAGCGATACCAGGTCCCGGAGGGGGACAAGACAGTTGCTTCAAACCTGTGCAACGTGATAGTATGCGTTCATAGGTTGTGATGTCCACATATGATCCCGGGCCGATATGAAGGGTTTCGAGAACTTTGCTGCTCGGGTTGCTACTGGAACGTGAGGAGGACATCTCATCGAAGTCAAGCGTAGCAATGCTATGGGCTGGAACATCTAGTTTTCGAAGCATTGGCGCTGTGCAGAGCGCGGACAATAACCTTGAGTAGATCGCATTGGGGTCTGTCGGACGTATGCGAAGGCTTCGGAGCTTGGCAAAGTAGGATGGTCTTGCCGGGCTGTGGATGCGAATTGTAAGACGGCGGACATCTTCTCGGGAGCAGCTCGCCAGGTTCAGTTTCACCAATGACTCGGACCTCGCAAGACAATCGAAGAATTCTTCGCGTAGGGACGGATCAAAAAATTCCGTATGCCAGGTCACGCATTGCAGGCGTTTCAAAAGAAGAGATTGGTCTTGATCCCAGGTGCGCATCAGCAGTTTAATCCGATCTCCATCTCTGCGTTTAGGGTCGCAGTATGAATAGGATGGTCCACCTGGGCTGTAGATAGCCCAGAGATGGGGATTGTGATGCTTCAATGCGATGCATCCAAAAACTTGTTCACGGGTTAAAGCCGAGAAGCGGCGGCAGGTCAAAGCGAGGGCGCAGAGTTCAGGCTTGGAAACGACAGCGGCATCAGGAGATGTGGTCGAGCTTGATGTATTGAGGTAGCTAAGAACCAAAACCAGTATCTCGTCAGGTAGATGAAGTAGGTCAACAGCCATGGCGGTGGCGTACGCGGCTGTCAAGTGATTGGCATGTGCCACCAGATGATTCTGAGAAATTGCATTGGGATGCTCTCAAAAAGGACTTTTCGGTTTAGCACATCCTATTGCAAAGATATTGTAGTTTCAAGAAAGTTCACCACTTGCTTGTATGGGATATCACCCGCTCAGATACTCCGTACAAGGCGGCATGGTTGCTGTTCCGCGTAATCGCTACCCGCCATCAGCACGACATTATACCCTTTACAGCCAATCAGTGGGACGATGTGCCATGACATATACAGTATGGGTGCACGGGATCTTTCAGAACATCAGTGGAATACTCGAGTACATGATGTGGTTGGGAGCTGGTTTGAAATGACGCATCGAATGCTTCTCTGTGCGAGGAGTGACATTAGCTTGGAAGCTTGAATTTCCGTATGGGTCAACATTGGTCTAGACTCAGCAAACACTTCAGAGAGCTCGACCCTGCAGCCCTATGAGTACATACCAACTTGGAATTACTTGTTTCCTCTTTCCCGTCGACTGTTCCGTACTTCCACTTCCGACAGTTCTACGTGATCCGCCCCTTGCCAAAATACAACACAGACGCCAAGGCTATTCAAGCATAAACAGTCAAGCGACTAACCAATCGTCCGCTACTGTCCAGCACCATACCTCGAGCACTCTCCAATGAAAACTACACACATCACCACCACAGCCATCAGCAAGCAGCGCGCGTGTAACCTCATTTTCACTTCCCTGTACGCATAGACGAGACACCTATGAGTATGCAGCTGACGCGAATCACCTGCCTACGCCAAGCATGCATACTTTCATGAACTAGTACTAATAAAGCTAGCCTAGTATCCCAATCATCTTTGTATGTAGTCACTGCCCGTAAACTCAACGTGGCATATTGCTTGACAGGCTTTGTTCGCCATCACCCAGAACTTCAACTGTAGATGACTTCACAGCCACGCATTTGCACTCGTACAGTTACGACAGTTTTCCATTGGAAGTCATTTCGATCATTTCGATTCAAATCTCATGTAAAGAACTTCGCTTCTGACGCACATAAGCACAAAGTGATACGTCACGTTGAGTTTCAATCTAGAGGCAGTGTTGGAGTACGGCAGGTGGGGGATCTGCCTCTCAAATGACTTCGGCTTCCGCTATCCTTGCTGATTGGATATCTGCACCGCATGACTACCGTATTTGTAAGCAGGTGCAGGAAAGCGCATGTGATCGAAAATGGCTGATGGAAATCTTCATGGGTATTCCATTACTGTACGGTGCGATGTCAGATCGAATGGATCGACAGCGGACATGCCAAGATTTTCCAAACTTAAGAGTTTCTTTCTGACATGTCGTGTGAAAACGGCCACGTTGATCAATATGCATTCCACACGTGGTTGTAACCTTCGACAACCAGGTACAAACTTACAGTATTGTATGTTCATCTGGCTTCTATCAATTCATACATGGTGCGCTGTACATCATCCAGGTCAAAGACCTTCAGCGCTCCGAACTCCTTTCCATCCATGATGCCCTTTCCGCTTGCACTGCCTCCAAGAGAATTACTGGTCGCCTGCCGTTTTCTGGGAACAGTTGCAGACTAACGTCCTAATATCGCTGTGCTTGCCATATTGTAGTCGAAGTACACGGATTGATCAGTTCCAAGACCTCAACTGAGAATTCTCATCTGCCACACGTGCTTGTCGTTCCTGCTCCGAAGCTGCTCCCAAAAGCTGATTCCGCGTCTGCTTCTTCTGCGCCTGAAGATTCTTCCCGAGTGTACCGCTAGCCTTATTATCGGCTTGGTTCCTTCGCTCCTGCACAGATCAGTCATGTCAGCATCACATTCGCGCTTCACACCACGCCCTACTAACTCAGCACAAATAAAACATGCCAACACAATCTTGTTTTTCACGTAGTCAGCATGCGCAGCGAGCACACACGCATGCATGCATGCAAGCAAGCAAGCCTGAGACCCATCTCTCCAGTCCAAAATTTCCATCCGTGGGAAGCAAAGGACACACAAAAAGTAAAACACGATAGTATCTGATAAGCAGTATAACCTCAGGTTCAACTCCACAATAACACGAATAGAACATCTAAAGTGCAATAGTACTAACCTCAGCAGCTCTCGCAGCAGCAGCCCTTGCATCATCTGGACCATTACCTCCACCACCCAGTGCCCTCCCACCCGATGATGCTCTGCTATCCCCAATTTGAACAGGATTAGCACCAAGTGTAGCATCATCCTTGTCCGCCGAACTTGAACAGCAGTTCCCCATTTTGTCGAGATAACAGTCGATCAAATAGTCAGACAGGCAGACAATGAGGTAGGTAGGTAGGTCAATCAGATCGTAATTGAAGATTCACAGAGCTCGAAAAGTCTTAGTTCCACAAAGCCGGATCGAACAAAGATATCCCGCCGCATCAATTGATATATAGACCTGTACTAAGCGAGCATGTCCTCTACCAACATCTAACCGCAGGTCTTCCGAAGATCCTCCAGCCGAAATGCCCTCCCCGCTACTAGCCAAGCGTGCCAAGCCCGACTAATCTCCGACGGCCTGTAGAGTTCATGAAACACATTTTCGGTGGGCTGTAGAGTCTTCAAATGCACTTCTACCACAACCGTACTTATGTACCTACCACCCAGAAACGCAAGTAGCCATCGCGCGCAAGTTCAGTGGCATAGGCCAATTTCACTATTCAACACTTCCACTGTAGACAACTTCACAAACTACGCACTGTCACTCAAGATAATCGTGATGATCTCGACCCAACAGCCCCTGCAATGATTGCGGTACTAATACTGCATACGTAGATTTATCGTAATTTTGACCCTGCATGTGTTACCAATATGGGACAAGCAATATGCTCCACGCTGACTTCGCGGATCGCAACAGACGAACGGGCGGAAAAGCAACGGGTCTCACATAAATTACACACTATCATGACCGTGATTGTACGTGGTTTACTGCACGACTATAAATCTTCAAAGGATATAGTCATGTCACTCACAAACCGAGCGTCTCTACAGTCATTAAGACACCACGTACGTAAGTAAGGTAATTGCTGAATCATGGGTCACCCGCAATACGACCCCAAACATCGCCTCCCAGCCCAAAACCCTCAGCACGCACGATTTTCCTCGCATATTCCATCTCAGGAAACGTGGTGTTTTTCTTCAATGCTTCTTCCACGCTGAGCCAGCCTCGTTCATCGAAATCCCAGCCCACATTGTTGGCTACAGCCACGCCGTCTTGATTACTATCGTTCGGTGGTGGCGTCATTCTCGCTCCACGGTATACCTCCCTATAACTGTTATCCTCGCTTATCGTACGTTTGACGACCTCGTTATTTTCGATTGCGTCGCACCATTGTTGCCAGCGGGTGCCGACTTCGGGGCGCGGGAAGTCACGGTAGTATGACAGGACGCGGGAGAGGCGGATTATCCAGGGTGCGAACGCGATGTCGACGTAGGATAGGCCAGAGCCAAGGAAGAACGGACCTGTTTGGTGGGAGGCGTCGACTAGGGTTGTGATTGTGCTTAGGAGGGTTGTGATGAGGGTTTGAGTCTTTTCGGACTGGGGGGTGGCAGTGGTTGGGGTGGTGTTGTATGCGGTTTGAGATATGCGATTGTGTTGTGCTTCGCCGTCTGGTGTGAGTAGAAGGCCGTAGAAAACAGGCAGAATCCTGCGGTTGATGAAGTCTACCCAGAGACGGCTGTGAGCTTTCAGTTGTGCATTTCCGACTGCGGGCATGAAGAGGCTGTGACCCATTGCGAGATCTTCGAGGTACTCCATTATGACGAGACTTTCCCATACGCCGAAATCGTTGTGCCTGATGCAAGGTAAGTTGCATTCGGGGTTGATTTCTACCAGCTCCGGTATGCTGCAGACGTGATTTATGGCTCTCCGTGGGTTTAGCGGCAAGGTCCAATCGGATTCTGTAACCTCGACGTGACGATACGGCACACCGATATATTCAAGTGTGATCCAAACTCGTTGGCAGAATGGGCCAAGCGAGTTACCGTAGAAAGTAAGACCGTTGCTTGTAGGTTGAACATGGCTGTACAACGTCTGCAAAGCAGAGCCGCTAGCATGGAAGCGTGATGGCGGTGGTCCAGAGCGTAATCCAACAGCTAGTCTAGTCAGTTCAAGTGATGCATTGTCGTCGCTGTCCTCGACGTTGACATCGTCTCCCAAAGTCATCTGCCTCGTTTTGGTATTTTTCTTCTTCTTCTCCTTCTCCCTGGCCGTTACCCATCGCTGCACACTGTTCTTCTTGATGCGATCACTTTCCTCTAGGGTGTGCTTATGATCAAGGTCGTGATCACCAGTAGTGTCGGTATCTCTGTCGTTACCGCTTACTCGCTGAACCATATACCATCTCCTTCCACCAGTTCCGGGATGGTCATCTGGATACTTCTGTGTCAGTTCCAATAGACCGAACGGCAGATCTGCATTGTCAGGTTTTGAGTTGACTGGGCCGCTTCCGTCTAATGAAAACGTGAAGTCGTTCGCCTGTCCGTCGTTGATACCACCGCCATTGGCGTCAGCACCTAGACCAAGCTTTCGGAGTGCTTCTAGCTCTTCCTTACCGAAGAACTCAGTAATCTTGATCTTAACATCGCATAAATCTCGTTCTCTGACTTTCCGCTTCCTTTTCCGTTTTTCAACTTCCCCTCCATTCTCTCCAGCCTTCTTGCCACGAGTTAATGGGGTGCCAGTTGGACGACCTTTCAGCCTACAGTCCCAATAATGGCTGACAAAGGGTTTGCGCTTGTACTTCTGAGTACTTCGGTGCGAGTATACGTTGTCAACGTGTGGAAAATATGTCAGATACTGCTCGGCAGACAGCAGCAACGGCTCTTTGATGTTGAAAAATCTATGTCGCCATTCCGCAAGGTCTGGAGGGTTTGGAACCATTGGTGCAAGGAGATGAGGAGGCGTGAAAGTGGTTGGGTCTTTCACGGGTGTTATATGTCTTGGTCCTGGTTGGGCGTACGGCTCACTGTGTGGACTAAAGTTTGCTGATGAGTTTGAGAGTGTGTTGTCGTTGGGAGGTGTTGGGAGGTTTCTGGAATGTGTGGACTGAAGAGCATGCCGCTGAGATGTGAGTTGTTCATCAATGGCTCTCGCTGATGCGTAACCAGGCAGTTCTCTCAGCAAGCCAATGACCGAACTTCGATCCGTTGGCCGCTTTTGTGCTTGATGCTGCCATAATTGAGCCCTTGAAGATGCTACGTTAAGGCGCCCAAGCTGGTCCGAGGGCACAGATTGAAGATAGCTACTATTTGGCTGATACTGTCCGTTTGACGTCGAAGAACCATTTCCCGGATATGGCGGCTGTGCTAACGACGCTCGATATCGGTAGTCCGCGATGTCGGATATTTGCAAGCTTGGATCAATTTCCATGGTGCGGGTGAAAACGTATTGTTGTGGAGGTTGATTGAATTTTAAACCAGCGACAGTTTCATGTTGATATGGTGAGCATACTTCGTGGCTACGGGCAAAACACTCTGCTGTCTTTTCAAGGATCTAATTGGAATTCATAATTGATGGGGTGGAAGATGGATCTTGATGCCTAAGGTTTGCAAAGCGGCGGCGACCCGTCACCGCTAGTCTAGCCGATTGACGAATCAGACATTGCATACAAGATGTGTTTAACTGACTCTGGGATCGAACCAGGCGCTGCTTTAACAGGGCTAAGGTGCAGAAAGTCAACGAGAGTTATCCACATTCGCTTCTTGACAATATCTGCAAGTCAAAGGTGTGATATTGTATACAAAATTGGTAAGAAAACAATAGCAGGGACATCGGATTCATGAGTACCGTACTCGTTTCTAACAAAGCTACGTGGTTGCGCAGTAGGTTGTGACGACACTCTTCGTGATGAAATTTGTATAACTCGCGTTGACTTTCCGGGTGTTGCTAGCTTAGTCAGACTTACAGTGCTGTTGTGAGATTCCCACGAAGTCTTCGCTGACAAGATAATGCCAGTAGTAACAGGGTAAACATCACTTGAAGTGGTATAGCAATGATCGTCATCTATGTTCATGCTAGCGCCAATGGTATCAACAATTTTGTCCTGCCGCGACTATCGTAGCCGGCTGCAGCCACAGGTCCTATTAACATAGCAGCCGTCTTGCAACTCCATCTACCAAACGAACGTTAAACGCTACCTTCATCAATCATCTGAGTTTGCGATCATCTTTTCTGTCATAAGCGCTAGTGTTGGCGAATGGAAATCCAGCAGTTCTTTTATCCTGGCCTGTCCTACTGCTGACCCGCGTGGTCGATCCAAACATCAGAAGAAAACCAGCCAAGCAAGCAAGTCCTCCATATCCTATACTGCCTAGAATGTATCCGGACTGCCTGTAGTTCGTGTACTGAACCCAGCAATAAATCGTGCTTGTAAGATGGAACAGGAAAGTGATAAGCAGTATCGGTTGCGCATACGGTGCTTTCGGGTCGTTATCTTCCAGGCTGATCGGTTCCGCGACAGAGCTTGATACTGGTATAGCACCGGTGAAGAATAGCATGATCAGTGCCAAGATACTCAATGCAAAACCCAGTGACCGACTGAAGTAGAGTTCGAGATCTAGGAAGTTTATGGTCAGCTAAAGTCGTTCAATGGATAGACAGTAATAACACTCACCGGACGCATGACGACTCTCTTGTGCAAGAAGGCTGATCAGGACTTTTGGTGTGAGTATCAGTACCAAGGACTGAATTCCGAGCCATGCAGCCGTGCTGTAGGCATAGAGGAAGAAAGTCTAGAGTCCACGAGTCAGTTCCATACCCAGCGTCCTCGTACACCTCCACCTACACTTAGGTTCTTGTTAGCGACACGCATCTTGAAGTCTTAAGATCGTATCAACTAAGAAGTGTTGATTATCTTTGAGGAAGAGATTCAAGGATGTATTGTATATTTGGTGGGACATAAGAGTTCAGGGCTGTAATCCTGTATTATGGCTGTGATGTCATTCAACCTAAACACTCCTTGTCGATGGAGTACTACTTCGAGGAGTGCTTTGCTGGCCTGCAGAATTGTACCAATTGATGCTGTATACTTAGTGTTCATATTGTCTATGGTTTATAGTGCCAAACAAAGTAGTCTTCTCACGATTACGCCAAATTTTCTTGGTCCGGAATGATTGACACCAATTTGCCCTTAGTTATCGCGCTCCGGATATTGTCAATAACCCACAATTCCATCTTCCTCTCCGTTTCCAATGTATAAGTACCCATATGTGGTAACAGAATGACCTTATCGTTCTTGAGAAGGCCTGGGTGGATCTTAGGCTCTTCTTCAAAGACATCCAACCCTGCCCCAGCAATCTCCTCTTTGTCAAGGGCATCCACCAGTGCAGCCTCGTCGATAACTGCTCCACGAGCAGTATTGACAACGATACAACTCTTCTTCATCAGCTTGAATTGTTCCGTGGAGATGATGTGCCGGGTCTTTGCATTGAGTGGTAAATTCAAACTCAGAACATCGCTCCTCTTCAAGAGATCATCAAATGTGACATATTCTGCACCTCCTGCCTTCTCGTCGTCGAGTTTGCTGCGATTGTGGTAGATAGTTTTCATGCCGAACGCCGCCGCTTTCTTCGACATGTTCCGTCCAATACCACCCATGCCAAGAATGCCCAAGACTTTACCTTGCGGATCGTGCCCGAACGCCACTGCGGGCTTCCCTCGCCATTCTCCCTTTCGAAGGGTTGTCATTGCCGGGTTGAAGTTGCGAAGTGCGCCGAGCATAAGAAACATGGCTGTGTCAGCTGTGGCATCGTCTACAGCTGTTGGAACGTTCGAAACTCGCAACGGTGGATCTCGTGCTGAACACGCTTCAGCATCGATCTGGTCGTAGCCCGCACCATTGTGAGAGAGATACAACCAGCTTTTCGGGAGGACAGGGCACAATTCTTTGTCGAAACGACCGGTTATAGATAGGGAATGTACTGTTCTATAGGCGGCGACGACGCCATCAAGTTTTCCATCTTGACATTCTTTGATGAAGTCCTCCCGATTCTTGGCTTGTGGTGTCACCAATTCCCCTATCTCAGTCAAGGCCTCCCATTCTTTTTGGGCACTATTCAGATTAGCCGTTTGCGAGTTTCGGTTTCGCGCAATAACACATACAGCTTGATTGTCCCTAAAAGCAGGATCTTTGGCTTGGACGACATGGGTGGCCAGCCTACTCAGGAGTGCTTCTTAGATGGTTGGTGGCAGGAGGTGAAATCTCTTCCGGACCAATAGCAAAGGATTAACCTCAGATATGTAGGTATATGTATATCGATATCGCTAGGTGATAAAAGCTACAGATGTTAGTTTCTAGCCCTGCTTCAAGCGCCCACGAAGACTGTCTATCTCGTTCTAATTGCTTGTCATTGGCGATAATCACGCAACCGTGGTAAATACGCTCTTTGCGGCCAAAACGACTTGTCTGCGGCATTGATCGGCACGATTTGTGACGCTATTTTACTGCATAGGGCGCGCGGTACGAATCGACGAGCGTACCTATCGGCGGTGATAGCCGTGGCTCGTTATGAGTACCATTGGAGAAGTCAGTTACTCTGGGGCGAGGCCGCATTCATCTCTTGGACATAACGATTGTTGAACGAAGGATCTCACATCAAGATAGAGGGGTTTAAATTGGTTGCATCGAATAGCTCTTGCGGTCAAAAGAAGCTGCATGTAGCATGTTTGAATAAAAAAGTCATTTCGATGGGCACACTTCATAAGTGGTGCTCAAGAGGAGGTATAGCTTGTAGCCTGAGGTCTATTTGTATGCTGTAAGATACAGTCAAGTCGTGTTTGATACGAAGAGTGCAGTTCGAACATCGTTGTCCGACACATTCATTTCGCCTTGAAATGTTGAAGGTAACGGCAGCCGGGGAATGCTTCTGGCTGGGCTTGGATGTCGACTCTCCGCCAAGCATTTGCCGAAAGCTCCGAGATCATCCAATCAGAACGCGGCTTTTGTGTAGAGAACAACTGCGTTCAAGCTCGCAACACTTCGATACTTGAAGGGTGAACCGTTTACATATTGCTATACATCTACCCTTCGGTGACTTCGACTACCTCGCCCTCCGCACGACTCCGTTTCTGTGAACATGACGAGCAAAGTCGCCAGCCACGTGGTGCCTGTCGCAAAGGTAACGACAACCGACGACCACACGACGACGTGGATGCTGACGTAGTCCTAGAAATATACACAACAGAGCTATGGTATCTATGAAACGATAAGAAGATTCTTCGCCGTCGATCCCGATCGAAGTAATGGCATACCAGTCAAGAACTACAGAAATCCACCGCCAGGAGCTCTTGATCCAGCAGCCTATGATGACCCAACGACTGTGCCCGCAGCCGATATTGCAGACAACCCATACTGGAGGAGAGACGTACGAAGAGCTTATCCAAAAATTAGCGCAGTGACACAGGGAGATGTTGTGGGCCTTTTGACCGTGGGTAATGCGGCAAATCCAAGTCCAAAACTGCTGGCAGGTGAAGAGGGGAGCAAACAGTTGGTCGCCGTCAAGCAGGATGGTGAGAAAGGTCTTGCTGCCTACTTCGAGAAAGAGAAGGGTGCTGCTGTACTTGGAGAAGGTGGCATACCTCCAATGCCTGTAGCGTACAGAAACCCGGATGCGACAAAGTACAACTTACTTGAAGAACAAACATATGGCAATGAGTGAGTAAGCACGATAAGAACAAGTTCATGTTGACTAACGATTGAAACAGCCACGAATATCCATGCAGGACTTTTGTGTAAATGCTCCTTTCATTCAGCGATGTATATAGTCACGATTCGGCGTTCAGAACGGTTTACCAAGTGTGAATGGTGACCAGTTCATGACTGGGCATTCTGTTGTTCTTCTAGCTCCTTCAATCTGGCAGCTTCTTCTCCAACCGCTTTCTGTCCTTTCCGTCTCTGTCGTTCCTCGAAAGCCTCCCGACCTTTTATGATCCTACTCATAATCTCACCTGCGTTAACGTGTTTGAATGAATGATCAGATATCTGCTTCAACAAACCCAAAGCTTTCGCGTCAACATACGGATCATAATCAAGGGGTATGAAAGCAGTTGGACCGTGATACACAGCTGTCACAGGCCCGATGGGCATTGTCTGTAGATATGGCTTCGATGGGGCAAAAGGTGCGCCGAAGATGACTGCATGGACGTATTTGCATTGCAGAACACACAAGCCTCTCTCAAAGATGTTCATAATGGGATAATTTAGTCCCTTCCAATGGTTGATGATTTCATCATCGTGGACACCTGCGACAATGTAAGCTTGTCCGCCTTCAGCCTCATTTACCAGTTTCAAGAACTCGATGTGGCCGGAGGAGAATATATCGAAGCCACCATCCACATAGATAATGGGTTGACCAGGTCGAGGTCCGTTGCCGGACACTATCTTCTGAAAGACACCACCATCAGATGGTTGCTGTGCTTGCGCTTGGTCAGAAGCTCTCCACATCCATACTTGGGAACCAGGTTGGAGACCTGTTGCATCAGTCGCGTAATCCTTCATTCTTTTCAGCATATCGGGCCCTCGAAGTGGATCCTCGATCTCGCTTTGTAACGACTTGATAAAATGTCCCTTTGTACACAGTAACATACGGCCGACCAGATCTGTAGTGGATATGCCCGGAGTTCTCTTCACAACCAGGAAGCGGCCAGCAGCTTTCACGAACCGGTAGCAATCTTCACCTGATGCATCAGAAGTAATATCATCTCCATGAACAACATATTGGCAACCGTAATGGCTAATCCAAGGCAAAGAGGTGACATATGGCGCGTGCGGAACTGGCTTGGTGATCCAACGACAAGCGTCAACAGCAGCAACACGCTCGTCAAGTGTCATCACTGTCGGTCCCTTGTTATCCGTGATCGCTTCGTCCGAATGTACACCCGCATACAGTTCACTGCCAAGTTGACGGGCTTGCAGCAAAGCGCCAGCATGACCTGAACTGGTTAGAACGCACAGCAACCTACCTTGACCGCCTTACCATGATGTGCAAAGTCGAAACATCCGTCGACCCAGATACGTTCCTTGAGGACGGGCTGATCTTCTTGAGGGTCGACTGGCCATTGCCCTGGCTTCGGTACCTCTTCTTCCATTTCTTGCAGAACTGTTCTAGTGGTAAGTAGTGCTTACTGTGACCAAAATCGAGTCTTCAAAGTGTTGAACCGATACATGTACCTTCCAGACGGGAAGGATGCGAGCTAGTTCACTAAGCTTTTGGAAAGAGTCCGCAAGGGTTCAGGCTTAGGTAAACTTTACACGCTGGTTTGGCTGACCTGACCCCTATCCTGGTCACATTGGTATCCCCACACTTTGCCTGCGGATTCAACTGCAAGGTACCGTGCCCTTATTGCGCATCACCAACCACGCAATTAAAGCTTCTTGCCTGCAGTACTAGTATTGCTTCTGACAAGACTGGGCTGCGTTAGCACGAAACCACGTCCTGTGGCAGGCATTCAAAATGACGACGGGGCCGACCCTCGTAGAGGTGCAACAGCCATCGAAAGAACAAACTTTCAGCAGAGGTCGGCTCCTCTCCAAGATCGCCAGATCGCCAACCTCAGCTGAAAGACACAGACCAGGGCCGAGTGGAGGCTCTGGTCCAGATGCCATTCCAGTGCCAGAATTCATCCCCCGGCTGCCTACACAAGGCGCGTCGCATTCTAAACTTCATGCACCGCAACGGCCAGGATTTCATCGTCAGATTTCGGCTCCTAACACCTCTGTGCTACTGAAAGAGGAGGTTAGCGGACCACGACATCTCAGTGATGCAACTGGAGAAGTAGCACAGCAGGCGAAGGCTATGCTTAATAGACAACAACAATTGAGATTACTGCCACTTCCGACAAGCATTCTTCAGCCCGCGGCTGGATCAACACAGAACAATATGTTTGCAGTACCACTACACACCGAATACTTTGCCGAATCCCGGCCGACTACGGGCATACAGGCTACACACAACTACATGTATCAGCATGTATACGAGACATCAAACAAGCGCATAGCAACACTTAACTACATGCGCAAAGTGTAAGGAAACGAATTAGTGTGTAAGCGGAACTAACAAGATGGCAGGCATGAGGGAAAGTCCTTCTGGTTCAACACCGCCCATTTCTCGAAGAGCGACATTTCGCGCGTATCCTCGTACACACCGAACCGCTTATCTCGCAGAGCGACAAACTATTTGCTCCTTGGTCTCTCTATCCCAACGGTACTAGACGTTCATCAGCCCGCTCACCAATCAAATCAAGCCACCTCAAGCCTCGCACTGGAATTCTTAAAAAGTCTGAACACTCTGTTCGCAGAATACGAGTCCTATCAAGAAAGACACCCCACAGAAAGCAGCCATTCTGGATCACTGAGCAGAGCAAGATTGCCATCAATGTTCAAAAGGACAGGTACCATTTCCAGGCCTCGAAAGTCCAGTACAGCACACTCCACCGAGGTTGGCGCACAGATTTCTCCCCCAGCCGTGCCAGATACACCAACCGTTCATTTACATCATGCACAGCATCCATCGATAGACACTACAGCCACAAGCACAACCTCATATTCTTCCACTTCGACTCTGGTCAATGCTCCATTTGTAGCTTTACCACCCAATCAAGTCAATTTCTCTCACACAGCAACATTTCCACCTGCCGGACCGCCAGACGCACCCAACTCATCTCTCCTACCGAACGAAGCGCCATATACACATCTCCTTACACCACCACTACCATTTGCACCGGATTTCTATACCGTTTTCGCAACGCTTTGCGATGTATTAATCGATACGTATCAACGACTACTTCAGTTAATCAGTTCCCCTTCGGCGTGTACAGTCATGGTCAATGAGGTATTCATGAAAGTGGATGCGCGGATACGGAGGGTTATGGTTGGTGGCGTCATAAAGGATTTCGAGACTGCATCAAGAGAGAGCACGAGGAGAGAGCTAGCCGGTGTTCAAAAAGTTGTACTCGGTGGGCTTATGGGTTGATTGCTATGGGCTGGAAGTTAACGATTTTATGATAAACCTGGTGGGCATAGCGATGGCGCCTGGCGAAACTGATTTTTACCGATGGGGCTTGATTTGGAAGTTCACATGGATTCCTGAGATTATCTATCTATCTTTATCCTCCACGGATTCTTTGTTTCAGTATCCTCTATCGCACCATGTACGAACAGTCTTATATCCATTGATATTTCCATTCTCTTATCAGGCACTACTTTATTGCTGACTTGGTACTAACTCGGAGTAGTATGAACCGACCTTTCATGCTGCCATCTCGACGTCCGGCGTCGCGACGAACACGCTGAAGACGAACCAGCCCATCAGCCAGATGAGTGCGAAGACCTCGCTGAATATCGGATATTCACGGAGTCGTCTGTTCAAACCGAGTCGTGCGAGGCTTGTGCCGAACGGTACGGCGTTACACATTAATCCTATGTGTAGCCGACTTGGACTGCCTGGTGCGTGTAGGAAGAATATGAATATGGTGAGAGGAATCAAGGTTCCAGCGGAAATGTATGCCGCATCGGCGGCTACCTCTAGGCCGGATAGCTCTTTCGGCTTGTTGGTTGGTTGGTCATCTGGAAGACGTGCTTGCTGATTTGGAGGGGGTGATTGAAGCTGCTGTGCGTGACCCATGGTGAATCGAGTCTTGTGGTGTGGATGCTAGTGGTGATTTGTCTGTTGAGCGTGGCAAGCTTGAATTAAAGGAGAATCAAGCTCAAGCTGAACGAACTTGTCAATACAATCACACTTAATAGCTATTGTCGCCTCCTGTTCTTTATGCAGAGGTGTATTGATATGATCACTAGCAGAATTTACCTTGTGTGCGTGGAGAGAGGTGTCCTTGGAAGTGAGCACATTACGATGTAGCCATACCTATGCCTCTGGTTCGAGCTACGCACTCAGCTAACCACGTCTTACTGTTTCTCAATGCTCAAGCGAAAGAATCAACCAAGCATGACTTCCATACTGAGACCCATGGCATGAATTGTACTATACCGTTCGAATCGGTTCCTGTTCGACCTCACCTTGCTGGGTTCGTGCCATCATATCATATACTCCACGACCTATGCCACAGTTGCTGTGCTCCACAAAACCCTGCTTGGGCCTATTGAGTTTGAGAAGGGTGTATAGGACTTTCCACGTCAAGCAGATACAGTGCCGACATTTTCAAACGAAGCTTGTGCAGCATTCGACCTCCACAAAAAGGATTTCCCCAGATTTGCCAAGTCGGTACCCCTGCATATCTGGCGCAGAACGATTGAAGCGCTTTTCTGATTCGGGCATGATGCGACAGGCCCGGTCACTCTTTGCCGCTTGATGGTGAGCACAGGGAGTGCAGCCATTTGGTGTTAAGACAAAGCAAATTTGAGCAGCTGTAATATATCTCTCCTTCTCGTCGCTGATACAGCATTGTACACAATCTTTCACAGTTTCCCATCAATAAAAGAGTTCCTTAATACCCGTTGGTCGCATCGCACGCTCTCGACTCAAATCTTCCTGAACTGAACATCAACCACTGACATCAAATACGATCAAGTCGCAAAACTTGAATACATCGTGCATAGCTAGCACAATCTCCCCCCACCACTTCACAGCAGCGCAATGCCGGGCGCTCTTCGCTACAATCGGAAAGCGATTATCTACATCCTTCTTATCCTCTCCGTCTTCTGCTACTTCGTATTCTATGATAACAGCGCATCAGCCCAGAGTTTCAGAACAAGTACAGAAGCCGGTCTAGCCAGAGCACGGGGCCAGAAAACCCACCATGACACAAAAACACCATTACAAGAAAATCTCTCAGATGAGGATCAGACAAAGAAAGCCAATGAAAAGCTCCAGAGCATCCTCGAGTCAACGAAGAACAGAGAAAACGCAAAGTCAAGTGGTGAGGAGTTGAAAGAGAAGATTTCGGACAAGCTGGGCAATTTGCCAGGCACAGAGAAGTTGCAGCATGATGTAGAAGATATTAGCGTTGCTGGACGGAAGAAGATGCCCAACCCTAACAGTCCTAAGGCCACAGATGAGAAGGAGTCAATCATGAAAACCGATGCCAAAACTGATGTGAAGACAAAAGATAAAGCGGAAGAGAAGGATACCACTGAAGAGGTCGATCCTGCGAAGGACTTTGCACGGGAGAAACTCATGGAGTACTTAAAGAACCCTGGTAAGTCCATATACCTTGTCGCGTTCATCCATATACTACTCCGAATACTAATCCTACCTAGTTGTTATCTTCTCGAAATCAACATGCCCACACAGCAAACGCGCCAAGCACCTACTCCTCGAGATCTACTCTATCACCCCCAAACCACTCGTCGTCGAGCTCGACCGTCTTAACGATCCTGTCCCCTCTTCGAATCTAATGCTCGGACGAGTAATGCAAGACGTCCTTGGTGGTATGACCGGACGGAGAACAGTACCGAATATCATGGTTGGTGGTGTTCACAGTATTGGTGGGAATGATAAGATTTGGGAATTGCATGAGAAGGGGTTATTGGCAGAAGAGATTCGAAAACTAGGGGGAAGAAAGGTGACGGAGGTTGATGTTGTTGCCGAAGCTTGAAAGAACTGTTAACGTACAGATTGTGTTCTGATAATGATGAAGGACCGAGACTAATGCTCGTGGTGTGGCTGCATCAAGAGGTGGATGACAGCTCCGTGACACCTAGGCTGCATGCGTGAAAACATGACCTCAAACAGGTGCGTTTGGTTGCCCACTAATTGGACTTGGAGACTTATCGACCGCGGAGGTTTTGCATGAGTATCAATCGCAGCTGCAGGAAGTCAAGTGCGGGTTTTTGACTGTCCACACGGACCTACACCATCAGAAGACACAGGAGAATATGAACACGATCGCTTAGGGAGAACATCGAGGTCGCTCCCGGCCTGTCCACGATTACCACAGTCACAAGCTCATTCATGTGTGTTTGAGGCAGAAGAGTCAGCAGCCGATTCTGCCTCATAGCAAGGGCAAAGGAACGAGGCTACAGCTTCAATATTATGTCCCAGTCACCTCAAGTGGTACAGCAAGACCTTAGACTACGAGAAGTGAAGTCAATCCAAGCAATCAATTCCATCGCTCCACTTGCCACCAGCCTGATGCCATCATGCCTAAGGATCAAGACAACAAACATCAGAACGACAACTCGAACGATTTCGATGCGACGGTACCGGGGAGGAGAGTGCTTGTATTAATATCTGAACTTAGACTACATTCACCTCAGCTGGTGTACTGCCATCAGCTGCACAAGGGGACTTCTACTACATAAGTGTATTATATGAACCACATATATTAGAATCTACTGTCCTTATACTTCCACTATATATACATTCCATCGTCAATTCTGCAACAATCCTGCAACCGTAAACCTACCTACAGTATACAGCAAACTAACATGTCATCCATACGAGTACAGCACACCAAATAACCTCACCACCAAGCCACAGCAGCCACAGAAACTACACCCAACCTCCATCCAGCTTAGATTACAGTCCTCCACACAAAATAGTCTAGTTTGTACATGAAACGACCATCCCATCCCATTCCTGCAAGCCCACCATCCACAGCCACCATCCTCCACATTCACCGATGTCCGGAAATCATCTAAGCGATCCGAAGTTCTTGCAAGCTAAGCTCAAGTCCAAGCCCAAGCCCGTCGGCCACTGGCACTGGTACTGGTGCCAGACTGGAAAGTAGGCGGGGAGCTTGCACTACTACAGTAGTGATCATATCACATCACATCATATGGATCTGTTACAGCATGCAGTACGGAGCACATGTACCTGCCCACCTACAGTACAGTACAGCACATGACAGTACTTGACTTAATGACCTGGACTACAGTAATTCATGTCCACCTCCTTCCCAACCACTTCACCCCATTTCACTCCGCTTCACCTCACTCCACCCCATTCTCGTGTCGACTACTATCACCATCGTCGTCACTACAGTATCACATACTGTATGACACCCAGTTCATGCCATACTACGTACATGAAGCTTCTCGCTCTTAGGAACCACCTCCTTCGATGTACTGTATCAGTGTACCCTACAGTATAATACGCGTACTGTGGATAAATTTCCGCGATCAGGTCAACATGTGTACAGTACTATGCTATGTCCATTCCTGGCCTTCGAGATATATTGATAACGTTGCGCCTACTGTACTGTACTACAATGATAACGGGGTTTTGCTGCATGATCCTTGACAGAGAGATTGGATTTGCTATATGTACCTATGAAATGTAGTTCAATCGTAGGGTGTGGAGTTGAAGGGTATAGAATTAAATGGTTGTGGTTTTGTGTGAAAGGGGTTTGATGTTACTTTGCTTACTTTATCCAATGCCAGATATAAGCCTGCCTCAACATCTAGGCAAACCAGCGGACTAAAAGCGTGTGCGATACTGACGCTTTTGTAATTTCATATCTCGATCGTGTTTCTATTGGAAAGTTGGGGATGGTCCTAGGACGAATTTGTGTACCTCCTAAGCTAGAGATATCCTCTGTTCACCTTCAAGGATAATAGAGTTGTTGTATAGCTGATTGTCATACTCTCATGTGAACGACGGCCTCCTTTGTAATGGATGGAATCCCTGCTGTTCTTCCAACGCCACCTTATGCTAATTGATCTGGCGTCCGTCAAGGACATTAGAAACAACAATCGTCCGCCTGGCGTCCTCGTTGCAGTTCCTTTCCAGTCCCCTCTTCTGTAACTGCTCATGCTGCTTCGTCCTCTTCGTCCATGCAAGAATGTCCTGGTGTGATATGAAAGTGCTCGAAGACCATTGCTGCGGCTTCGGCCAGTCGTCATTCTATGACACAAATGCTCTCAAACCCATACCAGCAAGATTTTGCAAAACCATATTCGTTGCACGGCCATTTGCTTCACTTTCCAGAAGGCGTGCAGCCTGTTCTTTCTCCTGTCTTCTTGCTGCTCTACTTGGTGGTGAGGTTATTTGGTGTGCTGTACTCGTATGGATGACATGTTAGTTTGCTGTATACTGTAGGTAGGTTTACGGTTGCAGG
>Ga0115842_100122_pt1 | contig 26234 bp, 27 predicted proteins | sample InSIn2SAF170_2_FD_83856 | JGI IMG/M metagenome (GOLD analysis project Ga0115842, IMG submission 83856)
CGGTAGGTACAGATTGGCAAAAAAAGTTAGCATGGATATAGAAATAAGTAGGTAAGGTATGCTCGTACAGCACTTTGAGGTTTCAGGGCATGGATTGGCGGGCGCTCATGGTCAAAAATTGACTGATCTTACACATATAAATATTCTTTCATAAGCTCTATGCTATATGGTAGTAGGTGTCTCGATAATGCTGTACAACTCGAGAACGAATTGGAGTACATTGAATGTTGTGGTTGGTAGTGTAACGGACAGAACACCACCCTCGCGGGACTTCGTATTGTAGTTAGATTGAACAGTAGCGGACTGGGATCCGAATGGTGTGTATGTATACTGCTTATGGGTAGAGTGTTTTTGTACATTGCATTGTATACAATACATACCTCGCGATACACGTACGGCACTTGCCGTTCTCCCAATGTTCTTGTTTTGGCTTGTTCCTTGTGGCTATGGATCGGCTGGGAATGCTGATTATAGAGGCTAATTCATGTGCTTCTTATTGAATCTTCTTCATCCATATTCGGCTGCTGTTGTGCGTGATTAAGTCGCGTGTGCTGTGGATTTTGGTTGAAGCTAAAAGCATGGGGTCCCATAACTGCTGTGACTGAGCTTCTCAATACCGTCCCGTTCGTAGTGCTATCCCCACGTCCGCCAAGATCCATATCCCTCACCACTCTACAGCAACACCAAGATATCCCACTCTTATGCTCCCGCAGCCTTAGGTTTCTTAGTCCCATACTTACTCCTCGCCTTAATCCTTCCAACAACACCACCCAAGTCCCCCACCCCCCTAACCAAATGATATCTCACACCCGGACAATCCTGACTCCTCCCCCCTCTCACAAGAACCACAGAATGCTGCTGCACTGTATGCCCTTCACCCGGAATATACGCGCTGATCACCCTGCCTGAGGACAGACGTACTTTCGCTGTTTTTCGTTGTCCCGAGTTGGGTTTTTTGGGTTTTGTGATGCCGACTTTTAGACAGACGCCTTTTAGGGCGGGACGGTTGACTGTGGCGGGGGAGCGCGGGCGGCGGGCTTTTTGGTTGGAGCGGCCTTTTGTGCGGACTTGATTTAAGGTTGCGTTGGGATGGGGGGTGGAAGAGAATGGTCGGGTAGTCTGGATGGTTGTGGTTCGTTGAAGAGGTGAGAGGGATGTAGGTTGGAGGATGGTTGTTCTGGGGAGATGTTTGGATGTTTTTGAGAGTGTGAGGCGACGTAGCGCGTGGAGGAGTGTTGATGATGGTGTCGGAGGCATGGTTGTTGTGGTTTTGAAACCTGTCCGGAGGACGTGCTGGGCTCTTCAATCAAGGATGCGAGACGCTGAGTGAGATAACGGTCTCCAGCGATTCGTGCTATGTTGGAGATTTGCAAACACACCTCACAATTTGATGAGACAAGCCCTGATGTAACCAAATGGAAGTCGATAAATCATGTCGAGGACCATTGCGCAGTCCAAAGGCTAGGAGCTGCAAACGTCACGTGCGACATGCCCTAACCCTAGTATAGTGGATCGTTAATCGATGCTTCGCCGATCTTGAGTACAGTGGAATCCATCTACAGTATTCTTATCACTTAATCAGCGACCTTAAGCTTCCTTCAAGTATGGGATGCATGTAGCTCTAATACCGCTCGATTATTGCAGAGATGTCGGCGTTCCTTAACTCCTCCCCTCTCGCAAATATTGTGGATCACCGATACACTATGACTCCCTGTCTTATACTTGATTGGAGCTATCAATGTACGATGCTGCATAACATGTTCTGGTACGTATCGCCGCTCATGAGCAAGTCCATTAAGTATGTCGTTGCACTGGCTCTACTGATGACTCCTTCTGAAAGCACTGAGGCCAATAAGTCGCGCTGTTCACCTGTATCTAACGCTGTCAAAAGTACCCAGGTGAAACCGGCTAACATCTAGGTCGGCATCGAAGCTCCATACCACCGCCCGGCCATTGGCTCATGTTCGGAACAATATGTGGTACGACGATTGGTCTCGCCATTGCTATGAGGGAGAACTCCCATCCTAACAAAGTCCTTTTGCAGCCTGTTACATCTTCGTGCCTGTGGAATTGATCTACCTCTGGTGACAACGTCCTTCAAGTGCAACCCTAGTTGGGCAATGGCTCGTATCTGGTTGAATGCCTGCATGAGCTCCTACCACAGTCGGATACCTTATACCTGTACAAGATCCCATCTGATCTCCTCCCAGCAGCCCATTCGCACATGTTGACTGGATCGTGGCTGTCGAAGCTATCACTTTGGCCATGGCTGTGCACAGCATCGGAGGAGCTTGTTTGACACATATCTACTTCAATGTGAGTGTGTGATGCCTCTAAATCTTCCAGTCTTACTTGATTTGGTAATGCTGTCTGGTTATTGTGGCCAGGGGTTTATGAATGTGTTTTAGCCTGAGCACTTGACCAATGGTTTATGAGCTTTTGTAGTCAGCGAGTGTAGATTCTCTGGGGGATGTCGAATTGTTGTTCTCAGATATATACGAGTGAACTTCTCGTCACACGAATGGATCAGCCAGTACTGCAAGGCAACAGGACTACTTCCATCAACCATGCAGTGACATCGAAGTAGAGAGAACATGTAGGCCATACCTATGTTGCACCAGCAGTCCCACACTGCGACTACCCGTCAGCTACCCACATCTGATCACGATTTAGTTTGTACCCTTGCAGCTATATGAATCTGTTGACCAAGGGCACGTATGCTTGTATTACTTACCTTGAGCAGTCTTTGTCAGATTCACCTACGAACGGTGGACCGATGGAGTTGGTTACAGGCGCCTTGCTGGATATTGTTCATCTCAACCACTAGATATGCGACGAACACAACATTGTCGACAGTAAGAGAGGATGCAGAAGCCAGATTGTATGGGATGTAGTGGGCTCGATCGCCGTTCTCGGTCAATAATAGGCTCCAGTCATTGTGCGATTGATTGTATTGATATAATTTAAACAACTAGGTTGTGTATGATATTGTTACAAGTCGAGAATCCAACTCGGGTTTGCTCGTCAGGTCAGAACACTGCACAGGTGATATGGCCCTCATGCAGGTACTCGAAGGAATGTCACACACTCATAATGGAGCAAACACGACGGTACCATTGTCCAGGTCATGTATCATGTGGCCATATCCGGAATAGATCTAGCATTCTGAACATTCGTCAGCTGCTAATCGATCGAGCTTTTGTGTGTGCTCTAGAGTGCCCTGAGCAGTGCTAGCAACCGAGCATATGGGTAACAACAGGTGTAGCGTAAGTGATCTATCGAGCTGAGGGGTTTGTGCAGTTCGTGCGGAGGTTCTTGCTTCAAGATTCTCTTGCTTCAACAAGGGCTCAAGACTGTACTTGGACTCGAACGCAGGTCCCCTTGATACCTTTACCACAACAAAAGGCTATAAAGCTAGCACTTTGCGGTGTTGGAGCACAGAGCTTTCTGGGTATGTACAGCAAAGAGCAAGTTGAAGTCGTAGAAGGATATTTCCTGGACGCGTCTTCACAAGCTTCAAGTTGCTAATGACACCGCCGTCAAGGACGCCATTCTCGTTGATGCACCATAAGACGGTGTTGAGAGAAGGAAGGTCTCAGTCATGAAGAAATGAGTACTTCGGATTTACGGAGTCCGCGAACCTGGGGCATCCATCCGCCAACCAGCCAATCAAAGTACTGATGATTTCTCAGCTATTGCATCTGCCACATGAACCCAATCATTCGCATGTGCTCCCGTACGACTCACTATACTTCTTTCATACATCTGCCACAGTACCACAATCACCTCTGTGGAGTGCAACATGAACAACTAACATTTCGTGCCTTGGCTGAAGGATTCAATCCCGTCACTGGTTGCAGCATGACTCTGATTGATACTAACTGTCCATACATCCACTAGCCGGTGGGCATTGGGGAGGACAATAACACCACCCACAGGAAACATCGTTGAACCAGCTTCGTAAGCTTGTTTTCGACTTCATATCCTCTCCACGAACACAGCCCTGAAGAGTTCCCAAGAGACTTTTGGTCAAACTGGCACTATTGCTCTTGTGTTGAGATTTAGCGAATGGCTTGCTCTGGACCAATCAAGATCCAAAAATGCTCACCAGGTTCGTCCTTTTCCCGCACCATGAGCCAATGCGAGCTTCACTTGGCAAGCCGCGCTTTTCTTGGCCTCACGGCTAGGCCCGTTGCAAAAGTACAGTACGACATATTGAGCATAGCTTGGTCTGGCGAGCTTCCCTTCTATTTGCTTGTTAGCTACTCGACCCCGCTGGTGGTGTGAATGGCTTGGGGGCTGAGAATGTCGTTCATATACTTCACCTGTGCGCTGCGCTGTCTCTAGGTTGATTCTCTGTCCAGCCAGACTGTCGACATGATCTGCCCGCGCAATGGATCATTCCGAAGTCCCCTTCATCGCTGAATATGACCCTGGGCAATCGACACGTCCTCCCAAGCAGTATCACCCTCTCTCAACACGACCATGGGTGTTGCTTCTCTACCTTGCGGCTACAGTTCTCTGCTTCGGCGGTTTGCTAACCGTCAGCCTGATCGAGAAAGAGACCAATTTGAACACGAAAAGAGACTTGAAAGGCATCCAGAATCATGAGATTCTGTTCCCTAGACAAATTACCTCGTCGTCTGCACATCCACAGCTCACCACTTTGACGTCTACTACCACTACAAAGGTCACTACTACTACAATCCTTTCTTTGGCATCTACGACATCCACAAGGACTACAACAGCAATCCTTTCCCCAGCATCTAGCACAACCCAAGTTGCGAGCCCAACATGCACTACTACAATCGCTGCAACGATTATCGTATACTCCACTGTGGGTGGTGGAACCTCACGCACCACCATTGGAAATCCAACCACCACTGGATCTTGCAAGTCAATGTACATGACTACCACGATTAACAGTATCCTCTCACTCACGTCACCATCAAAGTCGTCGTCCTCTGCTACAACATATTTTACATCCTATAACGTCCTTTCGTTGACCTCCAAATGCCAAGTGACCATAACGGCAACTAGCATAGTTTATATTGGATCCGGTACTGCGACAATGAATACACAAACATCACAGGCACCAGCTGCGCCAGTTTCAGGTTCCTGTAATTCTGTTACTGTGACTATCATCACAACTTCCCTGCTGTCCCTCACCTCACAACCAAAGCCTTCTTCCACAGTCGTTTCAAGCCAAGTGGTAACAAAGACATCAACTGCCAATCAACTTTCACTCGTCTCCAAGTCTCAAACAACGGCAGCAATACAAAATACAGACACTCCGCCATCCGGTACGACGGCCTTGACCTCCTTCATCACGCAAACGGTCCAGAATACACAAACAGTCCAAAATACTCTGACTATACTATCCCTGACCACACCATCCACTTCTTCATCCTCCGCTGTTTTGTCTCTGACCTCTCACGCGACGGGATCTACCAGCCAATCACTTTTAATTAGTTCAAGCTCGTCGAGTGTTGTTCTGATCATTCCAGTGACTGCTACGTCTGGTACGCAACCCGCGTCCTTGACTCCTACTACTTACAATGCAACATCTGTACTATCTCTTACATCGAAGGCAAGCTCGAGCCTCTCAAGCGTATCACAAAAGATATCGGTAACCACTGTATCTGGCACGAATATCGTATGGCTGGCTTCTACAATATATTCTGCATCATCTGTTCCACCTTCTACATCAATTCTGGCTCTTACATCGAAAGCAAGCCAGTCCGGGTTGACCACGCAATCCCCCACTCTGTACACCTTGATCACATCACCTACCGTAACGATAGTGGCATCCACAACAACAGTGACTGCCAATCCAAGTACGGGAGGAATCCCTGCGTCCACGAAAGCTGCATCTGACCGGAACTCGACAGTCGATCCTGCCCTCAACACGCACCTCGTTTTAATCAAGATGCCATTCCACAATTACGAATACTTCCTAGCACTCTACCTACCAAAATTTGTTGCAGTCGTCATGTCGTCGATCTGGAGCATTATTTTCGCTGGGCTGAAGCTCATGGAACCCTTTTACTACCTTTCTGCTCATTCCGGGGCGTTTGCCAAAGATGCAATGTTTGGTAGTTACCTTTCAAGCGAGCTGAATCCATCGTCGATCCAAACGATGTTTCGAGGTCAATGGGTACTGCTTTTGGGAGGCATGGTCCTTCTAGGCTGGGCGGCGGTAGTTGCTTTGGTGTCAGAGTCAATGGTCATCATCTCCAAAAGTGATTGCGTTAGTCCCCAAGATGGCCAACATTTTCGGTGCGACCCTGGATGGGCTGTCAACAAACCCGTCCTGAATATCCTGTTGGCTCTTCTTGGCCTCATTTTCGTACTCATCTTTATATTGACATGTATCGTCCTTCGGCGGAAGCGCAGCGGTGTTTTCACTGATCCTTCCTCCATAGCATCTATGGCAGAGTTGCTTGGGAATCCAGCTGTCATGCAAGATATCCAGCAAGTCAACGCAACAGCGAGTCACAATGAAGCAAGAATGATTTTAGGAGAAAATAGGTACAAGTTGGGATATTATGACGCTCGCACAGGCAAGTCACTGAAGTTTGACTCTTTCGAAGTTGGAGAACACCGTTGGGGTTTGATCAAACTTGCAGAGGATTCAATGTCCAAAACACTTATCGGGACTGACAGCGCTCAAGCTGGAGCGGTACTGAGTCCTGACGCTGTCAGACGTAACGATGCAAATGCCAACAAGAAGCGGAGGGTTCTTCAGGTGGTCTACGACACCATCATGCTTCTCACGGCATTATGCATATTTGGTCTTGTTCTAGGCTACTATCTTGACTACAAGAGCGACCCACTCAACGATTTCTTTAACAACAATAGCTTTGGTCCCCGAATTGTTCTTACAATTTTAGCACTGATTGTTTCTGCCGGGTGGCGACGAACGTCACAGCAACTCACCCTACTTGCACCTTATCGAAGTATGGCAAGAGCCTTTCATTCCCACTCAGCTGTACCCGCCAGAAGATCGATCTTAGCTACAGTGGCATGCACGCCATATACAGCATTACGTAAAGGTGTTGTGCTCCGCAACTACCTCGTCACGACGGTGGCCATGTTAACCGTCCTGAGTGATGTACTCTTGATCGCCATCTCCGGAGTACCCTTCAGTTCAGGACAAATCAAGCCAAGCCTTCAAGCGTCAACATTTGTATCGTTAGCGATATTAGGTCTTATGGCTATCACCTCAATAGCTGTTATCACTCATAACAGGACATCTGCCGGGGGTACGAGGAGATTACCACGGAACCCCGATACTCTGATTGGTGTATGGCTGTATCTAGCGGGTAGTCGGCTTACACAACACGAGAAATTTGAGTTTGACAAGCAAATAACTCATCCCCTTGATGAGCGAGGACTGGTTGCAAAGTATAATGGAGGTCACTACGCTTTCGCTCGTGCGGTTGGCATCGATGGTGTATGCAGGTGGACCGTGGATGAAGCAGCAGAACTCGTTCCAGCCAAACTCGAGGATCTTCAGCAGCCACCACAACATCACAATCCGGATTGGTCCAGCCGACCATCGTCACAACTGTCTCGTGACAATCCCGAGGCAAGGGTAACACCCATGGAAGTTGCAAGTTACGAACAATTCCGTCAACAGCAACTGGATCGACCACCTTCAGTACCAAGGAAGCCTGTGCCTCGAACGGCTAGTGCATACTGGCAGCAACAAGAAAACAGTCACCGATCGCTACGGCATAACCATCTACCTCGCACAGCAACTCAACGATTTGAAGCACAAGCTAAGAGTCCTGTCGAGCAGTCCACTCAGCAACGCTTCGAGCCACTACGACCACGAGACCAAGTCTCAGCTCCAAGCACGACTGACACCCAACACCAATACTCTGCTCCCGAGCAGGAACGACAAATGCAAGAAAACAATCGTTTCGTTTACAAACCGCCCACCATGAGCGTCAGGACGAGATCCAATGGAATCTGGTCTGGTCCGAATCAGTATACAAGGTACGGAACTGGCAACGCAAATTAACGAGCTCCATGATAAATAGTTAATTTCACTTGTTCAAATGATGAAACAAACGCATATCTTTTCCATTGCTCACTCGTATTTTCACTCAACGAGCGCTGTCCCATACACTACGCCATTTCCTTATTGCTGGCAACTCCATCGGCTACACTGCGTAGCAAGTTTCGCAAGTTGAGTATTGCAATAAAGACTACGTGAAGGCACGAGTAACAAAGCATGAAGTCCCTGCTCGTGTGACTCGAAAGCCGCTTCTGTCTATTGTACTATGCGATCTCTCAAGCCCTCGATGTATGCACTCTTGTAAGTCGAACTGTCTAAGGCCCGTGCACACCACATGGAAATATTAGACTAAAGTCTGCGAGATTTTAGCGGGCGATATACGAATCCACCGTCCAGAAGTAGGCGCTGTAAACATATAGATGATATATTTTACCTTGAAAATTTCGTGTCAAATCATCGTCGATTTGACACAGGATTTTCCGAAAGGTCTTGTAGTGTAGCGGTTAGCACCTCGGATTCTGATTACATCTATTGTATTTGTCAGGATCTTCCGGTAACCCCGGTTCGAATCCGGGCAAGACCTGATTTTCGTTTTTGCGGCTTGTTCCAAAGAAAGGGACTGCTGACGGTCAGTTGCATGGATTATTCGGTCTGTGGGGTATAGGATTTTTGGTTGCCGCACAAACGGACTGGAGGCTTGGCGTGGCGTGACGGCTAGGATAATCCACGGCATTAGCGGCGTCAGCCTTGTCACATCCAGCAAGTCTTTCACTACGGTATTATTTTCGGTTAACGAGAATACAATTCGCTTTGCTATGAGTTCGTGGTAATCTATGACAGTTTTGCCCTAACATCGGGCGCCGGGTCGTCTGGAAAGTTCGTCAGCCGATACGCATCAATGCATATCTTTCGATTTTTCATGGTCATAACACCAACCGCAACAACGCTATTCAACCAATTGTACTTTCCAGCACCCGCTTCAATTCGCAGATGTGAGAACCATTCAATGTCATCCTGACTCAAGTCGGTCACGCTAGCAAGATCTGGCAGCTTTTCGCCAGCCTTTGGTGTGAAGATGCCCTTGGCACGAATATACAAGTATTCGTCGTCTTCCGTCTTTATCGTATACCGGGCGTCGAGGCGCATGAACTTTTCCTCAATTAGCGTGATACCGAGTCTGAACACGGACTGCTCCTTACATCTGTGCCTTCAATCTTGACTCCCCAGTCTGCACCTCCCAAGTGCTCGATCCGACCATTGACGGCAGGCCCTTCCACGGTTCCACCAACAACGTTCAATATCACACGATGCTGTCCTGCTCCGAAAGGTGCACCGACACGTCCACCTGGAGCCATATCGGCCTCCAAGTGATATAGCAGCTTCATAAATGGAAGCCTAGCGTCTGCCATGATGATCACGAATCGTACTGTCCAATTAATCTTGTGTCACTGCTTCAAAGCTCTGGCAGCACAGGCAACCAAATGTATTCATATGAACGCTTTGGATTTTTGATCGCAATGGCAGGAACTATCATCGCCACCAACTCACCGCCATAATGCTATTCCATCCCCAGTAAGCGACGTAGTACTCGGCGCTTGCGAACTCATCACAATCACTTCAAGGTACGAAGCAGACTTTTTTGCATTTCCTGCCGTACTAAATCATCGGCAGTTGACTCGGTATTGTTGGTAAAACTCCCGCTGCCTCAGGATTGGTAGCGATTAACTACCGGGTGGAACTTTAAAGTCTCCCGTAGCGCGGCGGAAGACTAAGATAGGATTAGCCTCCTTGACCTTTGACCCCTGGTATTCACGGATCTGCCCGCAGATCCCAAGGTTGGTTTGATGTCGAAGAAGATCTACTTGTACAGTAGCAACACTACGACAATTGCCGTCTTTCGAGACTAAGGGCACAGAATGCAATAAGGGTCTTGATCGTCGCAGATTGTCTGAATGGAGAGGGAGATTATGTATCAGGTGGTGATTAGGCTGTATGGAAAACGAATCAAACTACTAATATAGCTGTGTCTTGTGTGTGCTCACCAAACAGGAATCACCAGAACTCAAAGCAGTCCAGACACGGGGTAGCTACGATGATGGAGTCCTCCCGCTCTCTTGTTGAAACAGTGGCACACCCTTGCAAGGCAAATACGAGGGCTTTCGAGTCGGGAGTTCTATGTGTGCACGTCACAGATCTCTTCCCAGTGATAATATTGATTCTTGCAAGTCTTTCTTACCGACAACACACCTTGACTGTCAAAGACGGTAGGGGTCGTTCAGCTCATGCCTCCCATCAACCTTGATGTCACTCTGGCCACAGTCAGTCTTATCTCCAATGAAGACGAAGATGCAGGTCGTTCCAGAGCACGTCTAGAGCATGCCTAGCTTCACTTCCAAGACGGGTTCGAAGAGCCTGTAAGCAAATCGAGGTTATTGCAGTCATCACGTACGTGCGATCTGGGTTTGGGTAGTACTACTAGTCGTCGGCTCTCACTTCCTCGAATGGCCTGTATCTAACGAAGGAAGGCTTACTGGACGCGACGAGAATACCGAAGCAGCAATAACCTCTAATCACAAGACCAACGGCCAATGGACATGGTCATTACCAGACAATGCATATATATAACAACGACGAGTCTCACAGCACACGACAGTCGTGTTTACAGGTTTTGGCGACAGCTATATCATTCAAGTTGGAACGAGTCGTGGATAGTCGTACGTATATGCTGGAAAGCTTAACGTGGATGGGTTTCATTGGATTTTTGAGCAAGGTAAGGGTAGCTTCCAGCTTTGGTGCTTACATTAAAGGTTGACGCATCCTGGGCAAGTGAGCAACGGCACGTTCCAGATACGTTCTGAACCGTTTCATCCTCATTCTGCTTCATTGACCCTTTCTTCCCATCTACGTTTGCCAATTGCCGACTGGTCAACGCTTTCTGGAAAAGGAGTCCGAGAAAAGAGACTACAGTAAGATAATTGGTTTATTTTGATCTGATAGTGGGGCCAAACTCCATTCTATTTTACAGTTCTCGGAACATCGGTTTTGCGGCTCGGAAACGCCTTCCTCATCAGATTATGGCCAGGTAAGCCCAAGTCCGCTCAGTCAGTGTACGTGTTACCCACCGCGAATCACGACGCGTTGCTCGGTACAGCACAGTACCCGCCGCGATAACAGTCATTCAAACCATGTTGGTATTTCGCTTAGCCATGACTAATACCTGCCTCAGGCATTATTTACCGACGAACCGCCCAAATTTCAGCTTCATCGGCAACGATCACGAACAACTTAGAAAGCTCTAGTCGCTTACGATTTCTCATACAGCTCCTCAGCATTTTGCGCGGTCACATTGAACTTTGGTGCTACTGCTGAATTTGTATCACACTGCTAACTCAAAGTGACAATGTCTACCGAGACCTTCCGCGCTTGGCATCTTGAGCCTGCCACGAGCGGCGGGGCCTGAGGAGCCTCTCAAGCACGCCATCGAAGAAATCAACGCATTTCCACTGACAGGTCAAAAGGCCACATACAAGACGTATTGCAGGACGGAGAATTTGTCGTCTTTTTCTGGATCAAGGCGTCGAAGATTCAGGTCGGGAATTTGAGGCGCAGATTGAACCATAGAGTTACGAACCCAAACACAGCAGAATCTAGCGATGGATCTACTTTATAAAAGCTCGAAACCCATCTCTCTCGGGTATACAACACCACTCCTATTCTCCCATTGCCGCGCAGCTTCATCTATCCGCCATCATGCCAGCCCACGACATCGAGGCACCCCTCAAACTCGAATCAAGCGTTCACAGTGTGGGTGGACCGGACGGCCATGAGGTTGTCAAAGCCGACAAGCTGGCACGCCGGCTCTCACCACGACAAGTCCAAATGATTGCCATTGGCGGCACCATAGGCACAGGTCTCTTTCTTGGCACCGGCAGATCTCTTGCGACCGGTGGTCCAGCCTCAACACTTATTGCATACGCTATTGTTGGGTTCATTGTTTTCATCACAATGCTCAGCCTGGGTGAAATGGCTGCCTTTATGCCTGTAGCAGGAGCATTTTGCACCTACGCAGGACGCTTCGTCGATGACGCTTTGGGATTCGCACTGTCATGGAACTATTGGCTCAATGATTCGGTGTCTGTTGCATCAGACATTATTGCATTACAGCTGGTACTGCAGTTCTGGACCGATTCGTTCCCTGGATGGGCCATCAGTTTGATTTTTCTGTTATTCGTGATTGCACTCAACTTCTTTCCCGTGAGAGTGTACGGCGAGGTACGCATGGTGTCCACACCGAGTCCTTAGGATTCGAATACTAACCTCGTGTAGATTGAATACATTTTGAGCTTACTGAAAGTGGTCACGATAGTCATCTTCATTATTCTAGGCATTGCGGTTAACTGTGGCGGTAATACTCAGCACAAATATATCGGAGGTACTAATTGGCACATCGGAGATGCTCCCTTCGTCGGTGGAATTGGAGGGTTCGCATCCGTCTTTGTTTCGGCATCCTTTGCATACGGTGGCACCGAGTCGATTGCTATAACGGCAGGAGAGACACAGAACCCGACAAAGACCATGCCTCGTGTTGTCAAGAACGTCTTCTACCGCATTCTTATCTTCTACGTTCTATCCATCTTGATTATCGGCCTCAACGTACCATACAACTACCCCAACCTGAAAACTCGAAACACAGCCACTAGTCCGTTCACCATCGTCTTTGTTCAGGCGGGTAGCAAAGTAGCAGGAAGCTTCATCAACGCCGTCATCATGACCAGCGTCATCTCAGCCACCAACCACACCCTCTTTTCTGGTACACGGCTTTCGTACACTCTTGCCGTTGAAGGCTACGCACCAAAATTCCTTGGGAAACTCAACCGTTACCAGGTCCCGTGGGTCGGAGTCTTCTTCACGTCAATTATCGGCGGCTTATGTTTCGGCGCGAGTTACATCGGCGCAGGTCAACTCTGGTCCTGGCTACAAAATCTCGTGGGTGTCTCGAATCAAATTGCCTGGATTTGCATTGGACTAGCATCGTTGCGGTTCCGTGCCGGTATCAAAGCCCAGGGCCTCGAGCACTTGCTGCCATTCAAGAATTGGACGTACCCCTGGGGACCTATACTTGCGATCGTGTTGAATTGTGTTATTGTCCTTGTGCAAGGATGGTCATCGTTCAGTCCGAAATTCAGCGTCGTGGATTTTTTCTCGTATTATGTCGAGATTGCTATCATGGTGGTAATGTACGTGATTTGGAAGGTGTTGAAGAGGACGAAGTTTGTGAGGGTGGAGGATATGGATCTGATTACTGACCGAGCACCTTTCACGGCGTCGCGGACTCATATCGAAGGACGGGAAGCCGATAGTGCAAGTGAGGATAGTATAGCCGAGACCAAGAAGGGTCTGTGGGCGCAGAGGGTGAAGAAGTTGGGAACGTCTACGTTTCTGTAGAGGCTGCTACTACGTAGTATGCATAACTTTGGTGTCGTACTATGCGTACTGAGTCGTACATGTAGATATGCACGTGGGAACACTGTATACGTACATAGGAAGCGAAATAAAAACATGAAGACCTACAAATAGCAGACTAAATTCGTATCCATAAGACGACATCAGTTTTTCGAATTGAAACCATACAGTACATGTAACTGGTGGCCTTCTACATGGAGCCAGCGAGCACAAGCTTACAAACTGTTCAGCAAGGCAGTAGCTACTGTGTAGTTTGGCTCAGAAATCCAGACGCTCCAAAAGAGTGTAGTAGTTTTGACGATGTGAGAGGGACGTCAAAAGCACCTCAGCATGCAAGGACGCTCGATTCGGGTAGCGTGGCAAGCGTGGATACCAAGATCTTCGTTGTTATCGATAAGACAAGTTTTTGAGATGAGCGTGGTGAACTTTGCAGATAATCATACTCGAAATCCACAATGTAACACGCACCAAAAAAGCGCCATGGCCATGCGACTCGAGCTCGACAATGTCAAACAAGGAGACTCTATTGTCAGATTTATGTGCTATCTGGTCAGTGCGGTTCATCGTCCCCACTTGCAGCAGACTAATGCAATAACAGTCATGTCAATGAAATCAAGTATACATGCCCCCGGTGCGGCATACATACCTGCTCGCTACCATGTGTGAAGAAGCATAAAGCATGGGCACAATGCTCGGGCGTTCGCAATCCTGCTGAGTATCGCAAGCGCGCTGACCTCGCAACTCCGTCGTCGATCGACAAGGACTTCAATTTCATTGCCGGTGTTGAACGATCGATCACACGAGCAGACGAGAATGTAGTTGACCGGGGGATCCACCTCGCGCTGGCAAGGCAGTTAAAAGCGATTGATGCCCGGCCAAAGGTCGACATGGAGATTGAAGAGCGAGGCGTCAAGGTCATCAAGGCACCAAAGGGCTTATCGAGGTCCAAGACGAATAAGACGCATTGGGCCAATCAGCAGAAGGGAGTCATGTGGACGATCGAATGGGTATGCCCTGATGGAGAGAAGATTATGGGCCATGCTCTAGAGACAAGGAAAATTGAAGAAGCGTTCGTGAACACCGTCGGGAAGAAGAAAATAATTCAGAAAAGGAAGATGAGTCTTGAAGAACACGCTCCGGAGTCATCATCCCCGACAAAGCTCGTTCGACAAGAACCGACAAGAGCGCTGGCACACAGCGAAGATCGGAAGCCGGGTCTCAGAGACCATAGCACCGCTATCAGCCAGAACGCCGGAGTTGCACCTGTACCAACGAAGAAGGATCCTGCAGCGGGGTTATATTTCTACTTACACAAACCTACTACACCCTCGAGGTTCAAATGTCTGATACCATTGTCGCGCGACCAAACTTTGCGAAGTGCACTCGAAGGACGAACGGTCTTGGAGTATCCGACCATCTTTATGAGAGATGTACGTCCGGAAGAGCTGCAGGAACCATACATGACCGAAGAGGAGTACATGACCCGCTTTGGAGAAGACATTACTGTGCCTATATTAGCAACGCTAGAAGAAGGTGAAATTGAAGAAAAAGAAGCAGCATCATTACCGGCGCAGGTGGATACGGAGAAGGTCCTGGAAGTGCTGGCTAGAGATCTAGCAGGATGAAGTCGAAAGAAGTGACATGCTATACACTTCTATCCGAGCTTTCCTGGCACGAATGGGTGACCAGCGCTCAACCCACCACATATCGCCCAAGCTTGTCCATTGACATAGCTCGCTTCATCACTAGCCAAGAACAGTGCCACACGAGCAACTTCATCAGCAACACCACCCCTCCTCAAAGGGTTCAGCTGGCCAATCTTCTTCTCCGAACCTCTCTCCCTCGCCATATCATACATAACCTTCGTCATGCCCGTCTCAATTATACCTGGACAGATCGCATTTATCCTTATACCAGTACCAGTCAGTTGATACGCCATCGTCTGCGCCAACGACACCACCGAAGCCTTACTCGCGCTATAATCAGTCGCCCCAGCATTCGACCTCAGCCCAGCCACACTAGCAGTGCCAATAATACTCCCACCAGAATATTTCTTCTCAGCACTAGTCTTCTGCATCGCAATGGATCCATGCTTCGCACACAAGAAGACCCCAAGCGAATTCACCCGCATAGTATTCATATACTGCTTCGCATCAATGTCATGGAATGTCGCCCGCCCTCCCGAAACCCCCGCATTCGCAAACATAACATCCAATCTCCCATACCTCTGTATCGCATCATCACAAACGGCCTTCACCGCCTCTTCGTCTCCAACATCAAGCTTTACGGTTTGCACCTCAACATCCGGATAGAGACTCTTAAGTTCCCTCTTGTGCGTCTCAAAGTTGGACGAATCCCAATCACAAATATAAACTGCTCGTGCGCCGTTCGCGGCTAGCAGGTGTACCGTCGCGCGTCCGATGCCGATGGCACTGTTCGCTCCCGTAACGATAGCGACTTTGCCTGTTACGCGCGGTCCCGTAGACTCGCCTGCTACAGAACGGATCTTAGGAATGTTTTCGAATTGACCGGCGTCGGGGATGCCTTCGACGAGTTGTTGGGAGAGGGCGTCGAGGCGGCGTTTGGCGGTGCTCATGGTTGCTCAATCAATTAATCAAGAAAAACCAGTAATACAGAGGTTTTGAAGGTGGAAGCAGGAGTTGTGGGGGAAAGTTATTCTTCAAGTTGTCGAGGAACATGTATTCTATATCTTAGCTTTCGAGGTCGCAGTTTGTGAGGGCACAGAGAATGGAACCTCGGTTCATTTGTGTTCATGCTAGCTTCTCTGAGACTAGGTAAATGTAGTGACATTATGTAAGCCTGGTGCTCCACGAATACGAACTACTCAATGCCTTCCTTGTACATCATTTTCTCAAAACCTACCACTTACTATAAATACGGCAGTTTGTCTACACGAGCTCAGCCAATATCTCACACACTACTGTTGGCGCCATTCTCGACCCTGCTATACGCAGTACTAGCAACGATCTTACCCACAGGCTTCACTGGCAGAAGATAAACACAAATTCCACCATTCAGCATATAATACTCAAGACCAAACCATAGCAGAAAGGTAAGGTAGAAGCAGTTCCAGAGACGCTACTTATCTCGTGGTGCTGGGAGCAACTGCACGCAAGAAGGGCGAAGAGGAAAAGCATCAATGCGAGATGCGCAGACGAAGATCGATAGGCTGGATGGTGTTCACTCCGAACATGATACGCCGGTACACTGTATCAGCTTAAGAAGTCTGAGAAACACAGCTTTCGGTGTGAACATATCCCAACAATACTATATGCCCATTCTCTCTGCTGGGTTATGCATATCGACTTGTTTTCGATCTCGGCAAGGAATGGTATGGGTAAAGTATGTAATATGCCTGGATATAAGATTTAGCACGAAACCGACTAGCGGATCTATCACCATGCCAAGCATATATTGAAGAAGCCTGGCTGCGACCTGCTACTATTGCTACACATACGAATCCATCCATCTGGACTGGACTGGACCTGCAACACCACGACAATCTTTGGTATAACAACATGCTCATGCTTTCTTGGAACGAAACTTCCCCCACACACCCTTCCCCCACACACCCTTCCTCCACACACCCTTCCTCCACAAACATGCATTTCCCCCATCATAGTCCTTCCACAATAACCTTCCCTCACAGCTGGGGGGACAAAGGCAGGAGCTCATCGACGATCTAGAGCTTCGAAGCAGACTTATCAACCTTCTCGGAACAAGTGCAGCCCTTGCTGACGGAGACTCGACCATTGTCAGGTCGAATGAAGACAGCATGTTGTTCGGAGGAACCCTCGTTGAGGAAGCGAGTCATGACATCTTGACCACGGGTGTCGTTGATTGGGAAGTGAGTAAGGGTAAGGATGGGATTATGGTAGGAACATTGAGACTGCTGAACTGCGGGAGCAGATGGTTCGACCTAAGGGATGGTAAGGTTGCTTCTGAAGAGGCAGTGTGACGACTTACCTGATCTGCTGGTGTGGTGGAGGAAGGGTTGGAGGTGTTTGATGTTGTCAATGAGGTAGACATCCTGGGAAGGCAGTAATTGAAGTGCTTTGAGATGGACACAAAGAAATTTGGTTGTGGGCAGACACGGCTGATATGAGAAAGGAAGAGTCAGACAGATCTCCGGGAGACTCTGAGAGCTCAGCTTTATACCTACACATTGGATTTGACTCAGGATGTAGTGAGGTCGCTCCAGCAAGCGTTCAGATGTGACTGCGAGAGAACAAAAGAAGAACAGCGAATAGGGGGATATCTCCTCATGCCGAAAGTGGTGCTGGTTCAAGGACAGAGGTCTGGTCTATTGGTGGTCTGTAGGCAACATGTTCTATGAAGCGTTATACTGTAACACGGGCAGTCACAGACCCACCGATGTCTTCTGCGGGAACGCTGTCATTGGATGGTCTACTTTTGCATGGTCTCTGGTTGGCTGATCAGGTTGCTATGCATGGTTTAGTCGAAGTGGGCATTTTTTCATCCCACTGTGATTGGCTACTCTCCTTTTGTTTTCTGCAGGTACTGATAGATTGAAAGAGTCCAGAAAGTTGCAGTGAAGATTGGTCTTCGAGGGATCCGCGATGGAGTATCCACCGGAAGAGGAAAGGACCACTAATCGGTGTGCTACGTCGTCTGATTGGCTGTTCTCCTTTTGTCCTGCACTTCTTGCTCCAAATCTGACGGAGGCAGCTACGCGTTTATGCCAGGCAAGGCAAACCACAACTGACAGCCCATCTCGACGCATGTTAGGCTGTATTGGTTGGCCAACTTCGTATATAATGGATGCATGATCTACTTCCAGCTGTTTGCTTCTACTACTAGTATTCTCCCGTGCTCGTTCTCTACTTATAAATACGTGTGTGGCATTGTTTCTAAAGTTATTGACATTGATTCACCAGATTTGTACTTTCCCGTCCTCACTAAGTCAACCCACTTCATTATTATGACGGATTTCCAACACCTAAATGATACAGCACTTGCACAATACATCAAAAGTATCCCGTACGACAAGAGATGGGAGCCGTTGAAGAGCCGGCTGGAGCCACTGTTCCACTCTGAGTCCGTCGATACAATTGTCAAGATCATGAAAGACAGATATGGATTCCAAGCACAGTAAGCATGGACTGCTTTTCTCACAATGCCTGCTTATATGTATAGGCCGACACAATACAAATATCGTTTCAGCAAAGTTTGGAAATGGAAAAAGAATATTCCTGACAACGTCAAGAATCAAGCCTTGATGACGGCCGTTCAGAGGGCAGCTCAAGGTAAAGCGACTTCGATCGAGTACAAAGGCAAACTGATAGATCCTCGACGGGTACAGCGTCAGATTCTCAAGTCGGCCAAGAAGGAGAGTTTCAGTTTATCACAATTGTTTCAAGTTCCTGAGCAACAGATTCACGTGCTGGGTTCCTACGTACCGTTCAGTGCTAATTTGTGACGCTCCTAACATTCTGGTAATGACCGGGACTGATGTGCCCACAGGCTCCTTTTATTCAATATGCAAGCTATTGTCAGAGGACAAACACGAACAACCCCGTCACCCTGTGCTTCTCCGGGAGCGCTTGGCGGATATCCAAGAGAATTCCGAACGCACTCTCCGCTAGCAAGTCCACATTCATCCACAGAAACAGATCTGCAGAGTTCTATCCTTACACCCGCGGTACAAATGCACAGGAATCAACTGCTCCGCCAAGGCAACTTTGATGGTCTGCTCAGGACAATGAGTAATCATGAAAAGAAGTAAGGGTCCCAAAATTGAGTCTTGTCGTGTGCTAACAATGTCAATCAGCATTTTGTCGAATTATATGAGTGAGTTCAGATTCTATGCTTTTATGACGGCTCAGGAATGGGGATATGGCCCGCCGCAGTGGACCCCCGAACTTCTGCAACACCATGCAGGCTCGATTATAGCTGGCCGACCGCTTCGGTATTCTGAGGATCGCCTTGCATCAGGATCTGTATCCCAATCAAATCTGATCAATCCTCCTAGCGAATGTCGTTGGTCTATACATCTTCACAAAGATGACAATGGCGATGATTTAGTGGATCTAGAAGACAAATGGCCACCACAGTGGAAAGCTGTTCATACCGAACAAGAGCTTCAGCATGCTTTGAAGACTAGTTCTTTCAGCAAAGTGCCGGAGTCACAACTACCACTATTTGTTCCTCAGATTGCTAGGCTAGCACGACCAGCAGCTCACGACTTGCTCGTAGAGACCGTGGCTTTCGCCATTATGGGCCGAAATCTCGAGCTATTGCGAAATTGCCTTGATGAGGTCAACGCGAGAGATCTAGACATAACTCCGCTCTACCCATTTCATCTAGCAACAAGTTATTTAGACGGAGCTACAACGTGCTGTCTAATTGTTGATGAACTATGCTCCTTCTTCTATGACGACTACTCTTTCCTTCAATGCCAAAGGAATCGACATGGGCATACGATCCTGGACAACATCCTCCTAACGATACTGCGGAGTCATGCCGATGTGCCTCTAATTAAGATCGATCGCACTCTAGGGAAGAATGCAGCATATGCGGGTATTGAAGTAGACATCTGTGGTCGATGGTCTGCCAATTCATCGTGCTTCCGTGCTTTGGCAGCTTCAGGTGAATCGCAAATTCCCAGATCCTGGAAGCACAAGTTTTGCCATTCTTCGATCCAAGCTGTCTGCCATTCCTTGACAACACTTCTATGGAGGTTTTCAGGAGCAGTCAAAACCGAAAGTCAGTTGTTCATGCATACGTGTCCATTCTGCGGTGCACGACTTCAACTTGGTCTACTGCACGCGCTTGTGGTAGCAGGCTTCTTCTTGGTAAAACATGGGTTTGAAGGCGAAGACTTGTTCGGTGTCCTGGCGTACTACCTTTGTGTGATATCAGCACCTGGTATGTGCGACCCTCTGGAATGTGCCGCAATCTCCATCGAACTGATTCTGGGTCGTGATGTTGAAGGCTCTTGTAGTCATGAGTACATGACGGCGTCTGAGCTCGCACAGCGCTTGACGGAGGAGCTAGACTGCTGTAATGCGAGTCCGACAAGCATTACAGGCTGGCACGTCCTGGTGAGGGTCGTGGAAATGACTGAGAGTGCTGTAGGACAACCAAAGTCGTATCCGACAAGCGTTGCGGATGATCGCGAAAATGGTGGGCTCGACAAACATTCTGTGGGTGATGTACTTGCAGAAGCTTCTATCGAGTCCAACCTTCTGGACACGACCAATGGCGGCGGCATGGTCTTGCATCATACGATTCAGTTGGGCGCGCCCGAGGATTATTCCACTACGGATGAGGACGTGTTCACAATAAGCGACAGCTACGGTTGGTCGGCCATTGATGATCATCGAGGAGTTGCCGAAACTGAGCATTCGAGGTCTAGACACTATTCGTTCACAGAGGAATGTGGCTTTTGTGAGGATTATGCCGCCAACGAAAGCGGGCTAGGCGTATTTGGCTATAGCATTGTTCTTGGCCATGTATGGGCTGCGATGCAAGCTGAACTTGCCAATCACAGAAGATTGTCAGACTGTGATACCTGGCTTTCACCTTACTTCTCGATGCAGGGTTTGCTCGAGTGGCTGGAAGCAGGTACCGAGCCAGTCGCCTACATCGAAGAGCGCATGTTGGAGGAATACTGTGCTTGTGGTCGTTTTGCCGGTGCGCCAGTGCCCATAGGCGAGGACATGTTGAAAGACTACTGTGCTCCACACAGGAGTAATCGTGAAGCTCACCACAGAGCGTTCTATATCCAAGCCCCAGAGTTTGGCTTCGCCAAGTGAGTGTCCCGATGTAAGTCTTGCATGAAAACTACTTGAAGCAAGCTTGAAGAACGAAGACATCTCCTTTCATCTCTTCAGCATACTTTGCACAAATCAGCCAGAGCAATTCGATATTACAAGCCTTCCAGACATTTAGGCACCCAGGTACTATCTTCCCTTTAAGCCCTGACACACGCGTTCTTACTAGACCTTTCATAAACACTTAAACCACTTGACATGATCAACGAGGTTCACGCTTCCACAGCACAACACGACTCTACACATGAAACAACAAAGCTGAGCGAACTGCTCAGACCTTTCCCGTGCACGAACCACCAAAGGCATCCTCAAATCTCCTCCACCATCCCCATATTCATCCACCCATCCATGCATCCATAGCCAAAGACCGCACGCGTTCCCTCACCTCAATCTCTATATATCGCATGACCCGGTCGTGCTCGCCCTACTTCCATCTCCAGATCTCGTCCATCATACATCTGCACCATCACTTACTCCTCGCCCATCACTCGCAGCTACATCAAAACGATTTTCCTTCCTGTTACATTCACAACTACAGTACGTAACACAAGCACCTACAGTGCCCTGGGCACAATCACTAATCCGGGAAGTTAGGTAGGTATATATCCAACATTCCAGCACCTCTCACCATCTACACGATTAATTGTTCACATCCACAAATCATAGATCGGTTATCTTTGGTGCGAGCTCGTGGCATCGGTGGGCCTGAGGAAGGAAGTCTGAGCTCTTCGAGACGATGGTTGCTAATATTGGTGTTAGGACCTTTATTTGCTATGGTGCTTGACTAGACGGTAGGAGTAGAGTTCATTAACTGACGAGATTAGGTGAGAATGCGGTGTGTCTTAGGCACGAAGTCTTCTATAAGTTCCATGGGTGAATGATATGATAGGTCTAGCCTCTATGTTTTAAGTGGAGTCGTTGTTTCTATGCATAACATGGCCATACAGTACGCTCGACTTTTTGGCCTTGTCTGGATATACGTAGATGTTTAATAACGTGCCGGTTGTAGATAGATCTATGTATGTACTCATACGCCAAGCTCTCACCACTACAATTCTAGAAATCAAACGGCGAGACGCAATAGAGTAGAACGAAAAGCCACTCTGCTTTCCTTCTATTCTACTTACCTAGGTATGTATGTACCTTTGTCTCTACCTCTAATTTATTTATACCTACTTAGGTATCATTTAACACGATGTCTAGGACGAACTTGAGCATGACAAAAATGGCAAAAACATTCAACAGCTGGGATTCGCTGGTGGTCACCCACCCAACTACTAGCCAGTCGGCAGGCGGCTTGAGTACAGGTGATCGAACGGGAACCTCTATATTCCGCCTCCTATGGTCGAATGCGGAGGATAAATGTGAGGTGGTTCTATATGCATGTCATAAGGCAGGCTGTTTCAGTGGAACAGTCGAAGCCTTTTCGATATAGCGGTTCTGTTTCGGCAAAACACAATCTAGCAGCTGTGTATGTTATGGAGGTGCGCCTCAGTTAGAAGCTCCACCGCAAATCCACACGAGACACTCTCAGACTCGGCACATATTTAGTCTTTGTACAACAGCATCCAGTAGACTCAGACCAGTACTGTGTACACCGCCTTGAGCGTCATTCATATCCGAAACTTCACCTTTGAGACACATCCTAGTTGCTGAAGCGTAGATGTCACCCATCCTCTCTTGAAGCCTGGATGTCCCACCCTTACCTTTGCCAGCTATCAAGAATGCCCTGACCTCGCCGATCTTGTTGAGTGGTACAGTCTCCGCGACCACGTCGACGACGCTGTCGACCAAATGACGGAGAGCACGCCACTCCGCAATTTCAAGAAGAATCACGCCAAGGGAGTAGATGTCCATGTCTGCTGTGAAGCTTGTGGTAGGCTCTCCCAACGCAGATGGGTGTCGGTAAATATCGTTTCGAGGTTCGGCCGATGGCTGCTCTGATATTTCGGTCGGTGAGTCCTGGCGCGAGAACGCAAAGCCTGCTAATACTGGCTCGACCAGGCGTGCTCGGACTGGAACATCATCATTGTTGTAGAAGAAAAGCACATTCTCCGACCGTAAGCTTTTGTGCAGCCATCCGGCTCTGTGAAAATTCTGTACCAAACATGCGACCTGTAGAGCTAGCTTTATTCTCTCTGTAAGGCTGGGAGGCTTGATACCATCACGGTGATGCAACAACTCAAGCAAGGAGCGAGGTTGCTGCTCTTTTGAGTCCGGGTAAGGATGGTGGAAAACAAATCTCACTTTGTCTCGGTCCTCGATAATTCCACGACACTGCAACGAGCCGAAGGTTCGGCTTTTTGATACATTCAATAAGGCTGCGAGGGTCTTTGCCCTTATCAACGACTTCTGAGGCATTGGAGGCCCAAGTGGCTTTTGTTCCACGAACACGATTTGGTTCTCGTATATTGATATGCCCATTGTCTTTGATCTGTCAATGGGTTTGAAGTCGCTCAACTTGCCCGCCGATAAGTTCTCCAAGCCTCCTAGCAGTTTCTGCTGGGAGGGCAAGTTTGGCTCTCGCTCTGTGAACGGTCGTTCATATATCTGCTCCAACCCAACACGGTATGCCTTGATCTTAGCTGAAATGGCCAAACCATCGACATCTCCTCTCAACTCGTCTCTGGAAACATAAGACCGCGATGCGGCCAAGGCCTCATTGAGGAACGTCAGTTGGTCAAATCGTTCATTCAGGGAGATCATTCCTGCTGCGATGCTCTGGGTAGATGCAATCATATCGTCTTGGCGCCAAGGATCGAGCAAGTTCCATAGTTCACGAACGAGAAAATGAATGTCAGCAACCAGTTTCTCAATCTTTTCCTTGTCAACCGTAGCCCACCAGAACCGCTGCAACACGCTATGACCTTGGTCAACCCTGGATCGTGCTAGGATGGAATTGCGTATGGTGTCAGAAACGCCTGTGTTGACGCTGATAACGCTTCTTGTGTCCTGTGGCATAGGCGCACTCGATGTGACTACCTGAACATCAAGTCCATACCTCTTCTTCAGTTTCTTAGTATCCGTTAGCAAAGTCTGCAATTGCAAAAGAGTCTCCTCAACAGCATTTGCGTTGATTCGGCGATCCAGCAGACCCTGCCCGGTCAGCAAGCCTGCACGTCTTGCCCATTCAACGAGTTGTATCTCTTGCAAGTTGAGCATGCAGACGATTGTTGCTGCGTCTTTCTCATGACTGTGGGCTGCAGAGAGAATGACGAATCCTTTGATGCAGCCTCCGAGAAGTTGCAGTGATAGTGAAACCACTCCGATAGCACCAGCTGCAACACTAAAGGGGTCAGCCATGTTTGGTGATCAGGCTTTTTTGGCTCTTAAACTCTGATAGCAGCAGTAACAACTGAAATGCATTGTGTACCAATGAACCACAATGTTACATTGGCGCCCTTCTCGATACAGCAGTGTTGCCAGACAATCCACTCAAATAAATGGTCTACCAATCAAGACTAAGTGCAGGTCATGGTCGAAATATCACACCACACGGCACAGCACCCCACTCGTGGTACAAGAAATGCTGACACCGATAGTTTCGCACTCTACCTTCTTCCCTGCGTTACCCAATATGAATTCCAATCGACCTGAGACGTCGGTGCCCAACAATACTAGTGAGCCTGTACCTACAAAGACTGGAAATGACACAAGTTCGGGAATACGCAAGCCTTATGTGCCCACCGTCTTTGACTTGGTGTTCCCGACTGGACGCGCACGAGCTCTGACAGGTCTGTATATCCCTCCCGAATTCTTGCAGAGCGATGCTGTGGACTCGTCGCAGTTGATCGGCCACGGTGCTTCCTTCACTGTGTCTCGACAAGCTATACCACCAGGAGCTGACAAAATCGTTGTACGTACCGATATGGGTGGTTGGACACTCGACAAAGTTACTAAAAGCCCAAAACGACCTCAGTACGTGGTTTACAAATCAGCTCGAGTCCGTTTCCTAGCCAACGGTGAACCTGCAACTCTGGAAGATGGCCGCGCAATGCTGAGTGTCCTCACAGAACTCCATGCACTGCTGCATCCACCTCTTCGTAGTCATCCTAACATCATTACTTTACTTGGCTTGGCTTGGGGTAGCAACCATGCCGAACCGCTACATCGGCTGCCAATTTTAGTCATTGAGTACGGAGACAAAGGCACGTTGGCTGATGTTCAGTCTGGCACCTCCTTTCTGCCGAGAGTCGTGAAGACGGAACTTTGCCGTGGCATTGCGTACGGACTCGAAGCGCTGCACGATCAAGGTATAGTTCATGGTGATATGAAGCCAGAGAATATAATAATCTGCTCCGATCAAAATGGTTCATTAGTACCGAAACTGGCTGACTTTGGCTTTGCGATTATCGAGTCCAGCGAAAACGTGTCGAGATACATAGCAGGAACAAGGACATGGCGTGCGCCAGAATCATTTGCGCCCGTTCCAGTCGCGAAGCTGAAGTCGACCGACATTTATTCTTTTGGTCTTGTTGTTTGGTCTGTAGCAGCCCACACCAACGATCCTTTCGGGCTTGTGCTGCCTCTGGTCGAGTCGCAAGAGAAGCGCTTCGCTGAGATCGATCGTTTGAAGATGAGCGACGAAGTTATGGTCGTTTCCCAACTCGAGAACTGGTTTGTCTCGTGGTTGCTTGAGACATCTAGTGGAAACCAACTCTGGGGAGTAGGTAGTCAAACATCCACTGCATCAATAAATCAATTGGTAGTATCTGTGCAGCAACTTATTAAACTATATAATGATGCCACACCAACCTTGAAACAGAATCTGCGCAGCACACTGATACAAACACCAGGCTACCTTCAGCTTGTGCCACTGCTCTTTCCTCAGCATCTCAACTCTATCTTTCAGTGCACAGTCACCAAAGACCCTGACCAACGCAATCTGAAAGCTGCGATCGGCTTTCTGGAGGATCAGGAAACTCAAC
>Ga0115842_100076_pt1 | contig 26193 bp, 24 predicted proteins | sample InSIn2SAF170_2_FD_83856 | JGI IMG/M metagenome (GOLD analysis project Ga0115842, IMG submission 83856)
CTTCAGCCATTTAAACGCAACAGACAGTTCATATCCCAAGCATTCCAGCGATCTTTGATTATAGAAACTTTCAGAACATACAGTGCAAGTCTGGAGAGAAAATTATCAACCAACCAACCCTTAAAATAGTGCAGAGGGTGGTATATAAAGAGAAATAACTACAATCTTCCCTTGAACAGGTGTCAAGGGGGAAAATATCCCAAAAATATCTCTGCAAACAGATCAAAAGAGATCTGTGCAGTCACTGTCTTTGAAACTAATCTGTGCTTAAAATAAATGCATAAAATATCTAAAAATCGTTGCGCTAGGAAGCTGGCATCTCAAGTTATGTAAACAAGGGCTGCGCATGAGGCTGCAGCCTCCAAAATGGGTGTAGAGATGTCTTTGAGTTGTGTGCTGGCCTCATGGCCATAACTGTAAGTTGGGGAGCCATAACAGCTTGATGATGCTTTGCTGATTCTACTGGGGTCCTTCTGTTGTCATCTGCTTCGGAAGATCTCCAGTGATACACTTTGGCATGCGTCTGCTCCACTTGGCTTCAAAACTGCTGTTAAACTATCACATCGCTCTTTACTGGCCATTGCTTGGCCCAACTACATACTGCGAAGTCCTCCAGTTGCCTTTGGGAGGCTATCGATGCTTGGCCGATCAAAAATAGTACTACAAATGATGAACAACAGCTAACTGGCGGAAAACTGGATGCTGAAGGCACGCCAAGGCTAAATCCCGCAATTTTGGAGCTATTTTGGGCTTGGAGCGATCAAAACATGCATGTTTTCCTTGACTGAGCCCGCACAGGCACAGGCATGAAATATTGCTGAAATGGGCCTTTTTTCCTTTACAAAGAAAAAGAACAAATTGCACGCAAAAATTGTGAAAAAACATAGCGGGAGCAACATTGTTCAAAAGATTAAATCACAGTCGTTGGATCTGGCGCGGGCCGATCAAACAGCTGGCGCTAAATCGTAATTGGGGCGGACCATCAGAGCAAGACTTAATACAAATTCGAGACCATTGACGGGCCGATCGCCGATATAATATGGGCCGTTGATCTGGGGCCCGATCTAACGGCTGGCGCTAAATCGCAAATCGGCGTCGGGGCGGACCGGGGGGCGGCACATTTAAACTATGAAACCTCCGACGCGATAAGGGCCATGGACCCGAAATGCTATAGGCCCACCTTTATTTGTTTCGGGTCCGGCCCGTCAAGACATGTATATCGGCAGACTTATGAAAATGGGCAAGCGGGAGAGTGGACCCGAAATCCCTCAGAACTGCTGCTTGTAATATTTCGGCTCCGGATCATTTCGGCATTTTGCTATCGAGGAGACCCGGGGGCGGGCCTTTACATTATTGCGACGCGATATTAATATGCGATGCGATATCGCATCGGCGAAGGGATGCTTTGGAATATGGCGCGATGTGTTGGGATATGCCGACTGCCGACTTACGATCGGCGATGGATCGTCGGCAAAGACTCATCGGCAGCATATATGTGTAAATGCTTTTTTGACATAGCGAAATGTCGATCGGCGAAATCGCTGTCGGCGATAAACAATCGGAGGCCCTTACCTATGTTGTTTTATGTGCAAGTTTCCCCTCCCGATTGCAATATCGCATCGGAGGGGGTCCCAAAGACTTTTTTCACCATCGGACCAAGGATTTTATGAAAAAGCAAAGGCTAATGAATTCGGAGGAGGCCCCCTTAGCATCTTGAATGGTTTATAAGGCATCGGAAGGAGTCCGATGGCCTAAAAAGGAGGAATTATATGCCTTGAGGGATTTTCAGGGTTTTTAGCATGTTTAATGGTCAAAAGAGGGGTTTATGCCTTTGAAAAGGCAAAACAAGGCCCAAAGGTGGATTTTATACATATGAAGGGAATTTTATGCTTTGTGAAGGGGTCAAAAGCATTTGGGAGGTTTTATGGAGTGATGAAGGGTTTTATGCATCAGAAGGATTCCGAAATGCATGAGAAGATGGTTTGAGGGGGAAAATGAGGGTTCTTGCTGGGTTTCAGATAAACTTAGCAATTGCCGAGTATGTATATGGTTATTTTTCAACCAGGGGGAGGGGATAAGTATATAGGGGAGTTATATACATAGTTTTAGTATGGGAAGGGGAAATAGATAGGGAGCTACATAGTAGTTGTAGTGTTAGTAGTTAATATGACAAATGATAAGAAAGTGCTAAGTATGTAAATCTTAGGCTATTAAGAGGGAAAATGACTCATAGAAGAAGTGTGTACATTCCTTGAGTGAAGCAGATCTTCACTAAGGCAAATGATATGGAGAATGATGAAACTAAGAGGAATCAAGCAGATCTTGACCTCTTTTAGGGAAGTTAGTGAGTGATTTGGGGAAGAGGAATAAGGGGGGAGTTAGACATGCCTCGCTTGAAGTCCTCCAACTGAAAAACTGCCTTCAACTTGTGATATGATAGATATAACACTTGACAATATGAAATGGATCACAAGCCATGATTTTGCAACCACAAAGCTACCTACCCGAACTACTCACCTAGCATTTTCTCTTCTTTTTAGTTTGGGTGCACTTGAACTAGCATACCCAGCTTTTCATTCTTTTCTTCTTGCTGTGCTCCTAGCTACTTCTACACTTATTTCAACCAGAGGCTCAGATTAAGCTGTTGAGCACCCTTGCTTCTCTACCTATCTAGAAATATGCCAAGATTAAGCTGTTTAGACAGATGTTTATTCTCTATATTCTACAACATGAAATTGAAACCTAAGGAAGCCAAGATTAAGCTGTTTGGACTTCCCATAATTGAAAGCTGATCAAAATGGATTACTCATCAAAACTGGAACAAAGCAGTGGCATTTAGACTAGCACACCTTCATGGATACTTCTCTGGCCATCTGTAGCAAATATGGAGCATTGCAGCAAGCAAAGTATGACATATTTGGCATGTAAAAATGTCGATCATGAAAGATGATTAACCTGCTGCAGCAGGAGGCTAACAGTGGCTCCACTTGGGGATGGCTTTTCCTTGTGAAAAGCCAAGAATAGCAGGTTAGACTGCCTTGATCTTCTATTGTTACTGTAACACTGAAAACTTCTTTGTGCTGACTGTTAGATAATTGAAACTTTTGGAATAAGAACAACACTTTCCCTCAACTGAATCACTGTGAATACGAAGCACTGCCTGCTTTCTTCTACGTGCTTGATATTACATACATTTTTGCTTGAGAACTGCCTTTTGAAATAAACACAAAAAGGAACCAACTGGAGCAACACCTCTTAATTTTGTCTTTGAACAGGCTGTAGATGTAACACAAAAACGCTCCTCTGTTTTGATGCTATTGACTGAAGAGCTGGAAGCCTGAGTGCAACATTTTTAATTGACTTTGCTGTTATAAATAACCATGCTGCCCTTTTACCATTGAGTGCATTTAAAATATATCTAAACCTGCCTTTTACACCCTTTGAAGCAACTTCATAACCGGCAGCAAAATTGAGGTGTTTCTCTTTGAAATTAACTTCAAAAGAACTGAGGCTTCACATGTCGCGCTTTTTTGGCTCTTCTCTTCAGAATTGCGCTCTTTTTCCAAAATCAATGCAAAGACAGGGCCTTGAAATGGAGGACTTGCACTGCTCTGTCTCCATAACTTCGCTACTTGGTTCCGAGCAATTGGATTGCTTATTCAAACAAACAAACAAAAAGGAAAGCACTGACATAAATCAAACATTTATTTACAAGTATATACACAGGTACGTTATTTCTCAATAGACTGGATCAAGGTAATGTTTCAACATTCGGCCATTTACAGGGCCCTCTTCAATATCGCTGCCATCTTCAGGTTTGAGAAAATAGGTGTTATTGCCTTGCACAACGCTGATGACAAATGGGCCTTTCCAAAGAAAATCAAACTTGGCATGCTTTCCCTTGTCTTCTTTCCGTGAGTCCCACCTTAGAACTTTGTCACCAATGTAGAAATACTCAGCCTTGGTTCTTTTTTCAAATGCTTTCTTCAGCCTCTCTTGCACAATCTGAGCTCTGTCATACACTTTGTCTCTGGTTTGCTGAAGATGAATGGTCTAATTAATTCTTCTTTGAACATCATTTGGTTCAGCCTGAACCTCTTGTAGCAGTTTGATGACAGGAATACCCAAGGAAGATGGAAATCTGGCCTCCATGCCATACACCAACTCATAAGGGCTCATTCCAATGGATCTCTTTGTCGAAAGTCTGTCTGCCCATAGGGCACTGGTGAGCTTTTTATACCAGTTCTTCTTGTTTTCTTCTAAGGTCTTCTTGATAATACTGATCAGGCTCTTGTTAGATGACTCGGCTAAGCCGTTACCTTGAGGGTAATAGGCTGTGGAATGGCCTAAAGTGATATGGAATTTATGATAAAAATTGATCATCTTTTTGGATTTGAAAGCAGCGGCATTGTCAGTGATGATCTTCTCAGGGCAGCCAAATCTAGAAAGGATATTGCACTCAAGGAATTGGATAATGATGGTGTCATTGGCTTGCCTACATGGGATGGCCTCAATCCACTTAGTAAAATAGTCGGTGGCTGTTAAGATCCACTTATGCTGGCCTGAGGAAGAGGGATGGATTTCTCCAATGAAGTCAAGACCCCATTGTTGAAAAGGCTTCTCGGTTGAGATGGGTTTAAGAGGCAAAGGGAACAGCTTTCTCTTGCCCTCAAAGATTTGGCAATTGTGGCATGCGGTGGCAAACTTCTTTACATCTGCAAACAAAGTGGGACAATAGAAACCAGCCCTTAAAATTTTATCAACAGTGGACTTCCAATATAGATGTCATCCACAGTCCCCTGCATGGAATTCTTTCATGACATTGTTAGTTTCATTCACAATCAAGTAGTTAAGCAATATGCCTTCATTATTTTTCCAAAATAATGCACCATCTAAGACACAAAACTTTAATGCCTTCATTTTTAAAAATCTCTTCTTGGTCCTGGACAATCCTGTGGGAGCACACAGGTTTAACAATACAAAGCAAATATCAGCATACCATGGGGATTGCAAAAAGGTCTCACTGATCTGTGGAGTCGCCAGCTCCTGTTCATTGTCCAATTGGTTGATGTCTAAGGCTTGAAAGTTTGTTTCGAACATCCGTTTGGCTAAACCTTGTCCCTTTATCAGCTTGGTCGGTTTTATTTCTATGTCATATTCAAGGATGTTGGCAATCACTTGCCTCTTCTACCTTCTAACCCCTCTTGGGTTAATATGTCTTTAACAATAGCATTTGGCACATAAGCAATCACATGTGAGTATAAGATATAAATTTGGAAGTCTTTGATTGCTTTAACAAGTGCATAGGCCTGCTTTTCCATGATTTGGTACTTCAGGGGTGCATCTCTTAAGGCTCGGCTAAAGAATGCAATTGGTTTTTCAGCTCCTTGATCATCCTTTTGCAAAAGGACAGCAGCTATAGTATTATCAGATGCAAATGAAAATATGATAAAGTCCCTATCAAATTGAGGACTTGTGATGACTGGGGCCTGGGTTAAGGCAATTTTGATACTCTCAAAGGCTTGCTTGGCTTCAAGAGACCATTTTACCTTGGCATCCTTCTTAAGCATTTTGTTTAGCATTCTTATTAGTTCCGCTAAGTTTGGGATAAATCTCCTTAGGAAATTTATCTTTCCAAGGAATGCTTGCAATTCTTTTATGTTTCTAGGATAGGGAATTTGCAAAATGGCTTGGATCCTTTCCGAATCAATTCTAATACCATCCTTTGAGATGATATGTCCAAGTAACTTCCCTTCTTCAAGGCCAAAGAGAGACTTCTTGGGATTCAAGGAAACGCCATATTTCCTACATGTCATGAATATTTGCCTTAGGTGTTTGAGGTGCTCTTGATCAGACTTGGAGAAAGGGGTTAAGTCATCAAGGTAGATAACTAGGAAATCATGGATTTCCTTGGCAAATGCAATGTCCATTGCCCTTTGAAAGGTGGCACCAACGTTCTTTAGCACAAAAGGCATTTTAACATACTTAAATGTTCCCCACGGTGTGGTAAAGGCTATCTTGTCTTGGTCATCCGGGTGAACAAGTATTTGGTTGAAACCTGAGAAGCCATCAAGCAGAGAAATTCTTGATGACCCCACTACTCTCTATAGAATGTGATCCATTTTTGGCAATGGGTAGTGGTCTTTTAGGGAGACTAGGTTCAAATTTCTTAGGTCCACACATAGTCTAATTTCACCTGTCTTCTTTCTTGTAGGAACAAGATTGGATATCCATTTAGAAAATCTAATGGGTGCTATGATACCTGCTTCAAACATCCTCTTGACTTCCTTCTCAATCAAGGGAAGAAGCACAGGATTGATTCTCCTAAGCTTTTGTTTGAAGGGCTTTTGATTCGGTTTTAGGGGAATGGTATGTTGGATCACTGAGGTGTCATAGGACTTCAAGTCCTCATAACTCCAAGCAAAGACATCTTGGAATTCCTTGAATAGATCAACATACTTTGGTTTTTGATCAGGAGGCAAAGACTTAGACAGTTTGATCATTTTGGGCTTCTCTGCTGTCCCGATGTTGTGTTCTTCTATAGCAGTGTTTATGGGCTGCATTTTTGGCTTTTTGGGCACATCATTTGCATCGAACATATCTTCTAGTGGAGTGAGGCCAGCAGGGAGAAAGTTATCCTTTAGATCAATGATATTGGCCTCTGTTTTAGCTATTTCCTCCAAATACATTTGTTTCAGCTCTTCTATGTTTGTGTTGTCAAAAATAGTTGGGTGCAGCATTCGATTTGCTGCTTCAGCTGTTACAGTTTGGTCATCTTGGCTCATTTGCTGTTGTGGGTCATCCATCATAGCATCCATGTCAATGTTTAGGCCTGCAAATTCATGTTGTAGGGTAAGAAAATTATTAATTTGTTCATCGCTTTCAAAAAATTTCCACTCTTTAACGTTATTTGGGACAGCAGGCCTATGTTTTATCTCAGCAGTGAAATGGTGGTTGGGCCCAAAAGGAAGCTTGCAAGTGCTAGCAAAAGTAGCTAGGCTATGAGCATGCATGTTATGGCTTCTAGAAATCTTAGCAAGTTTGGATTCAGTGAAGGTATCAAGTATTGCAGTGGAGACAGTCCTATAAGCTCTTAGCCTTCTATCATTGGTAACAAATTTTCCTTTCATTTGTTGGATTATTAGGTCTGAGTCACTAGAATGGAAACTTTGACAGCTCCTAAAGCTTTGAGCAGCTTAAGGCCTAAGAGGAGTGCCTCATACTCGGCCATGTTGTTGGTGCATTTGAAATTCAGTCTATATGCATGACCTTGCGCATGATTGTTATGAGAATTATGAATTCATACACCTGCCCCTGCTCCTAATTTATTAACAGAACCATCAAACTCTAAATACCATGTGATTTCTTGCTCGTGGTTAGTATTAAGAGTTTAAGTTATTTTAGACATGGGTAGATTTGAAAACTCTGTTTGGGGAGGTTCTTCTTGTATGCTGGTTGCATCGGTTGTTGTGACAGTTTCATGGGTATGTGCACCCGATTCTCCATTAATGTGTGCTTGTTGTTCTAAAGCCAAAAGCTTATCATTAATCAGAGGATTTGTTTCATCATTAAACAAAATAAAAGAATCCATATCCGAATGGATTGAGTAAATTGGAAAGTTTTGGGGCTTTTCCTCACTACTTACCACATACTTCATCAGTGTTTCTCTATATAGTCTCTTTGCTTGCCCAAAGACTGAAATAGTGGCATAAGAGAGGTCTAATTGGAGAAATCATTGGAGTTTTGCTCCCCATGATCTTGATAAGAGCATCCCATACTTTGGAGGGATGTCAGCAACTACAACATCCATGAGGATGGTCTTGTTGGGATATTGGACTAAGGAGACACACAAGTCCTTGATGAGACCTAAACACTTGACTTGAGTTGAGTCAAAGGAGAATAAGTCTTTATATGGCCTAGTGACATCAAGGTTTAGTTTTTCCATTACAGCTTTAGGCATAAGGTTGTGCGAAGCACCTGAATCAAACATTGCATTGTGCAAGATCTTGTCATGTATATGTAAACTGACATAAAAGGGTAGAACAGATCCATATGTTGATTTTTCATTAACTTCTGGACCGAAGAGCAGTTCTGGGGTATCATCAAGAACATTCACATCATCCTTAACCTTTAGCATTTGCAGCGATCTTTGGATTTGCTGCCTATAAACATCATGCTTGGCCAGTTCTGAGAGGGGGATGGATATCCTAAGTTTTCCAATCTCTGCCTCTAAATTGAATGGCTTTTCCAATGGAGTCTTTGCGTTAACGATGGCAGATTTTCCTTTTTCAACTGCTCTTTCAGCAATTTTCTCCTGTTCCTGATTATCCATGTTATGGTGAATGATACCTTGTGGTTTTTCTATTTTGGGAAAGTTTTTGAGAGTGCTGCTCAAATCTTCTTTTGAGGAAGAATGTGGCAGAGGCTGATCCATAGAAGGCTGCACGTTTGTTATGTCCTCTACAGTCACTTGATGCGGATTTGGGATAGTTTTGTCAACAGGTTATGTTATAATAGCCTTGCCTTTAGTTCTGTTAGGCTGCTTAGTTTCCTTTTGTTTGATGGGCATAGGCGCATCAATCGTTCTAGTTCTAAGCTTATATTGCTTGTTTAGCTCATAGACAGTAGAGTCATAGGCTTGTTGAGAATCAAAAGACTCTTGGGTTTGGGATTGTATTTGATGAAAGTCATCACTATCTTGGTCTTCTTCAGATAAGAAGACATGCTGATCATCCTTTAATCCAATAAGATTTATGTGAGAGTCTTCCAAAGGATCATTGGAAGTGGATGCCTCTGTGTAATTCTCCTCAAAAGGAGGTCTTATTTGGCGGTCTAGGCTCACTCTTCCAGCATTTGGGTTTTGATTCCTTCTGAAGTTCAAGTTTCTTACAGTATTGTTTTGTTGTCCATCCCATGTGGGCTTTTTCTCAACATTCTCTACTCTGTCTCCCAGCCTATGCATGCCATTGATAATAGCATCTAGCTTTTGATCTAAGGCCAAGGGTTCTTCCTTGAAGGTGGTTCTTCTCTCAGCTTTAGCTCTGTTTCTCTTGGCAATAAGATTTGCCTCTACAGTAACAGCCACATTTTTCATTTCGGCAAGGATGTTAGGGGCTCTTTCTTTTAATTTATAGGCCATATCTTGGTCGAAACCGTCAGGGAATTTATACAAGGCAAGGTCGGGTGGGGGCCTTAAGTTTTGTGGGATAGCGTTATAAACGCTATTGAATCTTGTGCAATAGTCCAAAACAGTCTCTTGCGGGCCTCTTTTGATTGTATCATATTCAGCTAATATGTGCAAGGGATCCTTCTTTCTCTCCCATCTATTGATGAATGTCTGATATAAGGCCTCTGGGTCAGCAATGGAATTGGCTGGGAGGGATCTAAACCATGGCCTTACATCTCCTGCCAAACTTTGAACAAATATTTTCATTCTCACAGCTTCGTCATCAATTTCATAGCTTTCAAAATAATCGTGCATCTTCTTGGTATGATGAAGGGCTGTGACAGGGGTAGTATTGTCAAAATAGGTAATTTTTGTCTGATAATCCTGAGGCATAGCCCCGGGATTAGCAGGCAACTGCAATGGCGCATATCTGTTTGCCATGTTGGCGTGAATATATGGAATAACAGGGATAAATGGAACTGCTGCTATAACTGTGGAAGCAGTAGAAACATAGACGGTATTAGTGGAAGCAGTGATAGTGGGAGTGGCACTTATAACAGAGGGAATATGCATAATGACAGTGGTAGCTTGAGTGACAGATGTAGTATAAACGGTGGTTTGAATGATTGAAGGGGAACTGGTACGTGTAACAGCGTGAGGATGGAGTGGAAGGCTAGTTGGAATAGATATATGCGTATGCTGAATAGCTTCAGCGCTGGGCTCCGAAATAGAAATTCGTTTTGCTCTTTATCTTTGAACTTTCTCAAAATCAAGTTGGGATTGTCCACAGCAGCAGGAGAACTTGGGTCTGGGTTGGATCTTGTATGGCGCTGCTTTCTCTTTGGAGCCAGCTTTAGTGATACTTTTGGGGAATTTTCTTAAGCAAAATTTGGGCTAAAGGAAAACTTTACAGGTCTGATTTTGCCCTAGTGGAGCTTTGCCAATTGATTTGTGAAATTATCTGAGGAAGTTCCCCAGCGGAGTCGCCATTATGTTATCACTCAGGTTGTCCCTTTTGCTCCTTAAAGGGATACGGCCGAGGTAACCACAAACCAAGCATTGGACTGCCGGTCCTAGCCTACCAGCAGTCAGAGAGGGCTCTCTCCTTATGATTTAGCTATGTTGATAAGGATTTTAGGCTAGATATTGGGTACAAGGGTTTTGTTTAAGTTGTGGTGGGAAGGAGGATATTCTCAAGCAAAGTTGGGATGCATAGTGTGAGAAGTTCAAAGCATTGGGCATGGAGTCAGGGATTAGGACTTGCTGTTGCGTTTTCCTGGTCACAAGAGGAATATAGAGCAAAATAGCTACACATAAAACAATATCAAGCTGGAATAAAGATGGAATGAAGGTCAGTGAATGAAAGACAACTAAGTAGCTTTCACTATGCTAATAGAGAGAAGGTGAATGAACACTTATATAGGAGCAGTCAAGGATTCCTAAACAACATTCATATATGAAGGAATTAGCGTAAACATGAGCAAATCTGTATTCATATTCAGGACTAATTCAGAGGAAAACATAGATAATTGACAGAAATTGAGAACAAAATACAATTAAGCAAACTCTGAACTATTCTTTCTTCCTGCTATTTAGATGGTGATACAATGTTGGCGTATCACATATAAACTGAAAAACAGAGGTGAGAAGCACTTATTGGACCATGTAGAAGCATTAGAATCCCATAACACTCTTCAGCCATTTAAACACAACAGACAGTTCATATCCCAAGCATTCCAGCGATCTTTGATTATAGAAACTTTCAGAACATACAGTGCAAGTCTGGAGAGAAAATTATCAACCAACCAACCCTTAAAACAGTGCAAAGGGTGGTATATAAAGAGAAATAACTACAGTCTTCCCTTGAATAGGTGTCAAGGGGGAAAATAACCCAAAAATATCTCTGCAAACAGATTAAAAGAGATCTATGTAGTCACTGTCTTTGAAACTAATCTGTGCTTAAAATAAATGCATAAAATATCTAAAAACCATTGCACTGGGCAGCTGGCATCTCAAGTTATGTAAACAAGGGCTACGCATGAGGCTGCAGCCTCCAAAATGGGTGTAGAGATGTCTTTGAGTTGTGTGCTGGCCTCATGGCCATAACTGTAAGTTTGGGAGCCATAACGGCTTGATGATGCTTTGCTGATTCTGCTGGGGTCCTTCTGTTGTCACCTGCTTCAGAAGATCTCCACTGATACACTTTGGCATGCATCTACTCCACTTGGCTTCAAAACTGCTCTTAAACTGTCACATCGCTCTTTACTGGCCTTTGCTTGGCCCAACTACCCGCTGCGAAGTCCTCTAGTTGCCTTTGGGAGGCTATCGATGCTTGGCTGATTAAAAATAGTACTACAAATGATGAACAATAGCTAACTGGTGGAAAACTAGATGCTGAAGGCACGCCGAGGCTAAATCCCGCAATTTTGGAGCTATTTCGGGCTTGGAGCGATCAAAAAATGCATGTTTTCCTTGACTGAGCGCGCACAGGCGCAGGCATGAAATATTGCTGAAATGGGCCTTTTTTCCTTTACAAAGGAAAAGAACAAATTGCACGCAAAAATCGTGAAAAAACATAGCGGGAGCAACATTGTTTAAAAGATTACATCGCAGCCGTTGGATCTGGCGCGGGCCGATCAAACGGCTGGCGCTAAATCGCAATTGGGGCGGACCATCGGAGTAAGACTTAATACAAATTCGGGACCACTGACGGGCCAATCGCCGATATAATATGGGCCGTTGATCTGGGGCCCGATCCAACAGCTGGCGTTAAATCGCAAATCGGCGTCGGGGCGGACCGGGGGGTGGCACATTTAAACTATGAAACCTCCGATGCGATAAGGGCCATGGACCCAAAATGCTATAGGCCCACCTTTATTTGTTTCGGGTCTGGCCCGTCAGGACTTATATATCGGCGGACTTATGAATGTGGGCAAGCAGGAGAGTGGACCCGAAATCCCTCAGAACTGTTGCTTGTAATATTTCGGCTCCGGATCATTTCGGCATTTCGCTATCGGGGAGACCCGAGGGCGGGCCTTAACATTATTGCGACGCGATATTAATATGCGATGCGATATCGCATCGGCGGAGGGATGCTTTGGAATATGGCGCGATGTGTTGCGATATGTCCACTGCCAACTTACGACCGGCGATGGATCATCGGCAAAGACTCATCGGCAGCATATATGTGTAAATGCTTTTTTGACATAGCGAAACGCCGATCGGCGAAATCGCTATCGGCGATAAACAATCGGAGGCCCTTACCTATGTTGTTTTATGAGCAAGTTTCCCCTCCCGACTGCGATATCGCATCTGAGGGGGTCCCAAAGACTTTTTTCACCATCGGACCAAGGATTTTATGAAAAAGCAAAGGCTAATGAATTCAGAGGAGCCCCCCTTAGCATCTTGAATGGTTTATAAGGCATCAGAAGGAGTCTGATGGCCTGAAAAGGAGGAATTATATGCCTTGAGGGATTTTCATGGTTTTTAGCATGTTTAATGGTCAAAAAAGGGGTTTATGCCTTTGAAAAGGCAAAACAAGGCCCAAAAGTGGATTTTATACATATGAAGGGAATTTTGTGCTTTGTGAAGGGGTCAAAAGCATTTGGGAGGTTTGATGGAGTGATGAAGGGTTTTATGCATCGGAAGGATGTCAAAATGCATGAGAAGATGGTTTGAGGGGGAAAATGAGGGTTCTTGCTGGGTTTCAGATAAACTTAACAATTCTTGAATATGTATATGGTTATTTTTCAACCAGGGGGAGGGGATAAGTATATAGGGGAGTTATATACATAGTTTTAGTATGGGAAAGGGAAATAGATAGGGAGCTACATAATACTTGTAGTGTTAGTAGTTAATATGACAAATGATAAGAAAGCGCTAAGTATGTGAATCTTAGGCTGTTAAGAGGGAAAATGACTCATAGAAGAAGTGTGTACATTCCTTGAGTGAAGCAGATATTCACTAAGGCAAATGATATGGAGAATGATGAAACTAAGAGGAATCAAGCAGATCTTGACCTCTTTTAGGGAAGTTAGTGAGTGATTTGGGGAAGAGGAATAAGGGGGGAGTTAGACATGCCTCGCTTGAAGTGATCCAACTGAAAAATTGCCTTCAACTTGCGATATGATAGATATAACACTTGACAATATGAAATGGATCACAAGCCATGATTCTGCAACCACAAAGCTATCTACCCGACCTACTCACCTAGCATTTTCTCTTCTTTTTAGTTTGGGTGCACTTGAACTAGCATACCCAACTTTTTATTCTTTTCTTCTTGCTGTGCTCCTAGCTACTTCTACACTTATTTCAACCAGAGACTCAGATTAAGATGTTGAGCACCCTTGCTTCTCTACCTATCTAGAAATCTACCAAGATTAAGCTGTTTGGATAGATGTTTATTCTCTATATTCTACAACATGAAATTGAAACCTAGGGAAACCAAGATTAGGTTGTTTGGACTTCCCATAATCGAAAGCTGATCAAAATGGATTACTCATCAAAACTGGAACAAAGCAATGGCATTTAGACTAGCACACCTTCATGGATACTTCTATGGCCATCTGTAGCAAATATGGAGCATTGCAGCAAGCAAAGTATGACATATTTGGCATGTAAAAATGTCGACCATGAAAGATGATTAACCTGCTGCAGCAGGAGGCTAACACAAGGTCTGGAGATTTTGGTGCTTTACTTACTGCAGAGATTGTTTTATTGTATGAAACGTAATTTTTTTTTTAATTGTTTTGTTAATAAAATTATATGTTATATTTTCAAAAATTAAAAATATACATATACATTTCATTAAACAAAACAATGGTGTTTTTTTTTTTTTTTAAACAAATGTTCTTGTAGGTTTGTTTCAGGGCCAATGCTTGGACAGGGATGCATATTTTTTGTTAAGGCCACAGTGAAAATTAGGATTCAAGATAGTCATAAAAAGGATTAATGATTTTCAATTTCAGGCAGCAAAGTCTTCAAAGAAAACATGCTAAAAACAGGACTTTGACTGAGGTCTTAGGCTGGTTTTTCATCGACCTGAGCTGGGTGACTAGGATAGGATCCATGTCGGGACAATTCTGGAGATGCCCATGTGGTCGGTTTTTTTATTGGATGCTTGTAACCTGTTAAATCTTGAAACAGCTGCGAAATTCTCAACTAACTGCGAAATCATGGCACTTTCCGTAGCTAAGTTGCAAAACCTTATTAAAACAGGAGACAGTGTTTTGAATACTACTACAAACCATAACCAGACAATTTTTGGACAATTTGAACCTATCAAAGCAGTTGAGTTTCATTTTTTCATTTTTTTTTTTTGAGTCAATTGAAATGATGAAGTTTATTTTGTCTCCTTTTTTTTCTTTTTTCTTTTTTAACATAACAATTCTTTTTTTGATCCTCCAGATCACACAAAGTGCAGGAGGAGAGCATACTTGAGAATTATTTTTTTTTTTAAATAACAATCATTTTTCTGATCCTCCAAATCACACAAAGTGCAGGAGGAGAGCATACTCAAGAATTATTTATTTTTTTTCAGATGTAAGAAATAAGGTCTGTTAATTACACTTCCCTAGCAATGGCGCCAAAATGTCTAGTCAATTTAACGTCTTAAATTGCTCTACATAAATTATCAATTCGGATATCATAAACTGATGAAGTGTGGTGCACCATATGTGCTTAGTTAACCTTTTTCTTACTTTGTTGTTTTATAGATTTTATTTTGTTTTGGGGTTTTGTTTTTGTTGGTTTCCTAAAGTGTCTAATGAAAATGGAAATCCTATTCTAAGGTCTTAAGAATACTTTTAAAGGACAAGTATGGATGTAGATTTCAAAACAAAGTCTATGTCCCTAATGGTAATTTCCAAAACTTAGCACTTCAAAAGATCTTAAAACATGTTATTGATGGAGTTAGTACTTAAACAAAAGTGTAAATATGCAGCTACTTCAATCAAAATAGAATGCAACAACCAAACAATGAGCTAGTGACTATGAAACCCAGTATCCTTGCCGCTGTATAAAAAGAACACTGAACTTAAAGCAATTCAAAAACTGTAAGCAAAGTAAACTAAATCATATTACATCAACTCATAATCTGACCCCTCACCATTCGACTCGCTCTGGCTATAGGAGGTAATCATAAACAAATTGAGCAATCTGATATCTAATTTACATAAAATGAAACTAATATTAAACTACACATTCATACTTCAATCCCTCACCATTTGACTCGCTCTGGCTATAGGAGGTAACTGAAAATGACATGAGAAATTCAATAACTAACTTGCAGAAAAATAAACTAATATCAAACTACACATTCATACTTTAATCCCTCACCATTTGAGTCGCTCTGACTATAGGAGGTCACTGAAAATGACATGAGCAATTCAATAACTAATTTGCAGAAAAATAAACTAATATCAAACTACGCATTCATCCTTCAATCCCTCACCATTTGAGTCACTTTGGCTATAGGAGGTAACTGAAAATGACATGAGCAGTTTAATATCTATCTTGCAGAAAAGTAAATGAACAAAACAAAATTGAAAGAAATAAACAGTGCTGGAATTAGAACTAAAAAAAAAATCAGCAGAAGGACAAGATAATTCCATCATGTCATTAGCCATTAAAAAGCTATGTGCATTACTAATATACAATCTACTGGTTGAACACACTTGCATGAATTAAAATTGCATAAATGAAAAATCTAATCTATCAAACTTAAAAGCAATCAAATGACATAATGAAATCAAAGCAAAATTACAAAATGAAATCTACTCTACCTTACATTCTAATATGCTCCATGACATCTACTTCACATCTCCTTCCATGTTGAGAACATCAAATCTTTATTCAAATTCTTCAAAATTACAAAGTACAACAAAGTTCTCCAAAGCTTTCAAAAGCCATCAAGGAAGAACTACAAACTCCAAGCTAAAAGACTAACAAGATTAAGAACTCCAAGCTCTAAGCTAAAAAGACTAACTAATGAAGGAGAGAGATCTCCTATTTATACAAAAAGATGAGAAGCCATCTCATTAATGAGAGTCCATGAATCTCTCCCTCTACCTCTAGAGTCCTAATCAAAATAGAAACTGATAAGACACATGTCTTCTTAGAGTTACAATACAATTAGGAGATGTGACACATATCCTCATGATCCCATGGTTCTTTCCACTCAAATTCGAATTTGGCCTTAGAGTGCCACATAAGGGTCTTCTAGAAGCCTCCTTTCAACCTACACATGTCAACAATCTCAACCCATTTGTTAGGTATAAGCATATGCACATTATTTTCTAATTTTTAACCACAAATTCACTTAAAAGGCTTAGAATTAATAAAGTTTGGAAAAACATAAATGTGGCCCAATGATAATGAAAGTGGGATGAATGTGGTGACATAGTAGTGAAATGGAGGTGATATAATGGACATACTAGTGAAAGTGTAATGGAAATGAATGAAATTTTCAAGACTCAACACCTGGTGAATCTCTTGAACTTGTTCAATGAACTTGGTTGCCTTGTCCACATCACTGTGTCCATCAACTGCTATGTCTTTACCAGATACAAAATCCAAGGGAGACCTTGGTATCAAACCAAAACAGGTCTCAAAAGGAGATCTTTGTGTAGAAGAATGTTTAGCCTAGTTGTAAGCATGTTGCACATAACACAAATGTTCATCTCAAAGCTTAGGATGCTTATTACAATAGCCTCTAAGCAATTGGATCACTGTCCGGTTGACCATCTCTTTTTGGCCATCTGTTTGTAGATGAAAGGTTGTGCTCTTCTTCAGTCTGGTGTCCATCAATTCCCACAAACTTAACCAAAATTTCCCAACAAATCGGGAATCTCGATTAGATACAATGAAAGTGGGTAATCTAAAATGAACCCATACATGCTGAAAGAAAAACTTTGCTATTTGTTCAATTGTAATCTGTTTGTTACAAGGTATTAAAATACACATTTTGCTGAACCTATCCACAATAACATATAAATAGTCATGACCTTTTCTAGATTTAGGCAGTCCCCCAACAAAGTCCATGGAAACACTTTCCCATGGATGAGAAGGAACTTGTAGAGGAGTGTACAAGCCTAGTTTTCTATTTCCGGGCTTGCTTTTAGCACACATGGTACACCCTTTTACATATCTAGACACTGTTTCATTCATTTTTGGCTAATAACAAAATCTTTGCAGTTGTGCAACTGTTTTACTTACATCGAAGTGACCTGATATTAGAGAAGTGTGTGCTTCTCGAATTATCCTTACTCTTTCAGTTTGAAGAATGCATAACTTTCCAAAAGGATACAAGAGTTGGTCCTTAAAATGAAAATCCAATTCTTCTGCTTGTTTTCCATGACTTAAAGTTGCATATACATATTTGAAATCTATATCTTGAGAATATTGTTCAATGTAGATTTCATGCAATACTGATCTATGCTTAAGTATAGTAGATGCATTTGTCTGGACAACATATTTGCAACTTTATTGTGTATGCCATTTTTATATATGATGACAAGATGAAACTGTTGTAGAAAACCCACCCACCTATAGTGCCTTGATTGCTGCAACTTAGTTTGTGAGTGTAAATATTGAAGTGGTTGATGATTTGTATGTTTAACTATCTCTTTGCCCATTAAAAATGTTTCCACTTTTTCACACTCTATAATAATGCATACAGTTCTTTAACATATGTGGGATAATCAACTACTACAAAATTAAATGTCTCAGAATGATAACATATGGGTTTACCGTGCTGCAACAACACTGCTCCCATGGCATAGTCACTGGCATCCGTTTCAATCTTAAAGGGTTTTTAAAGATCGGGCAGTGCTAGTACTGGTGTTGTACTAATCTTTTCTTTTAAGGTGTCAAAGGTTTTATGCTATTTTCCTCCCCACTGAAACACCTTGTTCAATCATATTAAATCATGTAAGGGAGATGCAATCAAGGAAAAGTTAGCAATAAACTTTCTCCAACACTGTGCAGCTCCTAGGAAGCTTCTAACTTTTATAGCAAATTTGGGTTTAGGCCAGTTTACAATGACTGCAACCTTAGACGGATCTATCTTCAATTCACCACCCCCTACAATATGACCCAAATAATTCAAAGATGTTTTTCCAAATTCACATTTTGATAACTCAACATAAATATTTTCTCTTTTCAAAACATCTAGAGTCTGCTTTACATGCTTCAAATGTTCTTCCCATGTTTTACTAAATACAAGAATGTCATCTAGGTATACAATGACAAAATCATCAATAAAAGGCTTGAGTACATCATTCATTACTCTCATGAAAGTAGCAGGAGCATTAGTTAAGCCAAAAGGCATAACTAACCACTCATACAATCCTTGAAAGTAGTCTTCCATGCATCTTGCTCTACAACTCTGACCTAATGGTAGCCACTATGCAAGTCCAACTTGGAAAAGTAAACAACTTCTTTCAACTGATCTAATAGATCATCTATGCAAGGAAGGGGATAACGATTTTTTATTGTTATCTTATTCAGTGCTCGGTAATCAATGCACATTCTCCATGAGCCATCTTTCTTTCTCACCAAGACAATTGGAGACCCACATGGTGATGTGCTAGGTATTATGAACCCTTTCTTGAGCAGCTTCTATACTTGCTTCTTGATTTCTGCATTCTCTAAAGTGGACAACCTATACATTCCGATGTTCGGCAATGGAGCATCTTGCTGCAAATTAATATCATGTACTATTTCCTTTTTGGGTGGTAGACCTTTAGGTTCTTAAAATAGTATATCATATTCTAAAACAACTTTTCTAAATCAACTTGTTGTTTAGCATTACAGCCTTCAAATGCATTGGTTTTATCAGATTTCTTTTCATTTACAACCATCAGTAAAAATTGTTTGCATGGATTTACAATTCTTTTCATCTACCTTAAGTTTATGAGAATATAATTATTCTTTAGTTTATGAGCTCTTACAATATATTTAATTCCATCTTTAACGAGTTGATACTTGTTTTCAGCTCTATAGAAAATTTCCTTTCTATCATACAAGTAAGTACTTCAAAAAAAAATTCCACATATATCCAAGGGAATGATATCTAACTCAACCTCATCTACAAATGCTAACCCAAAAGAAAACCTAAGTTTACATTGTCTAGTCACTTGTAGCTTTGCTTTATCACATACCCAACCTAATGGATATGGCTTCTTATGAGGTGTAGTTAGTAACCCTAGCTTCTTTACAATTGCTTTAGAAATTAGGTTTACTTGTGAGCCACTATCAAACAAAGTATCAATCTTTTGATGCTTGGAAATAACTCTAATATGAAAAAGCTCATGTTGTTTCCTCTCATTTCCTTTATTATCAATAGATTGTGTAGAATTACTAGTAGATGCTTCAGAATTTTTACCTTTTATACCTGTGGCTGTGATTGTTGTTTCATCCCCTGAGCCTGACCCCAAATCCTTCTGAATAGCTGCAGTAGTATTCTTCTTTTTGCCATCAAACTTCTTAGGCCTTAGCTCCAGATGAAAAATCCAACAGTGTTCATCATCATGCCCATCCTTCTTGCAGTGAGTGCATGAAGGTTTGGTCTTTTGCACAGCATTTGTCTTCCTCTCTTTCCATTTTTTTCTCTTTTCCTTGTTCTTGCTTGCAGTGGGTTTTGACGATCCCCCAACTTCTAGGTTCTAATTCTTGCCTCTAGCCTCTAGATGTGTAGCTTGAATAGATATCCCATCTATGCTAGGGGGATTAAACATGAGAATGGTGTGCTTTAAATAGCTGTGTAGACCACCTATATACCTCAACAGAGTTTCAGGCGAGTCTAAAGAAATATCTAGAATCAAAGCTCTTTTTCTAAATGCTTGGGTGTAGCTTTGTACACTTTGCCCTTTTAATTGGTGAAGAGTTTTCCAACTCATCATAGCTTGCTGCATATAAGCTAGTGGATAGAATTTTTTTTTAATGGCAGAAACAAATTCATTCCAGGTAAAAAGAATTTTTCCATGCTTCTTCAAATCAACATGTGTTCTGCCTTCCCACCATACTAGGGTAGTGCCTCCAAGGCATAGGCTAGGTAGCTGAATCTTTCTCCTTTCTAAATCGATGTTCTGCACCCTACAACACACATCAATCTATCTAATCCAGTTATCTAGCTTTTCTGCATTTAATTCTCCATCATAAACTAGAAAATCAAACTTCACATCTAATTTAATCAAAGAAGGTTTCTTCTTTCTCTTTTCAGGGCTTTCTTTATGTGAATAAGATGATGATGAAGGTGATGATGGGGGAGGTGGTGGGGAGGGCTTTTCCTCTTTTCCTTTGCCTTCTGAGTGGGAAACTAGAAGGGGTTCTTTTACTTCTTTATCTTGTTTGGAGGTTGAATAATCTTCACCTCTGCCTTTCTTAAATTCTCTATACATTTCTTCTACCATGGCTCTCATGGTCATGAAACTGTCCATGAACCGGGAGTCTGATTCCAAGGGACTTTCTTCTGTCATTTTCCTCCTACGATAGACTCTTCCAATTTCTGGGTTAGCTTCAACCAACTCTCCTTCTCATAATTTAAGCCTTGTCCTAGTTAGCATTCAACGAAAAAATCCAGCACAATCTTGTCTAACCTTAGCAACCTAAAGCTCTGATACCACTTGATCTGAAATTGAAAGGTATTATGAACTCATGTACATGGATGTGCCTATGTTATTTTATGCAATGGATCAATAAGATTTCGAAATACACAGGCAATGAAGCAGTTAAGGAAAACATAATAGGAAAACATATAAACACAAAAACTTTAATAAGGAGTTCACCCAATACTCCTGGGCTACATCTCCCGGTCCAGCCTTCAGTGGTGGCCTCTCTATTATGTTTTCAAAGCAGAGTTTTTAAAATAGTGAGCTCAATTTGAGTCTCACACAATAGATACAAATCAGTAAGACTGTACTTGGACTCCCCAAGTCTTTGGAGTACACAGACTCTTCTCACTGAACTCTTGACCTCTATTGGTCATAATAGTATGAAGCCAGTCTAAGACTCATACATGACAGGCATTACAGAGGAGTGCGTTTGAATCTCTCAAGCCTTCTTTGGAGTACAAAGATGCTCTGACTATATCTGTATCTATCTTAACTCTGGCCCGATGTTGCCTTTGCTTTTGTAGGTTAGCTTGGCTTCCTCTCTCTGCTTTCAGCTTACTTCCTACTGCTCTTTTCTTACTGCTTGCTACTTACTTCTCTCTCTCTCATTTTGTGGCTTTAAAGCCAATCTTCTTCTTGATTGTTCATTTCTGCTTCCTAGCTTTCCGGCTCCCCTGCCTCTGTTCAGTTGAATCCCTCTGTCTTGCGTAATCAGTCACCATATAATGCCTCACAGGGAGGTGGCCACCTATTTCATAACGGATGAGTGTCAGTTCTTTTGGACATATTTGAAATAGTCATTTTTCCCGTTAACTCCAAGAATGCCCGCGAAACACGACCTTCTGCTAATGCATCATCCATATCGAACTTCAAATCCTATGTGACTCCGCTTCATAACCTTGTCAAATCCGGTCATCCATTGGAACACGTCTTCGTCGTTGATCTGGGGGCCCCAGATCCTATGGTTATCATTCATATCGGGCGGCTGAGTAGCATGATGTTTACCCGTCTGATGTGAGCGGTTTTCTCTCTCCCCTCTGGTACACGTGGTTATCGTTGTGTGGCATCGGGCGAAACTCGGTTAAAACCGCTTACCACTTGAAGCCCATCCAATATTCTATCGATCTTGTGGAACCCCGCTCCGACAAAACCAAAACATTATTTTCTGCATTTTATAACTATTTCGGGTCCAGGTGCTCGGGGCTTCTCTTCACTGAGAGGTTTGACCTGCCATATCGGAAACTATATCTGTTTCTTAAAATTATCTTACATTTGCTGGTTGGTGTCAGTGCGCATTACCATGGTCTATCGCTCTGCGCACTATATCAACGACCCTCTTTGATTTGTGCTTATCACCATTGCAACTGTCTGAGGATTCCTTCCGATAGCTTGATCTTTATAAGACTTTGAATCTTTGGCATGATTTTTAAAGAGCTCATCAAAACTTAGAGAGTGTTCTAGGATCCATTTTGGATCAAGAGTCTCCATGGGTTTACTGCTCTCCATGCGGAATCTCCTGAGTATCTCATTGGCATACTTTCCTTGAGAAACAAACAAATCCCCATCTCCCTACCATACCTCCATGCCAAGAAATTAATGCGTGAGCCCCATGTCCTTCATCTCAAACTCTCTTGCAAGGTCCTCCTTGCAAGATTTGATGAGCTTCTCATCACCTGTCACTATGAGATCATCTACATAAAGTACAATTATTAAAAGCTTACCTTCCACCACTATGTGATACAGGTTCACATTGCTTCACTCTTCATGAAGCCTAACCCAGTGAAGTAGCTATCTATCCTGGTGTACCTAGCACGGGGTGCTTTCTTCAACCCATACAATGCTCTCTTGAGATGGCACACATGCAACTCATAGTCCAAGGTTTCAAAACCTTCGAGCTACTCTATGTACACCTCTTCCTTAATCATGCCATTAATGAAGGAAATCTTCCCATCCATCTTATGGATACTCCAACCCATCTATTCAGATAGTGCCAAAATAGATCTGATAGATGAGTACCTTGCAACAGGAGAAAAGGTCTCATCATAGTCAATCCGCTCTACTTGTGAAAATCCACGGGCTATAAAGATGGACTTATGCTTCTCAACACTACCATCTACAACTTTCTTTACCTTGTAAATCCAATAGGATCTCACAACTGACTTGTCATCCACTCTTGGGACCACATCCCAAAAACTGTTTCAAACTATGGAGGCATACTCCTCCACCATCGCATCAACCAAAACTGGTTGCTACACTACTTCTTGAGAGGAAGATGGCTCTATCACAACACATGCACCCATAAGTGCCATATATCCAGTGTACCTCTCTGGTGACCTCCTTTGTTCGTGCTAAGAATAGGGTACTCCCACAGTCTCTCGTGCATCATCCAACAATCTATCAGCCTCTCTAGTATGCTTTCTTCCCTCTCTGGAAGACTCTGCCTGAGTGGATGTCTCCACTCCCGAAACCTTTGCACGTGGCTACTCCACATCAATATGAGGCTCCTCAAACTTAGGAACTAAAAGTTCCTCCTCCACATGTAGCTCAAGCTCCCTCTCAAGGGATACTCGCATCGCCTTCTCCTTATCAAACTTGACATCCCTATGAACCACTATCATCCAACTAGTTTGCATGTACACTTGATAGTTGGGGGGAGTATCAGTGTACCCCACAAAGATCCCCAACTTTGTTGTTGGCTCAAGCTTCTTCCATGCATCTTTGGTCACGTGGAAATAAACCAATGACCCAAAAATCCTGAAGTGAGAAAAATCTGGCCTCTTATCGGAATAAGCTTCCTCTAGTGTTTTACTCTCAAGTATCTGATGTGGGCTACGATTCTGAACATAAAATTCTATGTTATATGCCTCAGCCCACAAGTGTAGTGGTAGGCCCTGACCATGCAACATCGCCCTTGTTGCCCCTACTATGATCCTATTCTTCCTCTCGGCAACCCCATTTTGTTGAGAGTTATGAGGTGTCGCTGACTCTCGTTTAATCCCTTTGATGCAAAGAAGTTCTTAAACTAATTGGAGACATATTCTCCACCGTTATCACTTTATAGAGATTTAACCTTCTTTCCTGACTCTTTCTCGACCAATGCTTTGAATTCATAAAACTATGTGAATTTTTTATCCTTTCTATGCATGAAAAATATTCAACATTTACGAGAATAGTCATCTACAAATATAACATAATACTTGTGTTTCATGGTGGATACATTTGAGAATGGTCCACACACATATGAATGGAGTCTCTCTAGAATAGACTTTGCTCAACTATCTCTATCTCCAAAGGAAGGCTTGTTGTATTTTACCAAAGTACAACCTTTGCATGTATCAACTTTCTCAAGCGTACCTTTGGGAATATCGGTAGATATTGTCTGCAATATATTCAAAGCCGCATGATGCAAGCGGCCCAATCGCCTGTCCCACAAATTACCGACATCTCAGCTCAACATATTTTCCACTTTTGAACTCAAATTATCACAAGTCTCTACCTCTATCTTATAGAGATTCTAAGCTCAAATCCCTATCTTCTTTACTTGACCTGTGGCTATGTGTGGAAGGAATGCCTTTCCTTTCAAAAAGATCACATCATAGCCTCTATCCTCAAGCATGGCAACAGATACCAAGTTCTTTGTTGGTTCGGGTACATGCATAAAATTATTTAAGGTGAGTGGAGTTGCATTCTCCCTCTGAAAAATAATAGTGCCCACACTAGTAACATTATATTTACCATCATCACCCATCTCGATATGCATCTTGAGATCTTTCTCCTCTAGTTCACTGAATAACTCTTTGTCGCCATTCATGTGGAAATAAGCTCCATTGTCTAAGTACCAGACACTTCCCATCATTGAAGACACCATGCATGTAATGAGGGAAAATTCCAATTAGAATTGGGAGGCCAAAGCCTCACCTGCCGCTTCTCTTTAGGAATTCCCCTTGGACTTCTTCAATGGACAATTTGTAGCAAAGTGACCCACCTTGTGACAATGAAAGCATTTAACTTTCGTCATGTCCTTCTTCTTGCCTCCATGATAAGAATCCAATTTGGAATGAAAATTTTTACCTTTCCCCTTCCTTACTTTAATAGCTAAGGCACAGTTCTCTTTATCATCATTAATTGATGAAGAGCCATCCCTGGTGTTCCTCCTAATCTCATCCTACATCAAATCCGACCATAGTCATTTCCATTCTGGCAGCTTCTCCCGACCACTAATAGAGTCCTGATAACTATGCCAACTCTTTAGGAGTCCAAGAAGATCAAGGCTCACCATATCCTCCTCAGTAACTGTGATTCCAACACTTCCAAGTTCATCCCAACATTGGGTAAACTTGGTCAAGTACTTTGGAATCGTCTCTCATTTCTCCAACTTGATTTTACAAAGTTTATCCTTCAATGCCAACTTCCTTTGATCACTGCTATTCTTATGCAATTCTGTCAATGTTTTTTACATAGCATGCGGAGTTTCCTTGCATGGAGACTTGATATAATGTGGTCTCAAACTCCCTTAAGGATTATCCACCTTGCCTTTTCCACACACTTCTTCCATTTGGCCAAGTTCTGTGCATCTATAGCTGCCGGCTTGGGGACTTCTTGATCATTGAATTCCTTCAAGAATTATATTCTAGCACAACCTCCATCCTATCCCTCCAGGCTATAAAATTCAAACTTCCTTCCAAGGCATACTCAAGCCTCAACCCATGGAATGCCATCTGTTGATCTTGAAGTATGTATGCAAATTCGACTTTCACCTGTAACCCAGAAACTCAAAACTTCGAAATCTCCTCTAGAGAGCTGATTTTAAATCAACAATATCTCCCTCATCTGAACTTCGATTCAGCCAATTTTTTTTTGAATTTGGGTATCTTTTCCAAAGGAATCTAAATCTGTAATTGTTCCCAAAAAAATTTCACATAAATTCTCATAACTTCTATGCAAATTCTCAGCGCAAAAAACAATCTTGCTCTAATACCATGTAGAAAAACCTATAGACTCACAAGCTTATGTAATCAACTAAAATAAGAAACAAGAATCTCCTTCTACTCTTTACAAAAGAAGCCCATAAACATAGATAAAATAATAATCAATAGAGGAATAGAATCAAAGGCACATAACACAATAAATATCTGGGGAAATCCACATCTCAAAACCCCACTATTTATTTTTTATTAATCCAGAAAATCAAGATGAAATCACAATGCTTGTTCTCTCAGGAACAATCCCAACACTCAGCAAATGCAATCTCCAACTCATAATAAAGCTCAAAGCCAAATCTTAGCCTCTTCAGAAGCTCTCCAAGTCTCTATTCCAATGTGTATTATGTTGATAAATGGAAACAAGAAATTCCAGTTTAATTTGTCCTTGAATTAAACTGTGAATTAAAATAGAATTCTTTTCTCATAGCAATTT
>Ga0115842_100125_pt1 | contig 26141 bp, 18 predicted proteins | sample InSIn2SAF170_2_FD_83856 | JGI IMG/M metagenome (GOLD analysis project Ga0115842, IMG submission 83856)
ATAGAGATGAGAGTACCAAGAGAGTGGTTGTGACTGTTCCGACGAGTGGTGAATTCCATTGTCTTCTACCAGGATGCTCATCCAGGGTAGGGCCCACAGACTAGTTGATCAAGGCTTATATCCATGATGAATTTATTCTAGAATGGTTTCTGAAATCATTACAGCTGGAGATACTTAAGGGTGTGTAACTTTGAGGAGTATTCACTGAAGAACAGACTCTCTATAGAGCCCAACAATTAAAATTTATTTATTCCTAGTCTAGAGACCTCTATAATATTTTTCCTAATGCTATTAGATCAAAAATCGATCTCGCCAAATTGAAACTAGGTCCCCATGCCTATGAAGTTGTAGGATCAATCGATACTAATACAACTAATTTGTTAAATCAATTACAGTAGTTTTCATTACAACCTACTTCTGTGACATGAATGTCATCAGTGTCTTTTCCTTCTCAAACTTTAGTAGTCAATGTTGTTCAGTCCTCGAATCCCAAAGAAAATCAACAATTCGATGGGAAGAGGAAAGGGCATGGAAAGAAAAAATATAAGGGAGGGAAGGGGAATGTGAATAAACCTAGTGACTACACTAGTGAGGGAAAGGAGTCTAAAAACAAGGTTAAATTCCCATGTAAGTTATGTAGTGGGGATAATATTACTCAGATTTGTGCCAATATTCAATATTCTCAACAATTGTTAGCCCATCAAGGTTCTTCTTGTCCAAAGATATGATTACTAAGCCTTTTCCCCAAGGGCGACAATTACTCGTTGGTGTGAATGCTAACACTGGAACCCCTACAAGGGGCAACTAGGAAGGTAAATCTACATCAAATGTGTATATGGTTAAGTCTCATGTTGATATTTCAATTAGAGCTCATGACTATGGAGAGACAAAATATTTTAAGGCTAAAACTGCTTCTGATACTCAAGAACCTCTTCGTATAGAGAGGCCCACAGTTGAACGTATACCTTAGATGCCAAAAGGCTCCTAAAAAAACCGACTTATAATCTAAATGATATGGCTACTCAAAACTATTCCATTCTTGAAGATTTAGCTTAGAGCCCTCATGCTATGTCGGCATTAGAGGTACTATAGTTGTGTCATGTGAAAAGGCGTGATTTTCTCACTATGATCAGATTAGTTAATCGTAAAAACTCTCTAGTTATTACATTTGATATGTCAAATGTTAAAAAACATACTCCCTCATCATATGGATTTTCAGATTAAATCTACATATTGTAATATGACCATTTTTTGAACCGTAGTTTATGAAGGGGCTTCCACTTATATCATGTCTATGTCATGTTGGAAAGCTATCTGGTTACCTAAAGTTGTTCTCTTTCCTATTCTCTTAACTATATTCAATGGTCATTCACATAGACCTCATGGGATTCTACCTTCCTTCCCTATTTTTGTAGGGGAAAGGTTGTTCACGTGGAAGTAGAGATAGGCGATGCTACTCTTGATTATAATATTTTGTTGGGTCATAACTAGATTTATGTGATGGATGTCATAGTCTCATCTTTATTTTTCATATTTTATTTTCCCTGTCAAGGATAATTGTTACGATTGATCAGTTAGCCTATTCTCCCAATGAACCTAATGCATCTACTGACTCCACTATCCCCTTGGTGAATAATACCAAGCCACCTATTGAGAGTTTAGGAGTTGGAATGTATTCCTCTTTGATGGGTACTTTTTATCTTCCACCTCTTGTTTCTCATATTAATGCCATTTCATCCTCTCAAATGGTCCCTCGACAATCTTCTTTTAGAACTCATTATTTTTTAGATCCTTGGCACTTCCCCTTCTTACAACCACATTAGAATAAGGGAAAGTGGGTGGAATGACTTATCCTATATCGACAATAGAAATTGCATATCAATCTATTGTTGATTCTACAGATTCAAATCCCATCCTTGTTTCAACAGAGGATGTGGATGATGATGTGGCACCAGTCTGGAAAATTGATTCCACTTTGGTTATGGATTTCCTTGATATTGTTTTACCATATGAGGAAGAAATTCTAGAATCAATGATTGGTGTAGAGATACTGTGGGATGATTTGCATTATCGGTCCTATTTTCTTCCTAATTTGTGTAAAGTTGAATGAAGTTTGTCTAGTCCTCTTTCTCAAGGAAGTGTTCATAAAATTTTAACCCTTTGGCTCCAACACATAGTTTTTATTAAGGTAACATGGTTTACATCTTAGAAACTATTCCATTGCACATTCCAAGAATCCCAACATTATTGAGAATATCTAGAGTTGAGTTTTCCCTTGAAGAAATAAATATTTACGTTGATCTATTTAAGGAGTTTAGAGATGTATTCACTTGGTCTTATGAGGAAATGCCTGGGACTTATCCTAGTACTGCTCAACATGAGATCAAGACTTATGAAAACACAAAGCTTGTGCATCAAAATCTTTGACCAGTCAACCCTAAGAAAGTTGTGGCTATCAAGGCAAAAGTAGAGATGTTGCTTAAGGTAGTTTTCATCTACCATGTTCCTTTAATTAAATGGGTTTCAAATCCAACCCCCATGGACAAAAAGCAAGGAACAATTCGTTTATGTATTGATTTCAGAGATTTGAATAAAGCTTGTCCAAAAGGAAATTTCCCCACTCCTTTTATAGATCATATTATTGATGAGTATGATAGGAATGAAATCTATTCTTTCATGGATGAATTTTTTGGATATAATCAAATAACAATTTGTCTTGAAGATCAACATAAGACAATGTTTATTTTCACCTGGGGTACCTTTGCATATTTGAAAATTCCTTTTGGCCTTAAAAATGCTGGGGCTACCTTTCAATGAGCTATTTCATATGCATTCCATGACATCAAAGATATAATTGAAGCTTATTTGGATGATTTAGCTACTCGCTGTCATAAGAAAATGGAACATTCAAAACATCTTTGTCTAATTTTTGAGAGATATCGTTATTATAAAATATTGTTGAACACTACTAAGTGAATTTTCATGGTTACATATGGTCATTTGTTTGGATCCATCATTTCTAAAAAAGGGATTCATGTTGATCCTTTCAAGGTTGAGGAAATACTTCAGTTTCATCCCCCGTAGAATATTTGTCAACTTCAAAGTCTCGAAGCCAATGCCAATTTTTTGAGGAGATTTATTGTGAACTATGCTGAGATCACAAAAGGATTTATTCGTTTACTTATGAAACGAGTTCCATTTTTTTGGACAAATTGTCTCAATGCTCATTCGATGCTTTAAAAAAGGCATTGACCTCTGCTCCTCTTTTGAGTCCACCTATTTATACCATAGATTTCCTTTGGTACCTCATGGTAGTATAATCAATTATCGGTATCGTTGTGGTTCAGGAAGATGATTCCCTGAGAAAGCATGTGATTTATTATCTAAGTCATGGCTTAGTTGTTCCTGAACTCCAGTATTATCATACTGAGAAATTAGTTTTAGAAATAGCTCATGTTGTTTGGTGACTCTGTCATTACATTTTTTTGAGAAAAACCTTTGTATTAGATTATCTCAATCCATTTCAATTTGTCCTAGGTAGGTGATTGATTGGGGGAAAATACATTAAATGGATTTTATTTCGCAAGAATTTGAACTCGAATTTATGTCAGTTAGATTTTAGAAATCTTTGGTTTTCGCAAAATTGATATCAGAATTTCATTGTGAAGGAGATGGTGGTTATGAAGAATAATTTTGGGATGAATATATTTTTCTTATATTCTCAAAAGATCCTTGGTATAGAGACATATATTTATATCTCTAGACTTCGAAGTTCCCCAAGTATTTTTCTAAGGAAAAATGTTAGAAATTACATCACCTGGCTAAGAATTATCTGATTATTGGTGATGCATTATATCATTGCAGGGTTGATTCAATTCCTAGATGATGTTTGACCTTAGAAGAATTTGAGTCATTATTGAATGACTACCACAATGGAGCTACAACTCAAAAAATCTTGTGTGCAGGGTATTTTTGGCCTTTGATTTTCAAAGATTGTATTGAGGTGGTCAAAAAATGCCATTCTTGTCAAGTTTATACTCGAAAAATGTGCATTCATTTAGCTCTGATTTTTCCTATCATCACTATCGGTCCATTTACAAAGTGAGGAATTGATTCTACTACTTGTAACCCAACTTCAGAAAATGGACACAAATACATTATCATAGCAGTAGACTACTTTACAAAGTGGGTCAAAGCTATGCCCACTTTTAATAATGATGGTGAGATAACAACTCTTTTCCTTTTTAATCAAGCCATTTCACATTTTAGTATCCCTAAAGAGATTATCACTGATCATGGCAGTCACTTTTAGAATAAGATGATGTCTGAGTTGGCTTCGAAACTGGGATTTCGGTAGGAGCATTTATCTCCTTATTATCCTCAAGCTAATGGAAAATTTGAAGCTATTAACAAATCCTTTAATACTATCCTGCAAAGGATGATTAATCAAGCGAAGTCCAACTAGCATATCATTTTATATCCTATGTTATGGGCATACTGAATGTTTGTTAAGACTACTACAGGGTTCACTCCTTTTCAATTTGTTTATGGTTTGGAATCGATCTTCCCTATAGAATGTGAGATTCCATCTCTTAAGTTATCAATCCATCTTATTCTAGACACATCAGGTCTTGAAGAGTTCCTTATTCATTTGTAACATCTTGATGAGCAACGTCAGGATGTTACCATAATGAATGAGGCCAATAAGAAAAGAGTCAAAGCTCAATATTACAAGTCCGTATGACCTAGGGTTTTCTCTAAAGGTGACCTTGTCTTGGTCTATGACCAAGATAAAGACATCTTGGGGGAAGGAAAATTCAAACCTATGTGGTATGGTCCTTTCATTGTTAAAATGGTCTTAAGGAGAGGTGCTTATGAATTGATTGATTTTAAAGGGAATGCGTTGTCAGAGCTAGGAAATGGGCTCTATCTCAAGAAGTATTATGCCTAGTGTTTTTCCTAGAATCTGCTTTGTTTTGTAAATATTTTACATAGTTTTAGTTTATGTCTATAGGTTTCATGGTGATGATGGTGTTTTCAATCTACTTTGGCAAGTTTCGATGGGTGATTCAGTGTACTTAGGATTCATAGATGGTGCTAATATATATACTTGGAATTTAGCTTTTGTCTTTTGGGTAATACATAATCCATATGGTCAGTTGTTGGTCACAAGAGGCATGTATGTTGGTCCTACTTCTAATAATATGGCTAAGTACAATGTCGTTATTAATTTACTTTCTGAAGGAATATATTATGGTATTGAATCATTAGTGGTTTACTTGGACTCACAAATATTGGTTGTCTCAATTAAATAATATTTATCGTGTGAGGGATCCTTTATTACATCATCAATTTATGAGAGTGAGAATATTGCAAATATCATTTAATTTTATTACCTTCATTCACATTCCACGATCATATAATACATTTTTTGATTATATATCTAACCAAGCATTAGATTGGCATATCAATCATTCATCGCATTAAAATGAAAACATCAAATAGCCATCTATATATATGATCAAGTCATCATGAAATATCTGTATATAGATAGATAACTATGTCAAAATGTTACAAAATGTGTAAAAATGTCCTACAAAGTTAGGGCTTAAGTCCAATCATGTCCATATCAAAAAATATAAGTCATCTAAAACTAGTCTGTGGGCCCTACCCTGGATGAGCATCCTGGTAGAAGACAATGGAATTCACCACTCGTCGGAACAGTCACAACCACTCTCTTGGTACTCTCATCTCTATAGAGGCTCAGGTAGGTCCTCTACTACTTCTATTGGGACTTGGCGAGTCAAACCCTCCAAGTTCTTTTGTACAATATGAAGGAATCTCTCAGATTCAGCTCCTATTCTCTCTACATCTCTGCCACAATGCCTATGCCTTGGTAGACCCCTAGGTTTCAATGGTCCCAAATTTGTATCATGATCATTTAATCTTGTAAAGATTTTTTCTTCAAGAAATAAGACTTTAAATTTCTTGAGATTATATTAAAAAAATCCAAAAAATCAAATATGTTAACAAAAAAAGAAAAAAGAAAAAACCTTACCAATATTTCCCCATGTCTCTCCTTCAGGTAGTGCTAACTTTGGGTCCCCTCAGAAGTCTAATTTGGCATTCAGGTAATCCTCTATGGCCACAACGTTTTTCTCCCACCAGCGTAAGAACTCATTGTCAAAGGTTTCTTGAGTGACTTCACCTCTGCCAAGTCACTTGATCAGATCTACCCATTTAGCCATCCTTGGATATCTAGGAATGTTGATGGTAGATGCTACTATAGGTCATAGCAAAAGAATCCAATCAAATAAGAATGATTAGAGGATGGTGCCATAGCCAAAATTATTTGTATTTCCCAGTCTCACTGACATCAATTTTTTCTTCATGTTGGCTAGGAGCGTTGTCCGCTAGTCATATACTATTAGTTTTAGGCATTCCACTACCAATAACATAGTTAGTCATCAGGTTTGATTTAACGAAGTTGAACCCGCTATCCTAGCAATACTAAAAAGGATTACCTTGATTGACAGGTTTGTGATTTGTTTTATCAGGACTTGTGAACCAACTTTGTTAGTCCTTGGTGAACAATACACAAAAATGTATTCAACAACATTAAGGCCTCCATTTCCTTCCCCTTCAAATCTACTACTTCTCCCCTTCGGGAGAGTCCTATAATGAAGTAGATATCTTCTAGTCTAACCTGTAAATGAATTTGATCTATGACGAATTTCTCTTTCTCTAGGTCCCAGTAATGAATCAACATTTCCAATAATCGATTTTGACCTCTCATACTAGGCATCATAAGGAATTTGAGCAATCCATAGTTTTTCAATCCATACAATGATTCTTGATCTTCTAAAACCTCATTATCAACATCACTGTGCTCTCTCTCCCTCCAAATGATTGACATCCTAAAAAATTGATAGATTTAATCCCTTAGAATTCTTTTTTTAGACATCTTTATGCATACATGGGTTTTGTAAGAGACAATCACGTATATACATGGATTTCCCTTTATTAACTTGCATGTATGGATTTCTATACATGAATTTCAAAGCCCAGACCTGTGTACACACAAAGTGATTTTTAAAATTAAAAAATTCTCTCAAAATTCTGATATAATCTATAAAATTTTCGTTCAAGTGGACAAGTTTAAGGTCATGGGTTACCTGAATTTTGTGTTTGTCGGATTCATTATTGGAAATTTTCGGATCGATTTTGTCCAAATTCGCTCAAAAATACCTATTCTCAACACTTGGATGGTGAAAATGGAATTGAGTATGTCTAAAAATATATTTTATAATCAAAATTTAAAACCCAATTTCCTAAATTTTATTTTTTAAATTTATTATTTTATTTTATGAACTTTTGACCTTTCCTTGGAGTGTTGGGAAAGGTCCTTTTCAGGGCGATGAAGAATTTTTATCACTTAGTGATACTTTTTTGGTTGCTTTAACTCCATGATCGCTAACCTATCATGTTAGGTATCATATTAGAAAGTGGCATATAGGTTAAGTAATATCACTTTTCCATTGAATTATGCATCTTGATCTCATACTGCGATATTTAGCCATAGGGTAGACCTTGGGATTTTTTAACCTATCTCACTTGCCATCTTGTAAAATTGTAACATAGTGCTAGAGCCTTTCCTTCCATGGGATTTCTAGTTAGAACCTTTTTGGCATATGTTGCCCATGCTACAAGTATTGAGTAGGTCTGGGAGTCCTCTTTAGTCCCTCTATGAATTTTGCATTGATGCCCCATTCTTCTTCTTTTTTTACTTAAGCAAGAGTATGTCCTTCTGTTTCCTTAAACCACAAATAAATTTACAGAATGTACAAAAATTGAGACTTTCGAAAGGACTCAGGAAAACCAAGGGTGTGCTTCCATAGTACAGTTCCACCCTTCTACAATAAACACTATTATTCTCTCAAATCAAACTTTATGTGGAGCAAAAAAAGAAAAAGCCTAATCCGTGGTTTCATTAACCACACATGTGTTTATCCCAACACGCTCGAAAAGGCCCACGGCCCACAAAAATTACTTTCAAAACTGACTGTTAGATCAACCCACGAGATCGAATGGCACGATGAAATATCGCACCACATAAGATGTGTGATACTTAATGCGTGATGGAGGGTGGTTTAATCACCCCTTCCTATCCACATGGTAGGAGCCTAATGGAATCGCTCCCCAAAAAGTTAAACCACTTACCATACCAAAGCTATGCGAGCACCCGAAAGCCACTTGAGTTTGGTTTTCTGACTAGTTAGAGGAAAGAAGGGGAACTGCATGTGTCGGTAAACAATAACCCTGTATATGCCACAGGGACCGCCGTTGACTATGAAAAGGACCCTGTAGATCGATTTGAGGGGTCTGGGACCTGGTTACTTTCCACCAGGGTATTAAAGGCCTACTTTAGGTATGTCCATCTACCAGGAGCCACCCTGAGAACTGAGATTTAACCTATTTAGACATCATTAAACCGTATCTTTCATTCTGACCAAATGTTTAAAAATTTCTCTATCCTCTGCCACTTGTTCTTCACAAAGAGCTTTAACTTAGCCCTGAGTCATCTCCTGCCACTTCATTTCAAATCTTCTCTCTGAATTCATCACTCCTTGGTTAGCTAGAGTGTCCACTAGTTTGTTGGCTTCACGTCTGACATGTCTGAAAGTAACAGTTCTAAGACTTAGGAGATGCTTTTGTATTCTTTGATACACTTGTATTAGTCTCCAATGTTTTGAGACTTTCTCCGATGCTGCTCCACAACTTATTCTTTTGACAACATTTATATAGATCTTTGAGTCTGTCTCTATGATGATGTTTGAGCTTTGATTTAGATTCAATAGTTCTAGGCATTGTTCTAAGGCCATTAATTCAGCCATGTTATTTGTGGCTTTACCTAAGTGGCAATGGAAATTGAATCTTATATTTCCATTTTCATCTCTTAACACCCCTCTGTATCTGGCTATCCCTGGGTTACCTTTTGAAGCACCATCAATATTGAATTTCAGGTATCCTTTCGTAGGAGGCTGCTAGAAATCCTTGTCCTTTCCAAAATTTCCTTCTCTTCTACTGAGTCCATTGATAGTGATCTCTTGCATTTTCAATTGCCTGAGAATTCTCAACCCATTTTCTATGGGAGTGTTTTTAGGATAATTTTGAACAGTGGTGCTAACTGTCTCCCTAATCTGTTTCAAGATCAGATCCATCAGGCGAAGAGGACACGTTTTTTCATCCTTGAAAAATATTTTATTCTGTTCTTTCCAAACGTTCCAGATAATGAAGCTTGGTGTAAAGGCCCAGGCCAAATTGAGAATCTCATTCTCCGAAAAGTTCCTTCTCCACTTGCTCAGGGTGTTAGTGATGCTTCCTCTATCTCTGTCTATCTATTGAAAAAAAGTGGCAAAAGAATCCCACAACCAAGTGGTAAAGGTGCAACTGTTAGGAATATGCTCCATTGTTTCCTCTTGAGCTTCACATAGCTGACACCTAGAAGGCCCAATAACTCCTCTTTTCCTGATGTTGTCCCAAGTTAAGATACTTTTTTTTGGTGGACTAACCACATGAATAGCTTGATCTTCATCCACCCTTGGTGGCTAGAAAGTTGTTGCCAAGAATTCATAACATTGCTGGAATCTAGGTTCATGATAATCCTCTTAACTTCCTTAAGATTAAAGGAGCCTTCTTTATTGAGGCCCCATCTTAACTGACCCTACCCCTCTATTACCAAGATTTTCCTGTCTTAGCATGCTTGTAATTTCCTCAACTTTTATTTTTAGGGCGTTGTCATCTCTACAGTCTATGCTCCTCCAATTTCTCCATTTTCTGGAGTTGTGAGGAAGATTCCAGAAATCTTTAACTTTGGTTAGTCCTTGGGAATCTATTTCCTGCTTGAGGTTTATATAATCTTATTTTAATAGCATTGGTTCTTGCTACCATCTGTCCTCCCAAGAGAGAGTAAGATCTCCTGCTCTGATTTCCCAAAAACTGTGGTCTTGTACTAGGCTTCTGTTTTCCCAGGCTCTATTCCAGTTGTAAGAGCCCTTTATGTTGCCAGTCATTCTAATAAGATCATTGGCGTCAGGCCAGGCAATAACTCCTCAAGGCAAAAATGATTCGTATTTTTTGTTCCATTAGGTAGGTCTTCATTATATACATGAGGGAGAGACTGTTTAGTTCATCTCCCGATGACTATTCATATTTCTTATTTATCTATTTACATATATTCACCCAATCACAAGGATTAGGTGTCAATATTCCCCCCCAATATGGAGGGATGTTGGTGAGTCCAAGCATCATTCTGAATCGTTCAAGCTTGTCTCTTCCAAGCACTTTGGTGAAGATGTTTGCAGTTTGCTCATTTGTGGAACAATGATGGCGATGGATTGTTTTGGCCTGAACATGATGTCGAATAAGATGATATTTAGTATTGATGTGCTTCGTTCGATCATGGAACTTTGGGTTCTTGGCCAACTTTATTGTAGAGGTATTGTCAATCATGAGTGGAGTTGATTGTACTTGTTTTACCTGCAAATCTTCAAGAATTTTCCTGAGCCACACAGTTTCTTTTGTTGCTTCAGTTGTTGCCACGTATTCTACTTCTATTGTGGGATCTGCTGGAACTAATTGTTTGTGTGATCTCCAAGAGACAGCTCTTGATCCAAGACTCATAGCATATCCTAAAGTAGATACCCCAGTTTCTTTGTCTCCATCGAAATTTGAATCAGAGTATCCAATCAAGCTAAATTCGTCCACCTGTGTATACTTGATTCCAAAGTCTTGAGTTCCCTTTAAGTACCTTAAAACTCTTTTTATAGCAGAACAATGTCCCTCACAAGGCTTTTGCATAAACCTGGAGAGGATTCCAATAGCAAACGAAATGTCTGGTTTGGTAGTAGTTAGGTAGTTGAGACTTCCTACAAGTTGTTTATACTTTGTTGCATCCTCAAATTCTTTTCCTTCAATAGATGTGAGCTTTAAGTTTTGTTCCATTGGAGTAGTAAGAGGATTGCACACTGTCATGCCAAACCAGTTCAAGAGATCTCCAATGTATTTCTTTTGAGAAATAAATATGGACTTTAGATGTTGGGTTACTTCAATGCCAAGATAGTAATGAACATAGCCCAAATCAGTAATTTCAAAACTTTTCCCCAATTCCTTCTTTATAGATGAAATGTAGCTTTCATTGTTCCCTGTCATCAAAATATCATCTACATATACCAAAAGATATACAACTATTTTTCCAACTTTCTTGACAAATAAAGTTGCATCATCAAGATCATAATGTTTGAAATTGAGTTTGAGAAGATGCTCAGTTAATTTTTCATACCAAGCTCGCGGTGCTTGTTTGAGGCCATACAAGGACTTCACTAGTTTGCATACTTTATGTTCATGTCCTTTCACAGCAAATCCTTCAGGCTGGGACATAAAAAAATTCTCTTTAAGATTTCCATTTAAGAAAGCAGTTTTTACATCCATTTGGTGGACTTTCCAACCGTTATGAGCTGCTAATGCAAAAAGTGTCCAGATGGTAGCCCATTTTGCTGTGGGGGAAAAGTCTCCTCATAATCGACCCCTTCCTTCTGTGCAAAACCTTTTGCCATCAAGCCTAGCTTTGTGCTTGTCAAGTGAGCCATCAACTTTATACATGTTCTTGTAGACCCACTTGCAACCAATTGGTTTGGTTCCTAATGGAGGACCAACTAGCTTCCAAGTGGCGTTCTTTATGAGGGCATCATACTCCTTTTGCAATTCTTCTTTCCATTCATCATGAGAAGCAGCTTCTTTGAAGGAAGTTGGTTCAAAATCCATAGAAAAGTGGAATTCACAATCATAAGAAACATCCATATCAACAGGTGAATTAGAGTCATCCAAATCACCTCCATTTTGCCGGTTTGAATTTCTGGTTCCTGTTTTTCCAACCTCATCGAGATGAACACTTTCAAGTGTCTTTGTCAGCCACTTTGGGGAACCTTTTTCAGATGGTCCAGGCTACTCCGTCGATTGATTTGGGACTGAATCAAGATTGAGTCTCCCAATTCTATCAATCACATCACTTAAAGCATCATCCGTTGTTGGAGTTTCATGCGGAGGAGAGTGTTCTTCAAAAGAAGATTCCACATGTTGATTTAGTATAGCAATCCCCCATTCAATATGTGGAATGTGATTATCAAATTCTTGAAATGATTTTGCTTTTGTGAATCTATCCAAGTGATCAAGTTACCGCTCAACAACATTTTCAGTTTTGGATGATTCAAGAAAAATTACATCTCTAGATACAACAAACTTCTTATTTACTTCATCATAGAGATGGTATGCTTTGGAGGTGTTTGAATACCTAGAAAGATACACTTACGACTTCTAGCACCAAGTTTATTTCTGTACCTTTGGTATCAAGGCATAACAGGTGGAAGCAAAGACCCTAAGATGATTTACCGAAGGAACATGTCCATACCACATTTCATATGGAGTCTTGTTTCTTATAGCATTAGATGGATGTCTATTCTTTATATATGCAACACATAGAACATTATCAGCCCAAAACATTATCTTTACATTTTTGAAGAAGAGCATGGATCGTACCATATTTTAGTTTGTCCTATTCATTCTTTCAGCTACACCATTCTATTGGGGATTATAAGGCATAGTTGTTTGATGTTTGATCCCATGTTGGCAAAGATATTTTTCAAATTCATTTGATGTGTATTATTTTCCATTATCAGTGTGAATAGACCCAATATGAGATTGTACATCATTTTCAATCCATTTATGAAAATTCTTGAATGTTTGAAAAGCATTAGATTTGTTCTTCAATAAATAAACCCAACACATTCTGGCGTAGTCATAAATAAATGTCATGATATATTTATTTCCATTTGCAGAAGGAACAAGAATTGGACCACATAAATCTGGATGAATGAGTTCAAGTTTTCTATGTGCTCTTGAATGTGAATCATGAAAAGATTGTTTGCTATGCTTTCCTAGAATGCAAGCATCACATTGCTTAAGTTTCCTAGGAATTGTAGGCAAACTAGCAACACCATTTTTCTTCAACAAGCAGAGACTGTCATAGTTCAAATGTCGAAATCTAGCATGCCATAATAAAATTGATGGAAGTGTACCTTCTTCATGATGAGAATTGTATGAGAAATGTTGTGCATGAGCAAAAGTTCCTTGTAGTTTGAGAAGCCTTTCTTATTCTATTCCCCTCATGACAGGTGAGTGGTCAGATGCTTTTCTTACCTCAAGCTTTCCATCAAACATATGAATGGAGTGACCTTGTTGGTGGATGTGGACCAAGGAAAACAAGTTTCTCTTGAGCTGTGGGAGATATAGAACATGATGTAGAAGAAAGTTTGGAAGACCAGGTAGTTTAAGCCTGATTGTGCCAAGCCCTGATGGCTTGATTTTTGATTGATCTGAAAAGTATACTACTCCATCAACATTGTGAGTGAAATCTTCAAAAAAATCTTTTCTATGAGTCATGTGGCAGGTTGCTCCTGAATCAAGAAACCAATCATTTTTCCAAGAAGCAAGTGAAGCATTAAATAAATCTTCATTTACTCCAATGTTACATTGTGCCACAACATAGTGAGCGGATTCAGGTGCTTTACCTTTGTCTGTATCATCAATTTTACCTTTTTGTTGGTTTTTTTTCTGCTCAATTTTGTCCCATGTTGGCTTGCATGTAGAGGCATCATGTGATGCATTTCTTTTGCAGCGTATGCAATGAAAATCTGCCTTTTCTCCTTGAGAATGTTTGCCCCCCCTGCCTCTGAAATAACTTCCTCTTCCTCTTCGATCACCTCTTCCTCTTGTAGAATCTTGAGTAGGATGCTTTTCTTTATGAGCAAGGAACATAGCCTTTTCAGAAGATTCAGGGGCTGTCTTCTTTCCATAAGCTTTCTCTCTTTAAGAAAACTTTTTCACAAGAGAGTCAAAGGTGATATCTTTGAGATTTCCATTTGCTTGCAATGACTCAAGATAATTGGAGTAAGTATGATAAAGTGCCTTGAGAAAAGCAATAAGAGGAATATCTAATTCAACCTTAGTGGATTTGATATCATGCATTATAGACTTTACTTCAGATGCAAGAGCAAGAGGATCATTATTTTGTAGTTCAAGAGTGAAGAGTTTAATCATGAGTTGAACAACTTCAAGTGCAGAATGTGAGTCTTAGAGTTCTTTCAGCTTTTGTGAGGCTTCAAAGGAAGTTTAATATGAAAAAATATGGTGACTCACCTCTTCATTTATAGATGTTGTGATTAATGCATAAGCTTTGCTGTTCTTGTTTTCCCAAATGACGAGCTCTTTGTCTGAGGTAGGTTGTACTGGTTCATTGTCTCCATCTCCGACACACAATCCTTTCCACAACTCATTGAAAATGAGGGTGTGTTTTATCATTCGGAACCATTCAGGATAGTTCTCCTTGCCAGTGAGAACTATTCCCACCATGGATATGATTGAATGCATTCTGTAAAAATTATTTCTACTGATAGAAAAAAATAATTCTGCTGGGGAAACTGTATCAAATGCAGACCGAAGAGTTATTATATTCAGACTCATTCATTAGTCCTTTATTCGTCTAGATTTGACATCTTATTTATACATAAATTGAAAATTAATGAGACATGTAGACAAGACAGGACTGACATACTATAGGCTTTGTGCATGACTTAATTTAGGTATTTGCAAGCCCTGTCGTAAGCCTCGCTCATGATTGAAGTCTGGATGTTTAAATATTTGCATGCCCACATTTCCTCATGAGGAATTTAGAATTGCCAACTTTAAAACCCAAGCGCATTACTTAATACAAAACAAGGCCACGTGAAGACTCCTATAGCACGAAAATCAAGCCTTAAAAGCTCTCGGTGTAGTGTTAATTCATCTGCCTGAATGGAGTTCTAAACGCAAGGGTTACAGACCCTCATAATCGACCCTTGTAGTGTGTACATTCAATAGTGTATGTATAATATACAACGACTTGCTCTGATAGTTTGCAACAACTTTATATCTTGTAGCAAAGATATTGAGGATATCAAGGCTGGAGACTTGGACAATTCCAACAACCAAAGACTTCAGAAAATCATAACCAAGGGGAACACACTTGCAAACTCATGAAGTGTTAAATAAACCTAAGATTTCTATGGTACAAGTCATCACAATGTATAATTGCAAATTTTCACAAGAGAGAGAAGTACTACATATAAGACATTTACAATTTTATCAAAAGACCTGCATCCAAATGGGAAAAAGAATGCGGAAGCTTTCAAAACCTAATCGATTCGCTACTTTCTTCACCAACCTCAAAACTATGCCGCCCGGAGTGTTGTTATACCAGCATGGAGGGAGGCCGTTCTTATTGATTGAGATATAGGCAATGAATAAAGCGGTACCTCGTGCCATACAGACACATTCCCATCGCCACAAACCCTCAAACGTATTTTACATGGAAAAAACAGTCACAACATTATTCAAATAGTGCCTCTCTCACCGCACCAGCATTCATCACAAATGCTGCTATACTCAACGACTTTTTGAATTTAGAGAATAGTAGATAGACTGCACAGTAGATAGAGAGGACAGAGAGCACAACAAATAGTGGACAGAGTGCTCAGTAGGTAGATTCCACAGGGATAGAGGATAGAGAGCATAGGTAGAAGGGAGTTACAACTATTTTTGGGCGTTGGCTCTGATACCATGTCAGGCTAGGCAATAACTCCTCAAGGCAAAAATGATTCGTATATTTTATTCTATTGGGTAGGTCTTCATTATATACATGAGGGAGAGACTGTTCAGTTCATCCCCCGATGAATATTCATATTTCTTATTTATCTATTTACATATATTCACCCAATCACAAGGATTAGGTGTCAACAATTGGTTTGCCATGAACTTGCATTTTTTTCTTCCAAGTTTTGGCCCATTAAGCCTCTAGTTCTTTAACCCATCTCCACCAGAGTTTGGCACCTAGTACATTACTTAAAATTTCCTGATCATCTAATCCTAGGCCCTCGTGACTCTTAGGTTTGCAGATTTTGTCCCAAGAAACAAGGGTCCATTTCTTGCTTGTTTCTTCCTTTCCCCAGAGGAAGTATCTCTGGATATTCCTGAATTGCTATAAGACCCTTTTGGGCGTTGGGAGAGTTGATAAAAAGAAAATTGGGATTGACTGCAGAACGGCTTTTGTCAGTATCAACCTACCCGCCAAGTTCAAAGATCTGATAGTCCATTTTTTAACTTTGTGTTGCATCTTGTTGAGCATCAGTTCCCAAATAATTTTGTGTAGGGGCCTAGCTATTAGGGGAATTCCCAAATACTTTGAAGGGAGGGAATCCCTTTGAAAGCCTAGAATTCTTGAGACATTTCTTTTAATAGCAATGTTAGTATTTAAGAATTTTTTTTTTTTTTGATTTGGAGAGATTGACTTCCATACCTGTAGCCAAGGCAAATTTATTCAGGATTTGTTTGTACGTTGAAGCTTCTTTGACTATAGGGACTCCATGCAGCATTGTGTCATCCACAAATTTTTGGTGAGTCATTGACTGACCATTCTCCATTAATTGAAGGCCCTTAATTTTTCCCAAGGCTTTAACCTACTTAATGGCTCTACCCAAACCTTCCATCATGAGGATAAAGAGAAAGGGAGAGAGAGGGTCTCCCTGCCTGAGACCTCTAGAAGGAATGAAGATATCTGAGGGAGATCCATTCACCAGAATAAAAACGATGGAAGATGTAACCAAAGCCATAACCTATCTGACCCAGTTGTGATCAAACCCAAAAGCAACAAGGATCCTCTTGATATAGATCCAGTTTACCTTGTCATAGGCTTTGGCAATGTCTAACTGTATGATCATACCGGCTTGCTTTTTGCTAGTTTGTGAGTGAAATGTCTCATGGGCTAGAATGATATTGTTAAGGATTTGTTTGCCTTCCACATAACCAGATTGTTCACCTGAGATTAAAGAAGGAAGAAGAGGTTTGAGTCTACTAGCCAATACCTTGGATATGATCTTGTAAACCACATTACCTAAAGCAATGGGTCCAAACTTGCCAGCAGTCAAGGCTGAATCCTGTTTGGTGATCAGAGAGATGAAGGAGGTGTTGAGGGATTTTAGAATGGTCCTACTTATTCTGTAACCCTCCACTACATTTAGGATGTCCTGTTTGACAATGTTCCAACATGCCTTAAAAAAATTCACATTAAAACCATCTGGACCTGGAGCTTTGCAATTATGCATGTCCTTGATAACCTCACTGATTTCCTCTTCGATAACTGGTTTGTTCAGGTTAAAATTGTCCTCTATTGACACCAGCTTGGGGATATTTTTGGTAATTTCTTTTATACATTTCTCTCTGTCTGGATTGTTTTCCTTACTGATACATCTGAAATGTTGAACCAACACATCTTCGATGTTCTTGTGAGAGGTCTGGAGATGCCTGTTATCATTCAAAATTGAAGAGATTCTATTGTGAGCTCTATTGGCTATGGTTGATTTGTGAAAAAAATTAGTATTACGTTCACCTTATTTGAGCCATTAAATTCGAGACTTTTGTCTCCAAAATATTTCCTCCTGTATGCATAATTTCTCCCATTCTTGGTGGTATTTATCATCTTGCTAACTTTTAACTTTATCAAAACCCTCTATGATCAATGCTTGATTGAGTTCCTGTAGTTTGGCTTCCACTCTTTTTTATCCACAAAAATGCTGGCAAAAACCTTTTTGTTCCATTCTTTGAATCTAAATTTAATATGCTGAAGTTTTTTGTGTAGGGTGAACATTTTAGTGCCTTGGATCTGCAGATCTTCTACCCACCATTTTTCAATGTTGCTGATGAATTCTAGGTGAGAAAGCGAGATATTATTAAACCTGAAGGGTCTATTCCTGGGAGAATTGAACCCCTTGAGTTCTAATTGGATCGGCCAGTGATTAGAACCTCCAAAGGGGAGAACTTTAGCTGTTATTTCTCTATTTTCTAGTATAACCTCCTCTGAGATCAAAAGTTTGTCTAACTTGGAGGTGACCTGAGCCTCACCTCCTCTTTTGTTGTTCCAAGTAAAAAGGCCATTATGCATTGCCGAGTCAACCAAATTCATATCATCTGTGAAGGTTTGGAACAACTCTGAGTCTTTATTAAGTAGTCTGGTGCCTCCTTTTTTTTCCGAAAGTGATTTGATCATATTAAAATCTACTCCTAGGACCCAAGGTATTTCTTCATGTCTGCTTCTAAGCTTTGCCAAGGAGTTTAAAAGTCTTAGTTTCTCATATATTCTTTGTGGCCTATAAACATTTGTAAAGAGGAAGGTATCCACAGCTCCCACTAGTTGAAGAATTATAGATAAATAATTTCTTGAAGCATCCACATCTAATATGCTGATTTTTTGGGGGTGCCATAGAGTGAGTATTCTTCCCACTGTGTTTTCGACTTTGACTTCGAGAAACTCAAATCTGTCCATCCATCTGCTATGGATTTGCTTCAATTTTTGAATTGAACATTTGGTTTCTGGAATAAAGATTATATCCGGTGTTGCTATTTTCATTATGTTACTTAACATTCTTTGTTTTCTTTTATTACCTAGACCTATGATATTCCAAGATATGAACTTCATAATTAAATATTTGTGAAAGAGTAACTGGTTAGGTCTTTCATCTTACCTGAATCTATCATTAGCTTTCCACATTCCATAAAGAGCTCATTTTTCTTTTTCCTACCGCTTTTATTTCCTGGATTTTTAGCTGCTAATCCTGGAGTGGATTTAATAGTTTTTACGCCTCTGTGCTCCTGCTTGTGGATGCTTCTACCTTTATCCAACCCTCTTTCCTGGGTTTTCCACAAAAATAACTGTTGTATTCTAGATCATTCTTCAGGAGGTATTGATTCTATTCCTCCCTTGGTTCCCTGCCTCAGGAATCCTTCCAGATCTAGGTTTTCCTTGTCTAGAATTTCCTGTAATTCATGATCTTCCAGATCTATTTCACTTTGGTTCATTTCCTAGTCCATCTCGATTTCTGTCTCACTCATCATAGTGTCATTTTGATGTCCCATATCTTGAGATTGTTTAATGTTTTCTTCCTTTTCTCTTTCATTAGGATCTTCCCCTGAGAGTTGTCTTCCATTGTGTTTTCTTCATTCTCTTCCAGCACTTGAAACTTGTTCTGACTAGTCTTTTGCCTTTCATTCTATTGTTTCTTTATTCCCTTTTTTCCTCCTTTACCTCTGCTTACCACTTTCTGAAAGCTCTCTGTCTCCTTCAAAGTATTAAGGTGCCCTTTGTTGTCTGCTTTACTGAGAGGGAAATCTCTGAACAGATGTCCATGCTCATGGCATATATGGCATCTGAATGGGATGTTCTCGTAGTCCACTATTTGCACCCACTCCTCATCAAAAAATTCCAAAATAACTTCATCTGGAAGAGCTTTTGATAAATCCATTTCCACACATATCCTTGCAAATGAAGTATATTTCCCTCTTCGTGTAGCTTCAGAAACTTTGACAAAGTGCCCTAGTTTATTAGCAATAGTTGCTAGTGATTCATTTTGCCAATAATCAAGAGGAAGAGAATACAACCTTACCCATACTAGAACCAAGGTGAAGGTCTCCCACTCTGGGACGAAGTTCATCATCCAAGGCCTCATATAGAGACCAACTGCTGCATAAAAGTAGGGTCCTCCTTTGAATATTCTATCTTTGTCTTCGATGTTTGAGAACACTACTGTGAAGAATCCCTTTGACCCAAGATGAAGGTTAATGCTTCCTTTGGGTTTCCAGTGATACTTGATCCACGTTTGTAAAGATTTTTCCGTGGGCCATAGTCCCATGAATTTATAGATAATGGCATAGTTCCCCATGTGTTCTCTGTGTGCTTGTAGGGTGGGGTCATTTAATATTACTCTGGGAGTGATTTCAGCTTTAGGCTTGCAAGGTCCCTTTTGTCTATGGTCTCGTGATCCATGATTTTTGTCTTCTTCCTCCTTGTCCTTTGTGCTACTGTTAACCTTGGTCTTAGTTCCCTCTGTCCCCTTATCATTATCACTCTTTTCTTCCCCAGCCACACCTTTATTGTTTATCACCGTTGCTTTGATTTTGTTGGAAACTGCATCCTTGTAGGAGGGAGTTGAGCTCCCTCCTCTACCACCCTCCATTAGAGACTGTCTCTGCTATTCTTTACACCGTCGCTGCTCCTTCCCGCCGATTTTTTCAATGCCCCATTCGTCTTCTTCTTTGCTATTATTTTGGATTTATACACTAGAGGCTCCCATGTGTTGAGTTTTACTATTACATTGCATACTGACCACTTGCACCCCTTTTTGCCTTAAGTTGACTTCATTTGGACTCGTGTATAAGCCACTTTTGGCCTTGACTTTTTTGCAAATTCAAATAATGCATCCATTAGCCTTTCCGACTTGACATTGTTTTCCATGAAGGGAACATCCCCTGAGTGTTGATGACCAACATTTTCCACCTTGCATTCATCATAGGAATGTTCAAGTCCTAGGAACTACTGCACTTTACCTTGACACTCGTTTTGTCCGTTGTACTATAGGCATTCTTTTATTCTTTTTTTTCTTTAGGATTTAAATATGAAAAAGACAAAAAAACAAATATTTAGAAAAAAAGGAGTGGTAATGGGATAATTTCTTCATCATTTGATGGAAGCAAGAGTTTATCATGTCACCCTTGAACAAAGTGCTTAAAAAGAGTCTTTCCTCCATCAAGATGGGACTTAGTTTGAATTGAGGGAAGTCATAGCCTTGTTCTTGAGTCATTCCTCTATCGTTTGGTTATTTCTTCCAATCATATGGAAAGTTTGTTAATTCCTCCTGCATTGAAAAATTAGACAAAGTTATTTTATGCTACCATAAAATCATATCAAGTCATGCTTTTGTTGAAGGGAAGTAAACCTATTGTCGGCCATTACGCAGTATCTCCTGACTCATTTCTATCAGCCATACCTGGTCTGTCAAGTTATTGTCAACATCACATTAGTGACATGGTCCTTTATTTGTACTGGTTAAGGAGGTCCTATTGACTCCTTACTGCTTAAGGAGGTCCTATCGACTCTGAAAAATTGCTTTGAGAGTAGACATAGAGTTGCACCCTGACCCCATTTACATGATTAATAGGTGACCTTGTTCTCAGCATCTATCAATATTATGGGTCTTTCACTGAGTGATTTCCCTTATGTTCGACATTAGCTTACATTATCACACATTGGGATTTTTGTAGTACCTTGGTTTCCATTTGACCCTATTGGTGCATTTGTTGCATCTATGTTAGCTTCTATTGTTGGTTGGTTCATAGGATTTCTGTTGTGCGCTAGCTACATCTTTTGTACACTGGAAATTTACTTAAGAATGATTACCTCATCTCTCTTCACTCAAGTTCCTCCAAATTATTCGCCTGTAGGTTACACTCGCATTGGTTGATGTGGGATTCCTTAATGCCTTCCTTTCAGCATATCTTTTCCCATCAAATTCAACTCATTGCTATGGGAGCAAGTTCTAGAGTTCGTATTTCCATATATTATGGTTTGTAGTCATCAATGGCAGAGTCCTTCGCTATCGATAGTGAGAATACATCAATGTCTCCTGATTGATAGATTATTTCAAGTGTTCAACTTCAATTCACACGTGTTATATTGTAGTGGGGTACCTTGACACTCATTATCATTATAGGTGAGTTGTCTGGCATTTGTTAATAGTATACATCAATGATCGGAAATCAAATGATTTCTCGCATGGTCAACTTCAACTCATTTATTCCCCTACTGTAGAAATGTACAATCTGCGATCAGTGAAGACCTCAAGTTGTGTCAGCATCTTGGTTCAATTGAAGCTCCTTTAGTTTTCTTCTAGTGACACCTCTCAACAGTATTCCACTTATATGGATTGGTACTTTTATGAGGATCAGTTATGCAACATCATTAATTAGACAGTCTTATAGCATCATTAATCAAACATTCTTCTGTATGTAATATTGAGACATAGCTCGACTATGTTCTTTCATGGATATGATATGATGATCCACTATGTATTGAATCTTCAGTTCCTTCTGTACACTGATGTATACATTATGGATTTGATTTATAGTTGATTAGCGGATATGATTCACTATTTTGGAGCATGGGTATGCATGCCTCAGACATGAGTTTTATTTCTAACTCCTTCCACAGGTCTTTAATGGGTTGGAATCTGGTGACCTCCTCTTAGGTTTTCGGATGACTCCTCTCCCTATATTTAATATATATTCAGCCATCATGTTCCCCATCTGACCTCATACATCAGGGGGCATATGTTATAGCATCAGTCAACATTCCTATAGATCTGATTCTCTTGTATGGCCCTAGGAAGTCCCTTTTCCTATGCATACTTGACTTTATACTAAAAAATAGTATCTCAAATTCCATACACGACTCCACCCATACTAAATAATGTACATATGTGGGTCCCATAACACTATACTCATGTATAACTTTTAAAATATGGAAGAATAAAATAAAATTCTATTTTTCAAGTGGGGTTTATGAGTTTTAGCGAGAGCCAACCTACAAGAGCCTATGGCCTAACTTAAATAACCAATTTGAGGTGGCATATATACACCCCTTGGGTAGGCCTAATTCATACAAGAAGAAGGATATCAACATTATACTCAATTTATTCTAGATCAAGTATACTTTTCATGTGCCTCCTTCACTCCCAGTCTCTAGGAAACCCCGGTTTCCTTTGCATAGATGCTCAACATCCCTATCTAGCATCTACTTGCACTTGTTATAGAGGTTGTTTTTGTGGCTTGGGATGGACAGATCTAGAGGAAGGGTTCACTGGTGCCTTTATCCTAGGTTGTATCTTTCCTATACATACTATTGTTAATCAATAAATAAGCTCATGTCTTGTTCACAATATATGTTGTCATCTTATGAATAATAGTTTATATTTTTATATATGATGATACAACATATTAATGTGTATGCACATTGAATTATCTATAATGTATATGCTTTTGTGATTGATTTGCAGGTCTGCACATCTTGGAGGAGGTAGAGGGTTTGGACCCTACAGGAACATATTCAAACGTAGGACCTCCAGTATGTCTCCAAATCCAAAATCAATACTTTGTATGTTTCGAATGCTTGTTTGAGTGCTCTTTGATGATTATCTTACCCTTCTCTATTAATTCTTTTAACCCTTTCCTTAGGGAACTTTTTATGCCAACAGAATTGGCGAATCCATTAGGGAATACCATCAAGTATTTCCTAGAAGGTTTTTTTTGCTTTGATCTGGGGTTAGTTTGTTGTTTCTTTGTTTTTTGTAACCTTCTCCATTTTGAAGTAATTTGGTCATTTAGCCTCATCTTTTAGATTTGGGAATTTACTCATGTTTCATTTTAAATATGGCTCGATAACTTTATTTTCATGTTGTGATAGATTACTTGATTTTAGGAGTTAGTTAGACTTAAGAAAACTTAAGCTAGATCTAAGGAATTAAATTAATAAGAATATTTTATTGTAAAAGAAGTTATTTATGACTCTATAAATAAAGGAGAGCTCCCTCATTTGTACTCATCATTGGATTGTGAGAGCACTCCTCTCCTTAGGGCTTAAAGGAAATATCTTTATTGGAAATTTTTTAGTCTTAATGGGTTATCTATGTGGTCAATGTTTTTTATTTTGAGGTTTTTATTCCTTGGTTATTTATTTAAGATTAGTAAAGGAATAATTTTGATTACTAAAGACTATGACAAGGATTTAAAGCTAAACCAATTTGAAAGGAATCTTTTTTACATGGAAGGATGATGTCTAGAGGCTCTTCACACATGCTCTCCTTTGTTGCTTTGGGGTAAGATTTAATCCTCCTTACTAGGTCATACTCAGAAGTTCCTTAGTAATGCATTTGATTATATTCCATGACATAGTTGATGACGTGTTTGAATTCTTTCCCCTTTGAGGGATCTCTTCTAGTGGGGCTATGATTTGATGTTTTTTGTTGATTAGTTGATGGGTTAATTTAGCTATCGAGTTCTAACATTTTTTCCTAATCCACAAGCACCCAATCATAAACCTACAAAATTTTCTTCTTTATCTCATATTTCCACTTTTTTACTCTTAACTCCATAGCATGGGAAGGATATTATCACTAATATTCATATCCCTCCATCACCATTTTCCCCTTTTTTTACAAAACTCCCCAAAATAAATAAATAAAAATTGTTTCACTAAGGTTACCATTGACATAACCTTATGTTATTTTAACTAAGCCTTAGTGATTCTATTTTGGAAGCCCCCTTGATTTTGAGGATACAAGGCCTAAAGTGAGAGGATATGTTGTTGAGGTGACAATGCATGACCTGGAAGCCCCCTTGATTTTGAGGATACATGGCCTAAAGTGAGAGGATATGTTATTGAGGTGACAATGCATGACCTTCCTAAATGGTTCCTATCAAATTGTGCATTTTGGATTTGGTCTTTTATCATGCAAACACAATTTGGGTGATAGCATGACTTTATATCCTCCTTTGAACTATGAGTACTAATTATTTCTAATTGGACTCTCTATATGGTGATTTTTTTAAGCTTCCACTAAATTATGATCACTGAAAACTCAAAAAATTTAAGGCCCTAATATAAAACTAGGTTTTTCAGTAAGTTCAAAGAGTTTAAGGCCCTCATAGAAAACTATACAAGGAGAAAATTTAAGTGTTTATGCCATATAATGGAGATGGTCTACAGAAAATATTTTGAGTAAATATTTTAGATAATTTGGGATGATAAAGTAAAAACAACTCCATACACATCTCAACATGACAAAGTTGTAGAATAGATGAACACGACATTCATGGAAGAGGAAAGAAGTATACTTAGTGGTGCACACACAAGAAATTTTTTTGGGTAAAGGAAGTAGATATTGCATGTTATCTAATAAATAAATATCCTACATCAACATTGGTTGATAAAACTCCTCATGAGGCACGCATTGATAATAATCCCCCTCTTGTACATATTAAATTTTTTGTTCGTGATGCTTATGTGCATGTTCTTAAGGAGAAACAACACAATCCAAACAATTAGATATATATGTATATATGTATATATGTATATATGTATATCTATATATCTATATCTATCTATCTATCTATATATATATATATATATATATATATATATATATATATATATATATATATATATATATATATATATATATATATATATATATATATATATAAATATATATATATATATATATATATATATATATATATATATATATATATATATATATATAAATTATGTAGAGGGGCACGATTAAAGATCCTGATCCCTCATGAAAAGGCACCCAAGGCTATATTTAATCCATGACCTTCATTGTAAAAAAGGTCATCATTCAACAACCAATTATATGTGTGTGTGTGTGCATATTTAAATGTGTTTGTTACATTGGCATCAAAGTGAGTTATGTTGACAACTCAACAACAACATTCATCTTCATAATCAATTGGACTCACATACACTACCACCATTATCTAGCCATCAACTGTTGATTGTGTTATTCTCCATTATGCTATCCTGCTCCATTGTTTTTGTGTTGTCTCTTATCACCTCCCATCCATTTTGGTCACCCATTCATTCCGCTGTTGTTACACACCCTCACCGCCAGCCCAAAATTTATAACCACACACCACTGCTACTACACGTTGCTGCTACACAACCCTGCCACCAACCTAGATGTCACCATTGTATGTTGTTTCCATTGCACACCCTCGCTCCAATCCTAGACACAACCATGTGGCCATCATTACATGAATCCATCACTACTAGCCCAAACATCATTGCCACCATTACACAATGTTGTTGTCGTCAACCCAGACATCACTTCCACCACTAGTCGATGTCATCATTGTTGCACGCTACCACAACCAACTTGACATCATCACTACTATCCTTGACACATCATCAGTCATTGTACATGAAATAGTTTTTAAATTAATTATTATTATTTATTAAAATTTTAAAAGAAAAAAATTATATATATATATATATATATATCTATATATATATATATATATATATATATATATATATATATATATATCTCTATATATATATATATATATATATATATATATATATA
>Ga0115842_100128_pt1 | contig 25792 bp, 14 predicted proteins | sample InSIn2SAF170_2_FD_83856 | JGI IMG/M metagenome (GOLD analysis project Ga0115842, IMG submission 83856)
TTTACCTCTAGGAACCTCTAGTGCCGGTGAATTATGGATTCATAGTGCGATCGGAGCTTAGCGTGAATAAGTAAGGAAGTAGGGTTGTCGAAATGACTCATTAATAGTGGGATCGGTAACCCGTCTTATGCGCTACCTTGGCCGACATAGGCATATTCATTTACCAGTATATGACGCTTTTTGCTCCCCACCATTGTATCTCGTCTGTCGGCTAAGCCCTAAGTATCTAAGTATATCCCCTTATCTCTCTTCTATGGTGGAATCCATGTTGATTCGGTTCAGGCGACTTGTTCGAGGAAGGAGTAGCATAAAGGAGTGGTAAGTGATTCAAGCCTGAATGTATTGGATAGAGCTAGCATTCGATAGCCGTGCGATAGTCCCCCCCCCCAAAAAACCCAAAAGATGTGGGAAAATAGCTTGGAACTTCCTAATGAAATGGGTATGGAATTATCGGTAAGATGGGTAGGGAGTAAAAGTAGGCGGTTCTCGAAAGAACTTATCAGGATGTCGCAACTACCGCTTTCTCTCCTCTGCCTCGAGGCGGTCTTCCTCTCAATAGAGAGAATTGGGTAAGCAACTATCCTTCCACCCGTCTATTGGTTAAGGCTAAATTCCAAGTATTCAACATGTTTATATCCCTCCATTCTTAGTTCGGGAGCGGAAGCACATTCTATCCAACTTTCCTAGTGAACGTCGAGTTAGGAGAAGGGTTTAAGGGATTGATAGGTCAATTCCCAGAGGTCTTAATAAGGCTCATCAATATAGTTATAGTGGTGGGTTCTATTCTAGTCTCCGTCTATCGGCGAAAGAAACCAATAAAGTGGGCCGGAGTTATAGGTGGTTCTATTCCCTCCCATGGGTGTGGGTCTATGATTCCCCGCATATTCCTCGACTCTACTCGGTCCAGTAACCAATTACTACTACGTGGACGAAGCCCGGGAGTATAGGGAAATTGGTACCCTCTATCCTATGTTCTAAGTGCGGGCAAATGATGGTAAGGTAGCTGCGGTATTGGTGGCCCAAGCTTCCGTAACCTCCCAGGTGCGGAAGGAGCCGCAGTTCACAAATAAAGGGGGGTGGTTCAGGTGGTTAGCGAATATGACGGTTGAGCGTGGAATGGGAGCAAAGGGCAGCTTCCTTCGGACCCTTCCTTTCACTCGGGGCAGGCAGGACTAACTAGTTTGGGTGGGCAAGGGCGTATAGCAACGAGCGGAGGATACAGAGTCATACCCCCCCCCCCAACAAATCGCTGTTTCTATACCTCGTGAGTGGGCCATGGAACGAATACAAATTGCCTTTAAAGGTAAGGTCACTTTCCCGAGGGGCACTGCGATCGATAACTAAATTCATTTGCTAATTTCCTTCCTTTGTCTGGGGCCTGGGCGCCTGCCTTCATCCAGTAGTATGAAGAAATCACATATCTAAAGGCTAATCCGATCCGATCTAAACCGGTTCGGCTTTGTTATAAGTAAGATACCTGAATCCACCCACTAAGCTAAATGACCTGGCACAAAGGGAAGTAAGGTTATAAAGAAGAGTCCTGGATATTTGAAAAAAGGTGAGGTGGAGGATCGAAGAGGCGAAGATATAACAAAAGAGAAGGAGCGGAGCCAAGAATATTCCACTGAAGATGAGGTATGGGTCTGTCTAAAGAATCGACTCCTAAATAGAAGGCGGGGTCTGAATCATAGCAATAATCAAGTTCCGAGTCAAAGTTCCCGTGGCATATTCAACTCAAGGTTCGGTGCGCAGCGAATAGCTCTAAGAATAAGGTGATTCAGAATAGTGCCTGCCATCCCATATCCGGTCCTTATAAGAGGGGGGAATAGTTGTACCTCCTAAGCGCTTCATTCAGTAAGTGGAGGGCTACGTGGTATAGGGCTCACGGGTCTAGTTCTATCTATAGGTGGGTAGGTCTAGTCATTCCTTGCAGTAGGCTCTTAATTGAAGAAGAGTATAATAGGCTCGGCCGGACCCCAATAGGGTAATAGGTGGTACCCAAATTCATAGGGCAAGGCAGTAAGTGAAGTAAAGGGACGGAGTCACTCACTATTCATATGGTTAGGGTTCATAGCAGTCCCGACTCACTAAGTGCATTCATTCATCAAGTGAAGGCTACAGGTATAGTTCTTGGAGGTGGGTAAAGAGTGAGTAAACCAAAGTAAGGTAAGGGATATTCATAGTGCCGTACCCTACTGATATTCCTCCTCTCCTTTTAAGGCTGAATGACTGGGTTGGTCAGGGACTCCTCCATCGTTCTAGGGTGAAGGCAGTAAGAGAAGGGTTCAGCTCCTTGCTTAACACGGTAACTGAGCTCTCCTTCTCCCGCCTCTCCCTCCTTTCCTCTGGCCTGCCCCCTCTTCCTCGCCTATGAGAAATGAGCAGACAAGCGGGTAAACCTTGCCCCCGGAGGGACAAGCGGCTTCGCACCTTCAATTGACTTATTGGGTGGGGGGGCATCGGAATGAGTGAGTGACTTCGTCGATGGCGGCCTTAACAGTCGAGCCTGCTTGCGCATCCTTATCAGTCGAGTCACTAACGTACCTGGGCATGGTGGTAGTTAGTTATATATGAGCATGTGGTAGTTGCGGCTTCATAAAATAGAGATTCAGATCGTAATGACATATATAATGAGAGTGATTTCCTAGCTAGAGGCAGCCTTGAGCAATATATAAACCCCCCAAAGAAAGACCAGTCATTCATTCGAAGGTCCGGAGGGCTTGCGCTTCTGAGGGCAAGGAAGATAAGTGCTACCTTATTCCCTTTCTCTTTCCTTTTACAAAGTGAAAAGATTTCTATCATATGAATCTTTATTAGCCAACTTCTGTGTCCGAAGATAGGTAAGGATGTCTCTGTGCCATGGGTCTTTAGCAGTGAAAATGAAGAGATATTTGTCTGGGAATTGATCATTAAGTGGGGGGGCTAGCTCGATCAGTGGGAAGGTCTGTGATGAGCTCGGTGAGATCCATGGCCTTCTTGCTTTTGGGGGTTACAAACTCAAGATCGAATTCCTAGAGGATCATGACCCATCGTGCGAACTTACCGTTGATAAGTCGTCGGCCTAGTATGTACTGCATCGGGTTTGAGTTTTCCATTCATGTGGTTTTGCAAAGCAAAATGTAGTATCAAAGTTTCTGGACTGACAGTCTAAGCCAAGGCCAACTTCTCGTCATGGCTGTAATTCATTGGTGGTCCTGTCAAGGTCTTACTAATGTCATAAATTATGTGCTCTTGGTGATCTTCTCCCTATTGGACTAACATGTCTGCAACGACATAAATGGATGCTGAAATATATAGGATTAAGTCACGGTTGAAGTTGGGTAGGGAGATGAGGGGGGTGGATGTAAACACTTTCTTAAGTGTATCGAAAGACTGTTGCGCTTGATCATCCCATTGGAAGATAATGTCCTTCCGTAAAAGAAGTAATAACCCGTGTGCTTCAGTAGCGTAATCTTGGATGAACCGATAGAGAAAGTTGGCTTTCCCTTGGGGATGCTTTGCAGCTGGCGCCGGTTCATAGGAGGGGGCAGCTCGAGGATGGCTTTCACTTTAAGTGGATCGACGGTGATCCCCTTCTAAGAGATGATGAATCCAAGTAGGCACCTAGCCGTGATGCAGAAGACGCACTTGAGTGGATTCAAGCAGATATTGTCTTTCCAACAGCGTAAAAAGATGGTGCAGAGATCTTGTCAATGGTCTGTGCATTTTTGGGACTTGGCCGTGAGGTCGTCAAGGTAGGTCAGGATGATCCTAGTCAGATTGTGGAACACATAGGACATAGCACGCTGGAAGGTAGTGACCACATTTTTCAAACCGAATGGCATCACACGGTAGGCAAAGGTGCCCCATGGTGTCATGAAGGCAGTTTTATATTGGTCCCGTTGGCGGATTCAGATCTTATGATAACCGGAAAACCCATCCATGAAAGACATGACTTCATGACCGACGCAAGCATCGACAACTTGATCGATGAAAGGAGTAGGGAAGTTGTCTTTGAGACATGCTTGGTTGAGATCCTTGAAGTCGGTGCATACCCGAATGGTACCATGCTTTTTGTTAACAGGGACCGGGTTAGATACCCATGATGTGTATGTGATGGGATATATAAACCTAGCTTGGCGGAGTTTATCAATTTCAGCTTTGATAGTTGGGGCTTTAGAGGGGTGTAAAGGTAATTGCTTCTGTATTACTAGAGAGGCATCAGGCCATGTGTCGATATGATGTTCGACAATAGAGGGGTCTAATCTTGGCATCTTGGAGTATGTCCAAGCAAAGACATCGCGGAATTGTTGGAAGAACATTGTGTAATCGGTAACCTCTTTTCAGATTGGCTCTTGGGTGGCGGAAGGGGGTCCATTCCTGTCCGGGGCAAACGTTGACAATTGGGGGTATCATATAGATCGGGGGGATAACTCTCCTCAGCTAGAGCAAGCATAGCAAATAGCATATATAAATGTGCATAATCGTTGGAATAGTAAGTTCGGCGCTGACTCAGCGAGAAAGAACCCGCTGGGCATGTAGAATAAATAGAAAGGTGGCCCTTGCAGAGATTAAGCGTTACACAAGATATTGGGAAGCGACCATCTGGAGCTAGTGTATTTCCAGCATGTAGCTGTCCAAGGATGGAATGAAATGAAGCAAGCAGTAGGTAAGGACGATACGGTTTTGAACATTTGCTTAAGCTTCCTTGTTCAGTCTTTATTCACTTGAGTGCGAACATTTGTGAGCATAGTGTAAGGCATAAGATAAGGTAAGACCTGGTTGCACCCACCTACGACACTAGTCGCCAGATAGAGGGACCCTTTACAAAGGCTTAATGGATTGAGGAAAAAGCCTTACTTAATGGATATTTAGTTGCTTCACAGGTTTTGAGTGATCACGTAGACTTTCACCAATCCTCATTTGAAGGGATGACGTTGACCTTTCTGTCACCAACATGTTTCATAGTCGAGGTGAGGAATATCTCTTTCTGAATTATTAATGAACTGACTTCGTGATAATCTATACCGAGTAGATTAGGTTGGAAGAACCCGTAAGGCAGAGGACCTTAGGGCGAGACCAAGTAGGGCGGACTACTCTGGTAAGGAAGACTCTAAGGCAGACATTTAGGTGAGGGAGGGCAGGACCTTTGAAGACAGACTTAGGTCAGGCAGGCTCTGATCAGGTTAGGTTAAGGTAAGGTAAGCTTAGGCGAGAGATATATTCGAGTGGGGACACCGGAACATAATAGAGAATATTGTCATGAACAGCTAGTATTGGCCTAACTGCTTTCGTCAAAGGTGAGTAGCTGGTACCGACCTAACAGTTTTCGTTCAAGGTGAGTAGCCGTAAGTGTAAGAAGAGTGTAAGAAGGTAAAGACTCAATCACCTATTCTTTGTCAAACCTACCTTCCCTTCATAAGGTAAGAAGGTAAAGACCCATTTGTTACCCTGCCCTACTTTTTGTCATAAGCGTACGTAATAGAAGAACCCGCGGTAACCTCAATGGCTGCTGGTTAACTGGTCAGTTGCTGCTATAATAGCTATAAGAAGACATGGTCAGATGAGTATTGTTACTGTACGTATCTATTTTGATTGGTAGGGGTTGCGTGATGAGACATCGGGATAAGAGAACTTTCCCTTTGTGATAAAGCCGCTTGATAAGATAGCTTTGGGATACAGGTTCGTGAGAATAAAAGAGCTTCGGGTCAGAGAAATTGGTTGGGGTAAAGTAACACCTACTTTCTGATTGACTGAAGAGCGCATCCCCAGAGTAGGCATTCTCAAAAGGAGGAAGGTAGGGAAAGTTAGTTCTTAAATAATCCAGCGTTTGCATGCGCGCACCAACCCACCCACATTGAGACAATATGGGTATTCTACCCCACTCACTTCCATTCATTGTAGCATCTGAAGTTAATAGCACTAATGTTCTCAGTGCTTACCCCTTTGAAATCTCTGATCTTAAGACATTCCAAAGGAGGAATTTCGCTTCGCCCCTTAGCGAGCTGTCCAACTAGCATTATTCGAGTAAGTGAAAACAGTCAGTGCTTCCAATCAGGGTGGTGGGAGGTGTAATTAAGGAAGCACTGTAACCTTCCCTGCTGGGGTTGTGAAAAGAGGTAAGGAGTCAAGGCAGCGGTACAGCGAATAATAAGGTCTTTCAAGCCGAAAGAACATATCTAAAGCAATATACACAGTTGAGGTTGTCAAGAAGATCCCAATATGAAAAGGCATAAAGTAGAGGGCTGGCACCAGGTTTGGTAGGTCCGTCGAAACCTAAAAACCTCCCAAATGCATGCATGTAGATAAAGAAAACACCTTTTTTTGCCCCGAACTCGCTTTTTAGAGAAAAAAATAGCCTCGTCCCAGCAAGTTCTGAATGCTAAGTAATTAAATCATTTGCCCGACCTAAAAAGAAGTATCTAAAGGTCCCGGAGGGGCTTGCGCTTCTGAGGGCAAGGAGAAGTACGAGTTACTAAGTGTGTGCACCCACCAGGTAGGGGACAAGGGTTGAAACGGTTTACCTCGGTAAGTCATTACGTTTCTAAAACATAGGAAGCACGCATCACTAATTGACACACTTCCTTCTCCTCGTAGTAAAGACCCCCAAAAAGACTTATACATCTTCATTTCCATCAATGCAAAACTAAAAGAACAGTGAGTATTGAATAGGCCGGCCAGATGGATTTGTTGCTTAACAGAAAGGAGCATGCACTTTATTACTTTCACCAGCACTAGTTGAAGCAGATCGACCAAAGCAGAACTCAGACACTAGCAGCCCCAGATCGGCATTATAGGACAAGACATTCTCATCTATTCCCACCCAACACTTTCCCAAAGAAAATGGAATGGAGGTTTTCTGGTTGCCTTTTGCCTATCACCAGAAGCCTAAACAAGTCCAACAGATGCCTTTAGACGGAAGCCAGTCGATATCAGACATGCTTGACTTACGTTGATTCAGCGTTGAGCTGAGAGAGTCCAATCGATGTTGAATGATTAGGATTCGCCTACCGGTTTAGTTATGCCAACCGGGATTAGTCTTCAGCCAGTCAGTGCTAGCTGATCAGGGCAGCTCTAGTCAGTCATTGCTGTTATTAACTCTTCTCAAGAAAGAAGTCTATTCTTGGGAAGCTCTACTCAGTCAGTGCAACTCTCTTTTCATTGTTACAAGGTCATTGCCTCAAGGCGTCGATCATAGTTGAAAGCCAGTACCGATAAGGAGGTGTCATTTACTAGAGCTGCCAATCATAGCCAGTCTCATAGCTGCAGTGCAAGCACCTGACATAGCCAACAGAGCAATAGATCATAGCCGATTGCCAATCATAGCCAGTCTCATAGCCAGGAGGTCATAGCCAGAAGGTCTAGGACCATGTTTACATTAAGCCCAGTGTTTCCTAACTGCCGATTGAAAAGAACATGACATGACATGGCAAGGCACAGGTCCACCCATGTTACCAACAGCCGTGAACCAATAGCCCCACCCAACGGCGCACAGTGAAAGAAACGAAAGTCCACAGTTACCATCACACCTGCAGTTCACCGAAAGCCCACCAGTGGAGCCCGCTGATCGATTGCTGCTTGCCCGTTTAGATATTGCTTACTTACGCTAAACAAACCTAGGGAGGTGATTGAAACTGATAGGACCATGTTCCCAACATCGCACAGTTAGTCTGGAAAGACCAGTTAGTCTAGAAAAACCAGTTCACCCGTCCACGCACACACCCATCCCAGAGTGACACTGTTTTACCGAAAGCAGACCTACAAAAACCATATCGCCAAGTAAGTTAGTTCTACACGAACCATACCACCATAACGAATATACAACGAGTTTTTTTATATACGTTGATTCACAATTTGAGGATCATACGCAAAATACAGTGGCTACACAAACCATTCACCATAAGCCTAGAACACCAAGCCCACCTGGGACTACTCGAGCCACCACACCAAGTTCTTGGGACGTTCACCGAAAGCCCAAACCTACCCGCCTTCTCTCTTTGATCTTTATGCTCGCCTGCTGATACCTTTTACCTTTGACTCTCTTACTTGAACTGCCCTGCTTTTGGTGCTTCCTCCGGACCTCCAGACAAAGCATGGAAAGGCTCGAATGGTACGATCCCTCCGCACCCTAGAATGAAAAGGGTGATCTCTTCTTGGTCTGTGAAGATGCGTTGTTAGGTGCTATATTGTGGTTCCACATTTAGGCTGAACTTCAGAGAGATAGCCATCCATACACCGATAAGAGATGTATGGATTCTCGATAAGATAGAAGCCACGGATAACTGGTCTCCCCCGGACCGCCCAGATCCCACGAGTGAATAGAAAGTAGGATCTACATTAGATCTCACCTGAATCGCCCCATCTATACTCCTGTCCTTCTCCGCTGGCCTTATTCCCTGCGAGCTAAGGTACTTCTTCCCTCCCCTCCTAGCTAAGAGAGAGGTATGGTCTAGATATGGTATGGTTTAAGGTAATGAATCCCAAGTGTATTAGTGTTCCTTACTGCCTCAGGTCCTACCCAACCCTACCACTACCCATGGAATTGACTTCGAAGTGGAATGGGAGTAATTCCCTAATGAGTGGGATGGCCTCTGCATGTCTAAATGACCAGTTTATTAAACCCCTGGGAGGAGCGGGGCCCGTTGACTAAAGGGATTCCTTATGTCTAGCGTGGCTAAATAGTAAGCAGCTCTGCTGAATGATCCACTGAATGGGAATTGCCTCAGAGGGTAGGGTGATTAGTGGTTATAGATCTCTTCTCTGCCCTGTAGTGCACGTTAGGTTTATTCCTTTTCTTTTGTGAGTGCAGTTAGGTCCGGTCTGGGGGTATGGGTTAGGAGTGGGCGTAGCGGTGAATAGAACCAAGTCTATCAGTGTAGGTATGTGTGCGCTATGGGAGGTGTCTCTGCTCTCTTTGGTAGGTGCTTCCCCCTCCCTCGCTCTGGGTATGTATCTATTCGGGGAGGTTCTATCCGTGTGGGTTTCCCCTCTCTCTGGCTGGGTAGGTGTCTCTTTATACGATTGGTTGTTCACAACAAGGGATGATGGATGCGACATATATAGGCAAGTACTTAATTCCCCGTTGGGTGACGGATCATAGGTCTACCTATACAATCGCAAAGGTAGTGATAACAGGTTTCGTAGCATGGTGGGTGGCTTATATACTCTTTAGTCAGGAGCATCAAAATGAAGGGGTTGAAAGCGACAGACTGGGAATCCGTTAGGAAAGTCCCTCAATTCAAGCTCTACCTAGGACTCCATCCACTGCTTGCTATAGGCATCGTTGGTAGGAAACATGGCAGGGTTTAGTGAGCCGTGTAATCGATCGTTATAACATAATAAGACTTTCACTTGCGGGCGTATCCACGCAAGCTTACGGGAACGATCGACCGACAGGAAGGGAAAGCTCGATTTCTTCAATAAAGTAAGTCGACTTCGGAATATTAGCGTAGATCAATTTCTAATGATGCTAGAGGCATGATCCAGCGGGATCTTGACCAACAACTATTCCTGCCAAGTAAGCCTCATTTTGTGGTTCGGCTACTGTATACCCACCCCACCCAGTCTGTGATATTGAGCCTAGTATCGAAATGCCTGATTCTGGCCACTCCGACTTCTCCCATTGGAAGGCGTGGCGTTATTGGTTCGATAGCTGTCTCCTCCTATCCTAGAAGGCCCTTATGGACTGCGTCCCTCCGCCTCCTGCCTTCTTCCAGCAGGGGCCCCATCCCCGCATATATTAGGGGGGCATCAAAGGACTTGAGAGCAAATACGGATACGGGCTTTGGAGGTTAAGGTTATAGCCGTATGTGGGTGGAACGGGAACGTAGCGGTGTTTGGGCGAGTGATCAACGAGAGCTCATACTAGTATTAAGGGAACCGAGGAGCTAGTGAGAGTTTGACTAGTGACTCAGGAGCTAGTGAGAGTGACGAGACCGAGATGTGGTCTGATCGGAATGGAATTCTTGGATTTCCCCTAAGAGTTTAGCGTTATCCCAGGGAACTAGAGAACCTTTCTCCTTTATTGGGCTGGTCTATTCGTCGTTGACTCAGTACCGACCAATCCTTCCTTGGGTATTAGAAGGTTTCGATGGCTTTTTTTGCGGAAAAGCCTGCGAAGAAGCTGGACAAATCAAGTCTGGTAGAACCAGTGGTTACAGGCACTAACATAAAGCAAGTGGGCACCCATTTCCTCTCCCGTGGGTCGAGCCCTGCCTTCCTTGATGCTTATTGGGTGGTGGGCGCTGGTCGAGCGTGCTCCGCATCCTCTCCTCTCCCTCTTCAATTTACTTATTGGCCCCTCAAATAAGTCAAAAAATGGTCGAGCACCTAAAGGTCCTTAACAGTCGAGCACCTAAAGGTGATGGCGGCCAGTCGAGCCTGCTTGCGCATTCAATTTACTTATTGGCCCCTCAAATAAGTCAAAAAATGGTCGAGCACCTAAAGGTCCTTATGGTCGAGCACCTAAAGGTCCTTATCAGTCGAGCCCCCTGTCGGGTCCTTGCACTAGGAAGCGCAAGCCCCTCCGGGACCTTGGCTGATCGCCGTAACCAATTCTGGTATAACCTTGCGAACCGATAGGGAGAACCTTATAAACAACCCTTTTGCGTTACCGGGAGGTAGGGGGAACGGAACATTTCGCTCTTATGCGTCGTGCGCATATTGCATGATGTAGATTGGCGGGATGAGCATAAACAGTTGCATGCATGATAGGGAGTTTGCCGAAGAAGTATGGACAAAAACAATTGCACAATCTAAATTCCAGAGAAGGGGGAGGGCCTTTGCCATCAAAACCTAGGGGGGGCCGTAGGGCGGGCACATACAATTGCTCGGAAATTTTGAGCTATACCGGGGGGTTGGATGGTGAACAGAAACGATTGATCGATAAGTCAGTCAACTTTTGCATGATCGATGGTGAAAGAACGAGAGCTCGTGCTATTGCTTATCAAACTCTCCACCGCCCAGCTCGAACTGAACGCGGTGTAACCAAACTTCTGGTTCACGCCGTAGGGAATATAAAGCCCATATGCGAAGTGGGGAAAGTACGAGTAGCAGGTACCACTCATAATGTACCTGAGATTGTAGCCAGGGATCGTCAACAAACCTTAGCTATTCGTTGGATCCTTGGAGCAGCTTTCAAACGACGTATAAGCAACAGGATGAGCTCAGAGAAATGTTTATCTGCTGAGATACCGGATGCTTACCGAAAGAGGGGAATTGCACGTAAGAAAAGGGATGATCCTCATGAACCGGCTCCCACCAATCGAAGTTTCGTGCATTTCAGATGGTGGTAAACTCTGTAGTTATCAGCTGGGCCCTGCAACAAACAGGACCGCAGAGAAAGCTCCACGGAGCTATTGCTTCTATCTCTCATTCGTTTTCATTCAGACATATATGTAAGTAAAACCATCTATACTATAACGAACGAGCAACGTGGGCGAGCGGAGCAAGGGGCCCCGCCCCCCTCCCCTCGGGTTTTTCCTATTCAAGGCGTAGCATATTGAAAGCTTTCTCTTACTGAGCTATGCGTAAGACCAGGACCCTACCCTATATTTATTCCCCTAAAATGATTTCCTTTTCTCTCTGAATCTGAACAACTCAGCTCAGGGAGATGGTTATCCCCGTTCTCTTCCCCTTTGATTGATGGCTTTGTATGGCTGGCTATGGAGGAGGCAGGCTTCTGCAACCTCACCTCACTTATACGCTTTCGACGTAGAATACGGTCATTTGTGTACCTCTATCTGCTAATGGAGGAGTATCGGTGCCCGGCCTCCGGAGTACACACGCTTTTACCGGACAAAAACTCCTCTCCTTATCAGTCGAGCCCCCTGTCGGGTCCTTGCACTAGGAAGCGCAAGCCCCTCCGGGACCTTCCTTACCTTCATACTTCAGGTAAGCCATCCTTCCTTTATATATACTTGCCTGGAGTTACCTTGCCTGAGCAACCAGGAACCTTAGCACAAAATCGACGAAAGATTACCTCACCCTCCCTCACCCATGAATGAGTTTCGCGTTCAAATTCTTCTCATTGGCTCATAAATGTTCTTGTACAGAAGGATGTCCCTCATTGATTCTTCGAGATGATCTTTTTGTTATCTGCTCTTTTCAGTTATGATGATCTTTGCATGATGCCTTTCACCTTTAGATTTATTTCATGTTTCAATTCATGTATTCATGTGCTTTTGCCTTGCTTATTGATCCATTTGAAATGGTGCTTGTGTGCAGTGACTCATGCAACATCATATGAGAAGCAATCTTTTCTCTTTTGGAGGAGTTACCATTTATCATAAAGATTCCCTTTGATAGAGGGAGAGTTCACTTCGCTTGGTGGGAGAAAAACACAAAAGAAGGCATTGCAACAAATGAATGTGAAAGGAGGATGCGCTAAGAAAGGAAGAAATAAAATCCAGCTTCCTCTCCTCTCCTCTCCTTATCAGTCGAGCCCCCTAAAGGGTCCTCTCGATGGCGGCCTTATCAGTCGAGCACCTAAAGGTCCTCTCCTCTCCTCTCCTTATCAGTCGAGCCCCCTAAAGGGTCCTCTCGATGGCGGCCTTATCAGTCGAGCACCTAAAGGTGATGGCGGCCTTAACAGTCGAGCATGCTAACGCATCCTCTGATGGCGGCGATGGCGGCCTTAACAGTCGAGCGATAAATCCCTTATGGTCGAGCACCTAAAGGTCCTTAACAGTCGAGCACCTAAAGGTCCTTATGGTCGAGCACCTAAAGGTCCTTATCAGTCGAGCCCCCTAAAGGGTCCTTATCAGTCGAGCCTGCTTCCGCTTTCAATTTACTTATTGGGTGGCCCCTCTCAAATAAGTAAAAAAAAGGGCCAGCTTTCGCTTCCTCCACTCTATCAAGAATCTATCTACTCTATTCCTCTTTCTATCAAGGTAATCAAATAGATAATCCCCTTGTCATTACTTTATAGAGACTAGTGACTATGACTATAATACTGAAAGTCTGTCTATATTCCTATGAAACTAGATCTTCCTATCATACTGTTACTATACATCAAGAAGTGTTACAGCCGGACTAATCTTCATATCATACTTCACTCTACTACACAACATGCATATAACTCTTAGACAGACATCATATATTTCTTTATGACAAAGGTATGACAGCCATTACACAAGCAAGTCTCAATGAGCCAGTCGTAGGTTACATGTCATGTATGTCACTCCCAACACCTCATTATATTATTCACATCTAACTTCATTCACTTGAACTCGTCACAGCCTCACGTTCTCACATAAAGTAAAGTCCCCAACTTCAAACTCCTAAGCTAAGTTATGACATGATATGACCATTATAAAATAGATTCGATACATGAGAGGAAAGCGAGTCAGCGAAAACAATGCGCTATGACACACCAAGCTTCGAATCTTCAAAAAAGTGAATGTCTTCATCTGAGTGGAAGACATAGGCATAAGAAGGGGAGGTCTCAAGTAGTACCATCATGGTGGGTAATGGGAGGGAAGAGTTGACATCGTAACTGGTAGCCACACCCGATGTGAGCGAGGGGTTATTCAAGTAGGTGGAATCAATAGAGGTTGAAATTCAGTGATTGAGACTCCATCCATGGCATCTGCAAGGGTGTAACATACAAGGAATGGAATGAAGGTGGTGCAGGAACCCTCACCATATGAATAGTGAGTGACCCCTAAGAAGTAAGGGCCCTGTGTTCCGTATACGTAAGCCCCGTCCCGGGGTCTGGGGTCCATCCTTCTCTCGGCCACTGCTGGGTCACTTCTATCTTGTATGTTGTCAACTTGGCTCTCTCATCTGTTGGGGAACTTGATACACTCGCATAAAAGCCGTTGTTAACTGAAGCCCTGAACTGAAGCACCTAGCCCCATGTCATTCACTCTCTGCACGAAGCCGTTCAAAGAAGCCCTGAACTGAAGCCGTTCATTCACTGCACATAGCCTCGACCCGGGCACATAGTTGACAAAAGCACATAGTCCATTTTATTCACCCCTTTTTTTCCCACCCTCGGTCTATCTATCGGTTGGCAGTAGTCGTCCTCCGGACCATCCCTCTCACAGAAGACTGGCCATAAAAAGATTTCCAGGCAAGCATATGTATCTACTATGACTGGCTATGCCCTTCCTTCTGGCTAAGATCGACTATGTCTGACTGGCATATGAACCTCATTCTTGTGAATTAACGTATGTAAGCCTCTTCATTCCTTCCATCCAGCAGCCCAGGTAGGAACTATGGTTCGGTAGCGTTAAGTGATGTAGGAACTATGTTTCCGTCTCGTTAAGTATTATGCAGGTAGTAACCTATGTTCCGTACGTAAAAACCCGTAAGATGTGCCAGTGTGGTAACGCCTCTCCCGTAAGATGTATAAGTGGTAACTTGCCTCCCCACTCCTAAGTTTAGAAATCGAATCAATGCCTATCCCGATAGATCAGTTTGTTCAGTTTGCATTATATAAGTTATAACCCAACAATAGGAGGAACCTAAAGGTGAGCACTAATCCGCAGGGGCCTACTACATAGGTGCTACTAAGGATACTACAGCTACACGTACAGCTATACACATTCCGCATATACCACTATGATTGCCAGGAGCCATTCATGCCCAGTTGAACGTAACCTGTTCTCTTTCCCACGTACACAGTCAGTGAGTGAGTACGTTAGTTAGGTTTGTGAGGTTAGGGGCTTTCCCGATAGACCGAACAGGATGGAGTTCTTATACGTGACCTGTTCTCAATACCACGTGCCCTGTAATTAGGTGGTGGTGGTCATTCTATGCGCGGGAACTGTTTATCATCCCCCCATCCCTGGAATGATGTTGGGATTCTAAGTGTCGTGTTACCAGCTCGACGTTAACTGGAAAGAGGTTGTCAACGAGTTTGAGACCCACGGGATTTAGAAGAAGGAATAACAGTTTCTTGCGCTTGCTTTCTTAGACTTTCCTGGGAGTCAGGATACAGGGTAGGACGAAAGGAGGATATTGCCTTGGCAAGGGCAACAATGAATACGGCTACGTATACGGCAGATACAATGGCAGATATGGCTGCGGATACGACGGCTACAACGGATATTAGCGGATACGGCAACTGCAGCCAACGTAGTAGTTAGTTTGAGGTGCACCAATAGAGAGAGGAGGAATCTGACGCTGCTGGCCGGTATCAGCGGCCAGAGGGTCCGGATGATGTAGTCTGTGAGGTCACGGACAAATGACAGCTTTCACCTTAGTGGCCTATCAAACCTTATCAATTCAGTTCAACCATTACTGAACGAGACGGAAACATAGTTACAGCAACACATAGAGCTAATCAAAGGGGCCTAAGCCACAGAGGTTACTACACAGGGCCACTAATCGCAGGGAAGGATACTAGTAATGGGGCTACACATAGAGCTACAACGTAGAGGATTCCTTTTAGTCCTACGGCTACTCACAGGAATCTAATACACAGAGAGGGGACCTAATCCGCAGGGCATACTCAATCAATGGGGACTAATTGAAGAGGACTAATCAAAGGGGACTGATCAACAGAGAAGGGGATACTCAATTGGGCTACTCCTACAGCAGCTACACTAGAGTACTTACTTAATACACATAGAGGTTACACGATGCATGAGGTACAATGGTTACACGAGGCAGGTTCGATTACAGTCATAGCTGGGCTGGCATACTCGGATACTCAGGCTGGAGACACTCATTGAGAAGTCACATTGAGCACTTCACATAGACGATCATTGACAGAAAGACAGAAGGGCATTCCCATACATAGAAAATCATACCTTGAACTCTGCCCTCTAACCTCTCGACCTCGACCCTCGACGAAGGAACTCGACCTCAAACTATTAATCTAAATCTTCCTGATACGGAAGAACCTCAGCCCTCAAAATAGATCCTTGACCCTCAAACTCGACCTCGAACTTGAACTCTTACTTTTATTACTTCGATCTTGACCCCGAAACTCACCTATAACCAAAACTAACTATACCTCGAAACTATAGCCTCTAACCATTCTCTTCATTTTATTTCGGGATTGATTTTGGACAGTCTTACGGGTGGATGCGTGGAGAGGGCTTTTCGGATTGAATTGATTGATTCACCTGATATCATCTTCCGATAGAACCGTTACCAACTTGACCCATCTTACGAGATAGGTGGAACACTGGACACTAGCAACATCGACCGAGATAGGCCATCCAGAATAAGAAGCTCTATTGCCTGATCTTGTATCAAGCCCCCTTCATTAACAGCTGTCGTCCCCTTCATTCGCTGAATAGCTCCTTACCACCAACCACACCTGCCCAGGCCGCAGCACCCAAGGCCCAGGATGTATTCAATATCATTCCCCTGATTCTCTATTACCCATTCGCGCATTACCGCATATTCCCCATTCAGTTCGCATTACTGCATTCTGTCCCCACCAGCCAACGTTCGCCCTATCTTTCCTAGAAAAAGACCAGGGTGGAAAACCTGATACCAGCGGTCATTCGGGGTACTCAAATATATTGTTTCTTAATGAAGATTGACTTTTCAAAAATTATCTATATGATTGCCGGGATTAAATCATCTTTTAGGTTCAGCGGGTCGCTGCTTGCTGGGAGAAGACGGGATGGATGCTATTACCTTGCCCCCTTGCCCCCTTGCCCTAAGCGGACAAGCGATCAATCCCTATCTTTATCGAGGCTTTATTATATTAAGGGGTCAAGGGTCGAGGTGTAGTAGTTGAAGTTCGAGGGTATAGTTTCGATAGTTATGGCAGCTATGGGGCAAACCTCCTGGCACAGTCAAAATGACTTTCAATCCGCGATGAAAACAGGGGATTCGGCCATATGAAACATGGGATTCGTCTATAATTGGCTATTAGCAATGGGCGGGCTATAAACAATGACCACCTCCTGGCTATCAACTGGCTGGGAATGACCGGCAATGACTGGATTGACTCCTCCTTCCTGTATTGACTAGCGGCTATCAAGATCCCCCGGTGACCGGCTCTGGGTTACCACTGGCTAACAACCGTCTAGCAATGACACCTCCTGGGATTGACTATCGGCCATCAGCGACCTTCTGTCTGTCTATGCTCAGCTACGTGCGTGGTGGGGCTAAGGCTTGTATGGTGGGCAGGTGCTATGTTTTGCTATGCTTGGCTATATTCTATGCTATACTCTCTTATCTATGCTTGGTAAGCTATCTCTATATTGTTGCTATCTATATCTTTCTCTGCTGCTCTATACGCTATGCTATGCTATGCTATATGCTGTTCTGCTAATTCATTGCTACGCTATTTGTGGCTATGCCAATGCTCATCATTTGTAGCTACGCTAATTTGGCTATGGCTTGTACGGTGGGCGCTATGCTCATTGGGCATTGGCTATGCTCCTTCAGTGAGGCTATGTCGTTTATGTGAGTGTCCCCTTCCCTGTGCTGTCCCTTGCTGTGCCGGGTGGATGTGTATTCAGTAGATGCAGCCTGTTGCCGGTGGGATCGTCTCTTGGAATCGCCAGCATCAAGTATAAAAATAGACTACTAGCATGCTTGCTCGCTTGCCGCTCTTAGAAGTAGTAAGCTTTCTTTTTCTCTTTTTCATTGAAACCTGGCATTCATTGAAACTTGGCATGTAGTACCAGCATTTGATGGACAAGTGAAACGTAGGGCGAGTATATTGCCAACGTCCATAAACCCTATAGCCTTCAGGGCCCTATGAACTGGCCTATGAACTGCTAACAGGACAAGGTAAACGTCTCCATGCGAGCTCATATATCAACGTATATTGATGAGAACTAAAGAGATTTAGCTACTGCTGCACTAGACTAGCTAGAGATAGAAAGGGTTGAAAGAAAGCTAATTTCTATTGATCAGGCTTTTCGACAGAGGCAAGAACTAAGGGGGACTAAAAGAGTCTCTCTCTTAAGGCTTGTTTCCATGGAACTAAATGGCGCTTGTTGTCGGCAGGCTTGAACGGTACAGCAGTAGTCCATAGCGCAGGTAACATATAGACTTAGGCTATTATTTTAACACGGCACACGGATCAAGAAGAAGATCTCTCAACCGGGGATATTGCCATATCTACGTGAGACTAGTGGCATAAGAGTTCAGAGTGGTGGACGGAGAATAGTCATTAGACCCGGAAGGGATAAACACGTTGGACTCACTACGTGCATTCATGGTCTAGGGCTACAGATCTAGTAGTTCTTGCAGGTGGGATAAGGTGTAAGCATTTATGTGAAGGGTAGGTATATTCTTTCCTAGAATGCAGTGTATTCTGAATCGTATGGGCAAAGCTCTTCTTAAATTCAAGTTTGACCATCCAGCTGTGTTTCTGAAGTGCTGGCTGTTGAGAATCCATCTGACAGTTCCACGATCTCTGCTAGTAGAAGGGTGGTTAGGAGGGACTAAAAGGGTTTAGAGCGAAGCGAGCCGCATTAAGGTTCTTTTAGAACCGTTCACAATCCCGGTGTAGCATAAGCGGAGCCGTAACATAGTAGTAAGTCAAGCTAAAAGGTAAGTAGTGTCTGTAAGCCACCACCACAAGCACCACGAAGACTGGGCCTGTTTGTCTGTCTGCCTGTCTGTTGTAGGGTTCTCCACCCACCCACTCCACTAACTCAGTCACTGGGTTGCATGAAGGTAAGCGGGTCTAAGGCTCTGGTACGATTCTCAATTGCCAATATACTGAATGAAATTGGATCCCGCAAAGGCAGGAGCGGAGCCCGTTGATTCTCAACCAGTAGTTATAGATTGAGAGCCAGGACAGGATTACGACTTTCATAGGCATTCCTTAGGTTGCAAAGACAGAGTCAAAAAGCAGTGAATTAGCCAGTTGACTTTTATTTAGGTATAATAAGTCAATTGCCTAACCGCTGCCTTGAGCGACATATAAGTTTTCACATTGCCGTAATATCGCTAAGCTCCCATGCCAGTGTAAGCTTGTCTAGCGTCCCTTCCATACGGGTCGATTCGTACCGGTCTTTAACTACTACTGAGCCAAACCTTAAGATTGAGATCCCACACCTGTTGACCGGGGACCGGGTTCCCTTTTATCAGTACATAATCCCGCAGAGATAGAAGCTATAGTGGGAGCAGAGGTGGGAGAGACAGTAGAGTCCAAATAAAAGCCCCCGGGCCCTAACGCATTGCTACGATGCGGAATGTGATGTAGCACCTCACGAAGCATTCCTTTTGGTTCAAGAGTAAGATTCATAGCCATTCATTGGAAAGCTTGCCCCGAAAGATGCATATTATTAAGCTGCAAAGGTGGTTGCTTCAGTATAAGTAATATAAGTAAGATAGGCAAAAGTCTCAAGGGTGGTGTGGATACGGTTATATAAGATGATGAAAATTCAGTCCTAGTCCCAGATAAAGATCCACCATTTGCAGTTGGCAACCCGATGAGGTGGCACGACAGAAGAGACCAAGAAGCCACAAGGACTGAATCAACGTCTCTCCCATCGGGGATAAGTATACTACCTCCGCCTGGGTCAAGAGAATCGGTAAGGTTATAAGTTCCCGTAGTGACGAGTGTAGCTTTGGTCTACCCTGTGTCTTTAACGAATGCGGGGAATTCTGCCAGTTAATGCGTGAGACCGGTTAATGCGTTTAATGATGCCAGTAATTGCTTGTAAATAGTGTATGAACTGCAAATTCCCTCTTTGTGGTAAATCAAGAAAAACTGACATATTACCTATATGCGGAGAATTCAGTTTTGAAAAACTAATAAATTAGGGGATTGGTCATGCCATTTTTCTTTTCTTTTTATGGTTTCTCTTCCTGGATGGGATTGATGAGTTGCTTGAAAGACCATCCGATCTAGCGAAGCTAAAACCTAGTCTTTGTTCGCCCTTCAGCTGTATTTACAACCTGCCTTCAGAGGACTGTCAACGAATTAGAACCTTAGATCGATACGGCGTCAACCCTTAAACCATTGCATTAGCTCTCAGCATCGGATTCTGACTGTCCTCTAAGCTAGCTTTTTTCATCATCATAGTAGGAATCGGAATTCACTCTTCTCTCTCTCACATGGGCTGGGCCCTTTCTTACATTAGGGTCAGTCCTATGCGCACCTTCACTATGAGTTCAGGTGAAGAGCTTCACGAACGAATAAAAACAAGTAGTTTAATCACATTTCCAGTTCTTTTCTTTAGAGTAAGATTTGTGTACTTTATTAGCATTTCCAGTTAATGAATTTCCTGAAGCAAGTGAAGTTGCTCATAGGTATGAGGAACGAACGATTAAAGCAAGTAGTTAAGAAAAGCACGCAATCGAAAGCAATAGGAAAGAAAGCAAGTTAATCTATCTTAAAGTCTCGGATTCTGCTTGAGCGGCCTTCTCTCTCTGAGTTACGGCAAAGGTAGTTCGGTAAGTCTCGTCATCTTGGGAGGGAGGTCGGTAACAGACCCTCTTTGACTACCTTTTCTTAATAGATCCAGGGAGAAAAGCCTTTATCTCAACAACGTCCAGTACAGGGAAGGGCCAGCTATGTATAGCCTAAAACCCCCAACCCCGACTTTAGCAATAGCTGCTGGAGAAAGAAGCGACTCACCCAGAGGGAAGAGAAAACTAGGCTCTTACGCAATTAGTAGGGAACAGAGGAGCAACCTACTCTTACCTTTAGGACCGACCAATAACAACCTATTTTCTTACACGGTGTCTAACTTAAAGAAAGAGTCAATTTCCACAAAGGCCCAGCCTATACTGCCACTTTATGTAAGCCCGGGCATCTAGAGAGAAGAGCCTTCCCCTACATGAGTGAGCAAGAATAATGAAGTCGGTGCTGCCCCATGCCAGCATTTGACCGACCCGCCTATTCATGCATCCGTAGAGAGTACAAAGTAACCTCTGTTCTTCTAGCTTGAGAGGTCCTTTCCCTATGGTCAATCTGTTTTACACCTTAGCACAAGCGCTAAGCGATAATAATACCTTGAACCAGTGAATGTATATGACCTGGAACAGTTGATCCCGAAGAGGTAATTAACCGAGTTTCCCTAAAAGCATCCGAGTCAGCAGAGGATGGCAGCAGCACCTCGACTACCAGAAATAGGGACAGCTGCGTAGCCACCAATGTTGTGGTGCTTCCGGGGCCCCTTCGATGCGGGCATTATATATCGATCTCGATCATCAACTGGATTTGAACCCAACTAGAACTGTCTCTTACTTTGCCTATGATGCCAATGCTTTCTTTGCCGCCTTCTATTTATGCCCCCTCCACTTCTGGTGCCTTCGCTCCCACGCCCACCCTACATTGATGAATCAATGTTACCATTGATAGGGTGATGCCTTCACTTAGTCAACTGTCTCCACTTCTGATTGATCTGTATATGGATCTGCGCCTGGAATTGGATAAGCTTCTGGGTCAAGCTTATCATCTCGGGCAACTGGAACTATATTTGTAACTTAGCGAGGTGGTGATGCTGGTACTGCTTTCACTGGGTATACTAAAACTGATGAAACAACTGCGGGTGGTGCGGAGTGTCTGGCCAGCGCGCTGCGTTGTCTTATGATCAATTGTCCCGTGATATGTGGATCATCCGGGTTCAGATGCGGATGGAGACTCATCCTTTTTAGTTCGAGATTGAGACCCCACGGTAAAGGCACGAGAAGCACCCTCGCCATAAATTCCATATAATAGCAAAAGCAGAAGCTGAACCAGCATAAGTAGCATAGGTAGTTCGATAGCCTAGCCAATTTCAGATCTTCCAGCAACTTACCCACCACCATCTTGCCCTTACTTCGGCTACTAGCTTTGATGCTGCTTCCCGCACCCCTTCCCTTGACTTGTTGTCCGACATAGCCACCAGCTATTTCCAAACACAGAAGAAGCTTCACCCATGTCTTTCATCTCCAATTTGGAGCTAAGCCAATTTTTAGTTCTATTTATGGCAAACACGGAATTTCCGGCAATAAGGATATCATAAACATAAAATGACAATATTCTAATCTCACCATCAACTATTCGAGTGTAAATACAATGATCGTCGAAATTCATTCGAAATCCCATATCGCTAATAGCTTGATTAAACTTAAGGCACCCACTGACGGAACTACACTTGATGTTAGGCCCTGACGTAACTCTTCTTTAAAGAAGCCCCCTACGCACCCTTTCCTTAGCGATTCGTCTCCTCACCTTCCCTTAGCTTAGCGAAGATACTGAAAGTGACTCGACCAAAGGAGGGCTTCGGGTTTCAAGGCTAGAAATAGATGAACCTTGCCCGACTGACAGGTCATAAGCTGAAGGGGCTGAGAACTTCAAGTCGGGCCCCTTGTTCTTGGCCAATAAATAAGGTGCGAAGCCGCTTGTCCCTCCGGGGGCAAGGAAATATAGCCTTGCATGCCTTCGAGCAAAGGTAGGGCCCTTCCCCTGCGCCCCATTTCAAAGTCCTGGGTATCAAGCTCTTCAAGGCGGTTTTCTTGCTCTTTACTAATAAATGATGAATGCCCGGTTTAATAGTTACTAGAATCTGTCTGCGAGCGCGCCTAGCATTCGTAGGTCAGTCTCCGCCTGAGGACCCGTCCTTGTATCCCGGTTTAAGAATTCCTACGTGCCTTTGAGTAGCTAGTAGTTCAATAGCGGTCGAGAGGACAGGACGCAACAAAGAAATAGTTGGACCTCAGTTCTTTATTCTTGTCCGCAGGTTATTTACTTTTATGGATAGGCAGTTAGGAGGACAGGTCCCCGGTTATCCTTATCTGTATCGGTCTTTCCCCTGCTGGGCTTTGGCTTTCTTCTTTCTTAATGGCAGGCCAAGCGGCCAAGTCCCGTGCTTTCGGAATCCTTTCTTTTAGTCATTTCCACGTGCAAGAACTTCGACTCTCATTGATTGAGGTGCTCTCGCTAACTCCGAGACGGGCAACCGCGTCTATCCCGCCATTACATCGAGGTGAGCCCACCAGTTGCTAGTCTGAGTCTCTGTTCATTTCTCCAGTACCAGAATCAGACGATTATAATCAGACGAAACTATGGATTTTTTCGATGTTCACGAATCGTCTGCCTGTGTGGAACGCCCTTCGACACAAATCTTTCAAGTCTGAACCCCAAGACTGAGCCACTGGACCCTGGATTTTTTCTTGTAAAAGCTCTCCTCACTTCTCCTAAGCAAAGCATACTCATGAACAGCCATCACTTCAGCCCTAATTCCTTCCCCATTCATTGGATTAAGTTGTACAAATTCCTGGGCAGCCTCCATACTCTCCTTAGCCCTTTTAACTCTATCGGGCAGATTAGATAATTCCTCCTTGTTTAGCTTCTTAAGTACCACCTTCTGCTTCTTCAGCTTGGAGCATAGCTGGAACATCAGAGTGCCTCTCACTGGTTGCTTCCACACCTCCTCCACTGTCGGTAAAAACTTAGGATGATCAGCCGTTAAAGAACGAAGAAGGTTTCCTAACCTTGCGAAGGTCCGAGAGCTTGACAATCATAGGTTGGAACTAGCATGAACCTAGTGGTCACTATCCTCTAAGCCGAGTTGTCACTCCCCTTGACCGAGAAGAGATGACCTCTTTGATCCTTTAGGTTAAGGACAAAAAGCTGTAATGGAGTGGCAAAACTTTCGGTGGGGGAAAGGTATTATTATCGCTTAGCGCTTGTGCTAAGGGCAATCGAATATAAAAAAGAATTCGTAAAGAAAGCTCATTAGGTCAAAACTAGGGGAGGGCTTAGTTCCCTCACTCGATCCACCAAAGGAAAGGAAGGAAGAACTACTTATGTAGTAGAGCATCGGGAGTCAAGTCAGGGCAGCCTGCCTTTACGTAATAGGGCGGCATCAGCGGTGAGCTGTAACGGAGATGTGGATGAGAAAAGGGCTGCTACCGGTATAGAAAGACCAAAAGAGCAATGTTCGGGAGTGCCTGAATGCGGTGAGTGCCTTATGAAAGGGCTGGAGCTTTCTTCGAGAGAGATGGCTAGTGTGTGGGTTGCTGTAGGAAACTGAACGTAACAATTTCTCGTATATGAAGAGGTTCCTTTCTTCTCTGGATTGAGGAACCCTCTAGGCGACACCCTCCGTCGCCTACGACTGTGAAGATCTTTCCCCTTCTATGAAAAGGGGGGTCGATATCACGGGCTAGATAGAGAGACAGAGGCCCGCCGAGAGTCGGGGATGAGGAGTAGCCTTCCTCACCGTCCAGGGAGGGAGAGTGGCTCAGTCTTGGGGATCAGAATACTCGCTTTTTCTTTAAGGCAATGGGTAGCTTTCATGGCGTAAGTCGCATTAGTTCAATCACAAAGGAGAATGGTACCAGAATTCTTAAACAGGGGGAAATCAAGGAGGAAGTGATAGGATACTTCAGTAGACTCTGGAGCCAATCACAACCCCACATTGATCGAGACATCCTGGAGGATACTTTCAGTGCCAAATTGAGCCCTAGTCAGCAGTAGGATCTAGAAAAGGAGGTCACGGATCTTGAAATCAAAGAAACGATGTTTTCTCTAAAAGATGGCAAAGCTCCTAGATGGTTTTAATGCAAAGTTATTCAAGAAAGCATGGGGTATAGTGGGTGATGATGTGATTGCAGCAATCAAATCCTTTTTCAGCTCGGGCAGGAAATGATCTATTGAATAGCACCGCGATTTCCTTGATCCCTAAAGTGCCTAATCCCACTTACCTCAGAGATTTCAGACCTATTTCTTGTTGCAACACGATTTATAAGTGCATATCCAAGATCGTTGCCAACAGGTTGAGGAAAGTGATTCCATCCTTAGTGGGCATTCAACAGTCGGCTTTTGTGGAAGGTAGAAGAATTGGCGACAATATCCTCACCATCGGAATGGTGAGCCCCTACCGGTCCTCCTTGCTCAGGAATTAATGAGGAACTATCACAGGGATAAGGGCTCCCCTAGGTGTGCTCTCAAGGTTTACTTATTGAAAGCCTATGACACTATTAATTGGGAGTTTCTAGTGGCTACTCTCCAAGCCACCGGCTTCCCACAGAGGGTTATCCACTGGATTAAGGAGTGTATCACAACAGCTAGATTCTCTGTTAACATCAATGGAGAACTATGCGGTTTCTTCAGTAACAGTAGAGGTTTGAGGCAAGGGGACCCGATGTCCCCCTATTTGTTCGCTTTTGCTATGCAGGTATTCTCGGGGCTAATGGAGGAAGTCACCACGAACAAGAACTTTCAATTCCACTGGAAGTTCCAGAAGGAACGAATCTCTCATCTTTGCTTTGCAGACGATTTGCTCATATTGTGTAGAGGAGAGGAGGGTGGACAATGTATGGGTAGCAACACTACCTAAGGATATCATAGACTTCGGAGGGCAGGAAAGCACTATTCTCAAATATGAGTTGATGTTTCAGCAAGAGCAGATTGAGAGTCTTATTAAGATGAATCAGGAGCTGCAGGATCAGGATCAGATGAAACAGGAGCAGATTGAGAGTCTTATTAAGATGACTGAGGAGCAGCATTATCAGATTAATAGGTTGATTGAGATGAATCAGGAGAATCAGGAGCTGCAGGAGCAGATTGCTCGTCTGATTAAGATGAATCAGGAGCTGCTGGAGCGGATTGCTCGTCTTGAGTCTAAACAGGAGCTGAAGGCACCAGTCAGGAGCCCTATGACTGAATCTCCAATTCAAAGACCTCCTCAGTTCAAGCACCCTACACATGGTTCTAAGGTGAAGTCTGAGAAGAAACTACGAAGGGAGCAGCGCCGTAGGGATAAACATTCTAAGAAGGCGGATAAGCCGCCTCCGTAAGTAGCTTGGTTGCTAGATACGGCTTTGACTCATTCCCTCCTCTCCTCTCCTCTCCTCTCCCTCTTCAATTTACTTATTGGGTCTCAAATAAGTAACTAAAAGGCGGTGGTCGAGCACCTAAAGGTCCTTAACAGTCGAGCACCTAAAG
>Ga0115842_100131_pt1 | contig 25416 bp, 19 predicted proteins | sample InSIn2SAF170_2_FD_83856 | JGI IMG/M metagenome (GOLD analysis project Ga0115842, IMG submission 83856)
ACTGTTAAGGCCGCCATCACCTTTAGGTGCTCGACTGATAAGGCCGCCATCGAGAGGACCCTTTAGGGGGCTCGACTGATAAGGACCCTTTAGGGGGCTCGACCATAAGCCCCCCCACCAAATAAGTAAATTGAAGAGGAGAGGAGAGATTGGTTCATTCTTTATATATGTCATTATGCATTCATTCGTTGCTCAATATTGCAAACCTCCGGGGATTGGGGTGGGTGGGTAAATAGTGGCTATAATAGGACCTTTAGGTGTTTTTTAGTTACTTATTTGAAAGGGGCCACCCAATAAGTAAATTGAAGGGTGAGGCAACGAACGCTCTACCACCGCCCCCACCCAATAAGCATCAAGGAAGAAAAACCTCCGCCAAGCTAAAATGGCCAAATTAGTAGGATGCGTAAGCATGCTCGACTGGCCGCCATCATGCCCCCGGCAGGGTGAGGGTGAGCCTGTCGAACTCTCGACCTATGCCCCCCCACCCAATAAGTAAAATGATACGTTAGTGACTTTTTTAGTTACTTATTTGAGAGCCCAATAAGTCAAATGAATAACGAACGCTCGACTAATAAGGCCGCCATCGCTCTCAATATAAGGAGAGGAACTGGAGAAGAATATCGTATACAAAGAGATATCTCATTATATATGTCATTACGCTAAGGTAAGGATTCGTTAGAAAGAAAGTATAGATAAAGCAACTCTTTGGCAAGCGAGTTCTTCTACGGATAAAGGAAGAGCTTTTATTGATGTTGCGATCGATGACTTAGGTAACTAGAGCTACTTAGGTTCCGATAGAGACTTACGAGGCCGAGGCTCTCTTAGTGTTTCCGGTTCTCTATTCCCATCAATCCCACCCAGCCATACCAGCCGTACCACGAAGCGAGGAGACGAGAACGGAGTTGATTAGATAATTCTTAGTCAAACTCCGTCCCATCCAGCAAGCAAGACCGAGCCCTAACTTTCTACGTAAGAAGGGTAGAAAGGGCCGCCATCGAGCGATAGCTTTAACTGGAAGCAAGGGGACTCTTATGAGCGAATTCATTATAGTGAAGTAGTCCGGTAGGCAATCCATCATCTAACAACAGTCACCTTATCTATCCTCTTAGGGATACCGACCACCTTAAGGCAAGCAAGCAAGAATGGGAGTTGTCTTGTGGTAAAGTAAGAAAGGCTAGCTCATTCCAAGCAATAGAGTTCCTCTGATCCAGTATTCCTGCCAGCCAGAAGAAAGGGAGTCCGCCCACTTGAATTGAAGACTTATCGTGAATTCATGAGATGATAGTAGTAAGTAAAGGCTAGCTCTAAGCTATAACTGATAGCTGCTACCAAGCAAGCGAGGGAAGCTTGTCTTCCGGGCAAGCAATAGAGTGGAGTTATTCTCAAGTAAGCACGGATTTTCAATACCTCATGATAGCGAGTAGTTCCATTCTTGTATTCAATAAAGAAGGGAGGGTTAAGGAAAGTGTATGCTCTGTAACAAGTTACCCTTTCATCCGCTATCACTGAATTCGAGTTTCTTGTTCATAAAGAGTAGTCAGACTGGAAAGCACGGAAGACAGAAGCACTGGAAGCGAGCGAGGAAAAAGGGAGACTGACTACTATCAGACTGATAGTGAATTCATAAGCGAAGCAGCTTATAGCTCAGCACTTGAATATCTTTAATAACCTTAATCTTATAGTGATTTAACAAGATGATGAATCCGCTAATCAGAGAAATAATCAGAGAAATAATCAGCTCTCACTGAAAGCTCATTCATAAGATAAGCTATCTGACTTTAAGCACGCTTCTGAATGAAAGCCAGAAAGGCAGACGTCACCTGTAAGCAAGCAAGAAGCACCCAGCCAGGAAGGGAGTGATGAAAGAGTATTCCATACCTTACCTTCTGACTGATTCTGGTCTTTTCCGGTCATTTCATGACGATCGGTAATGTTAAGGTCGGCCGGGTTTTCTTCCTGCAAAGCCCAATTTATGAAATCAAAATGCGTTATATTGCTAGTTTGGCGATCGAGATTAGGGGGGTAATTTTCATTTTGGAATTGAAAGTGGAAAAAAAGGTACGTTAAGTGACTTTTTTAGTTACTTATTTGCCCCTCAAATAAGTCAAAAAAAAATAAGTCAAATGAAAAGAATCTTGGCCAAATCGTCCCTCACATAAAGAATCGTACCAGAATCTCGTATATAGAGAGAATTTGAAAACATGCTTCTTCAGCCGTCATTACGCTTTAGGCTCTCATAATCGATCCATACCTAATATTGTATACAAAGAGATATCTCATTATATATGTCATTATGCATTCATTCATTATATATGTCATTACGCTCCTACCTACAAGCCCTCTAACCTGCCAAGCAATCTAACCTGCCAAGCCGAGCCAAGCCATTCTCTTTCCACCTTCCTTCCATCTGTCTGTAATGAAGTATTTGATCCACGACTTCCAATGCATGGGCCAATGCCTGCCTACCTACCTCTAAGTCACGTGTAAGGGCTTCAAGTCCAGGCTTGCTTTCCTTGCACTAGGAAGCGCAAGCCCCTCCGGGACCTTTCCTGCCAAAATGAAATGAGGAGATCAGCCAGCAACTCCATAGACAATATGTTGGCAATCTCCTCTATCCCAGGTCGACCAATCATTGTGGGTGGGAGAGAGAGTTCTTGAAGTTGAGGTAGGTCTACGATCATGGTCGGAAATCTTCTACTACGGGGCTAATGATTTTCTATCAGCACCTCGCCCGTAGTTTACCTTGAATAATAAGTAGACCGAGTTTATATTGAACCAGCATCCAGCATATGGACTAGGCCCATCAAATCATGGGAATGAATGATCGAACTTTGAACTATATGCACCTACTATATCCGCCAACGACGGACCAATGACCTATATACCATTAAACGACAACCACCTAGCTACTGAACACTTCGACCTCTCAAGGACTGCTTTGGTAGGTTCTATTTGGTAAGGGGCTCAGCCTTATGCTACTGACCGGGGTGTAACATATGGTGCCGGAGGAAAGGGAAGGGCTGATCGACAGGGATAGGGGTATCCCAACATAGAAGAATGCCGCTACGGATTCCACCTACAGATTCCTGTTCGCATACTCACCGGCCCCAGCCCGGAACTTTCCTAAACTACGATGGTCTCCGCGTCGGGGTCCTAGTGATCAGCAGGATTCAGATTGCTTCCACCCACTGCACGCCTAAAAAGACCCCATGCGAACCACCGACCGAGCTCAGTCACGCATGCTCATACTAGGGTTACCGCGGATGGGTCAACTTGAAATGCGTTTACGGCGACATAATCAACGGCGGGGGTGAATTACTTCCCAACGATCAAATCAAATAGAAACAGGAAGTGTCATCGCGATAAGTAAACGAGCGGGTACGGGTGAAAGGATGGACTGCTTTTTAGCTGCATCTGGGTAACCTTTAGCTCCATCAGCGTCAGTTGCACCAGCTTCTTTAGTCGTTGCGTCTCCGCCTAGCTGTATCAGCTTCCGTCGTTGCTTCCGGTTAAACTCCCCGCGCATCTCGAGCTGCAGGAACCGGATCCGCACCTATCTATACTACCTTCGCTTCTTCCTCTGCTCACTCTGCTACTGATGGATTTGGATATGAAACTGGAACAGCAGGCTATGACAAAGGCCTTAATCCCCTTTGTTTAGAGATGCTCGAGAATCTCAATTATGGTAAAGAAAGGCTCTCTATCAATGCCCCGGGAAAGGAAAGAGGAATCGCAATTAATAATATACGGGCGGAAATCATTCTCAACTGAGCAATCCCGAGAACCTTTTCAAAGTTGAGTCTATTACTGTGGTATTTCTAAATACTAAGGGTATTTCTATTTCCAAATGATAGAACCGAGTAGCTTGTAGGCGGGAAACAGCCCTACTAGATCATCCGGTTCCAGAAGGAGTTACACCGGTGTATGAAGTTTTATATCCTCTTGCCCTATAGTCACTAGCTTTCCTTCGCCCAGTCTTCGATTCCCTATTCCTCATTGCATTGTAGCAGGAAGAGACTAACTACCTTACACAGGGGCTACTCCCTCCCTCTTTCACTGGTTATTAAAATAGATAGGTGCCTAGGCTATGGCTTTCGAACTTCAACTCAATATTGATCTGTGCCTGGAGAATCTGCTACGTGATCAACAGAATATGGCACCGGATCGAATGCATCTGGATGGATCTAGCTTCGGATTTTCGACTAAAGGATCTGCATATGAACCCCGGCGGGGTGCTTCCTATGCCTTTGTCTCCGCTGGTGAAAACGGGCCTGGACAGTCGAGTGTGCTTACGCACCCTCACCATATGAATAGTGAGTGACTCCGTCCCTTACCTTCCTTCCTGACCTTATAGCTCGCTCTTTGAGGGGAATATGAGGGTGAGTAAGCGAACTCTCGACCAGGGGGAGAGGGATAACCTGACCTACCTGTGTTTTCTCTATTCTTTTTAGCCCACCCAGATGAAAAATAGCAGGAATGAAAATACCCACCCTTACCTATAGATTTCTATCACACTCTTCACCTAATACCCCTCTTATTACCTCTCCAATTACTTGCTTAGGAATTACCCACAACCAATAGAAAGTCTAAGATCTAGGAGCAGTAGCATAGAAAGTAATAGCTTAATAAGGAGGAGTAGATGCATAGTCTGTCCCCTATTGAACCACCAGCATATACAGGAGGAGCATGACCAGTTTCAGCATATGATATAGGACCAGTAGAAGATGCACTCTGTGGGACAATAGCTTATTAATAACCAGTTGTCTAAGAACCATCAGACTAGTTTCCACCGAGTTTAGGGTGTGTTAGGTACTCTATCCCTTTAGCTGGATTTCAGAAAGTGTTTATGCTTGGTGTCTGATCCGGTGTTGGAATGATGGAATTGCTGATCGTGTGGTTTTATGGATGGAAACACATGGTAAACATTGTGGGTGATTGTTACTGATAGGGATGCCTGTCTAATTCATGGGTTTTTGGGCTCTGTGATGTGTTCCCTGCCTGTAAATAGAATACTAAGGGCAAAGCTAAGTTGTATCGGTGTGGAGTAATGAGCAATAAAAAGAGATATAAAAGGGTGTTCTGGTTGCCCAAGTGCGAGATGGATACGCCCGGCCAGTAGTTATAGTTGCAGTTCTTTATCGAGACGCATAGTCTACATGAGGATAGGTAGCAGTACTAGTCCCAATAGTATCATAGGGATCATCTTATCCAGATCGATAGGGATAATAGTGCGTTGGTAATCTAGTGCATAGCTGTTAGATGGCTTGGTGTAGTTCCATACCCATACTAAGTAGGAGTAGTTGGAGTCTAATAATAGGTTGTTAGAGAAGCTACGGTGTCTGTAGGAGTTCGAGATGTATCCCTCACCATATGAATAGTGAGTGACCCCTAAAGAATATAGGGCCCTGTTCTCTAGGCCTAATGAAGTAGCTTGAGGAAGTAGCTGTAGGAGCAGGAGGAGCTTGAGGAAGGAGCTTATCCTCTAAAACCCCACCTGTCTTTCTTGTTGGATATTGCTCCCCCTTTCCTGTCCTGTATCCCCTTCAGTCTTCTCTCTCGGTGTTGTTGTTTTCGAACCGTTAGCACCATCCATCCTGCCCTGCCTGCCTGCCTTCTGTCTGTCTGTAAGTGTTCGGCCCCCGGAGTTTATTAGAAGGGGTCAAGCCATCCCGCCATGCGATAAAGCCCCATGCGATCCAGCCAGCCAGCAATCGAAAAACAATCCCGATCCCGCCAGCCAGCAATCCTTCCGTCCTTCCATCCTTCTATCTTCGGCTTATTAACTTCAGCTTCAGTAAGTATAAGCAGCTTTAGCAGCGTAGGCTCAGCGCTTGTTGCGTTCGTCAGAAGGATGCGTCATAAGTCGTAGCGTCAGAAGGATTAGTCAAACCAAACCTGTCCTGTCCTTTGCACCCAACCAACCCACCTTCCTTGTTGCGTCAGTGTGGTGGTATCCCCCCTTTTCCCTCCATTCGTCAATTTCCATTGTCCCGCTACTAAGTGTGGTAACCCATAAGGCTATGCGATGGTTGGGTGGTGCCTGGATGACTCAATAGCGTGAGTCCCCTGATGTCTGAGGTCTCTCGAGGGGTATTGAAGGGCTGCCTGCTCTGTGTTCCCTGCAGGCTAAACCGAAACCGTAGAATGTGAGTCGAACCATGGGTAGCTCTTACCGGAAAAAGATCAAAATTAGCTCATGCTCTCAGGAGGTTGGATTTGCCCAACCATCCGTATTGGTATAGTCATGTTCCCCTTTCCCGTCGTTATTTCCCCTGTCTTGTGGTCCGTTGGCTCTCGATGTTCCGATTGTTAGCTCTCGATGAAGAGTGGCCACACTAAGCTTCCAATTGGCTTTTATGATTGGTATGGTTGATAGTGTAAATCCCTCTCTCTGTGTTTGGTGTGACTCAAATTACCCCTAAAGTTGTTAACGCTTATGGCAATAAGTCAAAAGGAAGGCAAGGTCATAAGGTAAAGGAAGGGCTGCACAGTGTTCCCTGCTGGCTGAACCGAACCGTAGAATGTGAGTTTCACCACGGGCGTTAGGATAATCCCCCCAAGAAGCTGTGAAATCGGTCACGCTAGAGAAGGCAAGGGACGGAGTCACTCACTCATTCCGACCTTAGTGACGAGAGGGGCCACCCAATAAGCATCTTTGATCAATTCTTCGAGAGAACGTAATGACATATATAACGAGCATCATTCAATCTCTCAAGAATGACTAATGAATCACATCGAATCTGGTATGACACATATATCGATGCAGTCATTCATTATATACGTAATTACGCTTTAGCAGATCATGCATATATGGGCATATGTCATTATGCATTCATTCTTTCGACTACGTTCCCTACGAGATTTGTCATTTTCACCCAATTAGGAGGGGGCGGAGGTTTGAACATCTTTCCCTCCTATTCTTGCCACTATTTACCCACCCACCCCAATCCCCGGCGGAGGTTTGAGCGCTCTTCCCTGAGACCAGCTAATCACATCACTACCATCCATACCATCATCACTACCATCCATACCATCACTATCAGCCCAGCATACCAGCATCCAGCCCATCATCACTACCATCAGACCTATCATCCCATCCCATGTGGGTTGATAATCACGGCAAGCTCTCTTGCCCCGGACGTTGGGCACGTTTCTAAATAGATAGACCCAGAGAGCCTTACCAATTGAGAGTGAGATAACCGGGTGGGATCAGGAGCCTTATCGATTTGAAGTAAGAATAGCTGCGGATGTAGGCGTAGACGCTGGTGTATCACCCGGAACCACAACTGTACGAATGTTAGAAGCACGTGTAAAAGCGATGAACCGTGATTGTCTAGCTGTACGGAATCCCTGTGGAGTGAAGGGATAGGTCGGGCGAAAGAGCTGCCTGGTGATCCCTAGGTTGCAGCATGTCCGGTCCTCCTCGCGCCGCTGCCGCCGTTTCTAGGACCGACCGACGCCTCACCTGCACAGGTACCTTCAGAGATAGAATTTATATATATATCCAATCTCTAGTGGTGGTGGGACCAACCAAGATGTCCTATCGGCGCTGCAGTCACTGTACATTCAGAAATGGATCAAATTGCTTTTTACCCTTACCCCACGAGAACAAGAAAGATCCCTTCCCTATCTGCACGGGATTCAAATTTGATGTTGTAAGACTTCTACGGAATCGGAAGTTTACTGGTCATCATTTGATGAAAGCACTCCAGCCCAGTCGCCTCCTCGAAAGAATTCGAATAAGGGCGCGCGTTAGCACTCCTGCAAGTCAATCAAAGGTTAGCGCTGGCAGAAGGTCCTCCCGACTCATATGTGTCACAATTCTAACTGTCGGGAAATCGGAGGTTCGGAACTGAAGACACGCTGTACGCCAATACCTCCTTACTTAAGGTATTGGATAGACATAAATGTCGATCAAGTATAGGAATGGTATGGGGGCCTTCCCCCCCCCCAAGTAAGTAAAGTAGTGAACCAAACACAAGTCAGTCAGCGGCGAATGGAGAGGCGGAGGGTATAATATAAGGGAAAGGAGAATCCTTCTTTTGGTAGTGTAAGGCGGAATGCACAAGTTGAGAGTGTGCTCGGGCAAGTGGGCTAACCAGAACCGTCGAGATTGGGTTGGAAGGATAGAGAGCTATCACGCTTATTCAACATTTACCAAATCAAAAAGGCGGCGGGGTAAGGTCCGGAGGGTCTTGCGCTTCCTAGTGCAAGGAAAACTGGAATCAAAAAGAGTAAGAAGAAATAGGCCTCGCCGAATGAAACCTGGCGAAAAAGCCTGGAAGTAGACGAGATGGCAGAATTGGGAGGGGATCGAATTCCCACAAAGATATGAACTTCGCAACCAGCCCGCCCGAATCGTTCAATCAATAGTGGTAATCTGATGAGCAAGGGGAAAGTGGAATGGAAAGACGACAGACCGATAGCCAACGCTTTTGACCCTTGTTCCCTCGCCTTTATCTATTGATAATAGATAGAAGTCCTAAGAGAAGTAGTAGCCAGTACACACTTTATAAATCAGTCAAATGAAAGAAAGGATGTTCAAAAGAATGGATTAAGGTGATAGAGTGTCAATGGTAGGCGGCTAGGCTAGGGTAAGAAAGATAACAACTATATACCTTGTTTGGATATGGATGTTTGACCACGTAAGGAAGTGTCCAATGAATCTCAAGTCTTCCAATTCTGAGTTAGCCATGCAAGTTTCCAGATCCTCCTTCCATGGTGGCCACTGTGAAGATCCTCCAATGGCCTCATTTCGTCTCCTGACTGCGTTGAAGTCCCCCAGCCATGGCACTCCTGTTGCGTTCAGTGCATTGGATGTTAATTCATTCCACAGGTCTCTCCTCTTCTCTGGACAGTTCACCCCATACACAACAGAGATCACACACTGCCATGTATTGTTGGTGTCACTCACAGAGCAGTGGATAAACTGCTCCCCCTCTCTGATGCTAGTAACAGTGATTTGTTGGGGGTCCCAGCCGATCCATATTCGGCCATTGGGAGCATCCCTGTAATTCGATAAGAAATTCCAGCCATTTGCAATAGCTTTCTCCACCCTCACTTTGTTTATTTCCTTCACCCTTGTCTCCACCAATCCTACAAAATTGAGCTGTTTTTCTCGAAGAAATCTTCTAACTTCTCCCTGCTTCAGTGGGTCATTCAGACCTCTTATATTCCAGCTCCCAAAAGACATGTTCGAAAGTGTACAAAAAGCCCCACGGGCATTACATTCCATTCTACCTCCTTCTGCCTCCTGAGGAGGCAGGAGATTTCTTGTTCTTCCCACGGCCACCCCCTTGGGAATTTCTCTTATTGAGAGAGTCTTTCGCCATTACCCCAAGTGTGCCAATTGCCGGTGATGCACTCCCGGGCTCCCCACTACCCTCCACCCTGATGGGGGTTTCAGTCAAGGTCGGTTCACCCCTTCCTTCAATCATGGGGGGGTGTGGGCTCCCTTTTTCACCAATACCAGCCTTCATTGATATATCCTCCGTGCTGCTGCCCAGGTGAATACTCGGTATCTCCTCCGGGGTAGAAACTAGAGCCATTTCATGCTCCTGTGTAAGCACTACCTCCTTACCCTGAAAAAAGAATTCTTTCATTATTGCATATATAAGATGATCAGATCTCAGTCTATCGATTCTATGGCCAGTTCCATCTATAAGAATCTCGAGTTTAAAGCATCTCACGTAATCGGGTTCTAAAAGAGAGTAGATATAGTCCCGTCAAACAACATAGGGCTAGGAAGAATGTACCGAGACATCATACTAGCCTGAATGCAGCCATACTGGAATAGAAAGATTTACTATATGGGGAGCCTGCGTCTTCTTCCTCGATCTCGATAAAGTAATTGAATTGAAAATCCCTCCTCCGAAGCTCTTCTCGTAGCAGGGTCAAAGCTCAGTCAAGACTAAGTCGACTATCCTATCTCTTCCGGATTTGATCGCTTGCAGCTCTTGTTTGTTAGGTCATTTCTGTCTGCGATCGTGCCTAGGCGAGCAGTTCCTGAGCAGCTATCTCCGACCAAGCACTCTAGATTTTTTGGTAATAAATCAAAGTCGTGGTTCGGTTTTTTCGTATAGAAATGGATCGCCCTTTCGTGTACTGCGGTCACCCACCTTCTATGAGATTGGATGGGTATTCTCTTCTCGAGACTCTTTCCTACGGGTGTTTTCTCATTGGCCCCAAATCTCATTCTCCAACCTGCCTTTCCGCAGTATTCAAATCCTTCACCTACTCCTATGGAGCTACTTTGTTCCAGTCACTAAGCGTTATCCCTTTAGTGCGCTTTTAGCTTCTCGATGGAGTTGGCTTCCATTTCCTAGTGGCAGGACATCTTATTGCACAACCGACTATCTATTAGTAAGTAGTTTCCTCGAACCCCGTTCACTCTGGTAACTCCGACGACAGGCAAGGGCCATTCAACGAGGGAAATAGACATAGATAGAGTATCGGCACATTCAGCGCCATAATAGTAGTCTCGCAAAAAGGTCGGTTCGTGGAATTTTTTCATAAATTCGTATGGCAGAATGACCTGGGACCGGTAAACCAGGCAAGCTGGGGCTACTTCCTCGGAAAAAAGACAAGAAAACAAGAACAGAGCATTCGCGTCCCATTTTCCGAAAAACAGATATTTTCTCTTATTGCGCAAAATAGGACGAGAATAGATCTCACCCCACATCTCGAGGAAAGAGCTGCAGGCCCAGGGCATCGTTCTTATTTATAGTAGCAGGACATCTGATTCAACAACCGAATTCTATTACCAATTTCTTTGTACTGAAACGTGATCCCAGTTGCCTACAACCCCGGGGTTGGTTCTAAGAGTCAAGTTGGTGTAAGTACACCCATACGGGTATCTCCCTAACTGAAGGATTAGCTTATTGAGGCTTTCTCGGAAGTCTCTTTTTTAGCTTTTTCCCGCAGTGTCTGGTGTTGGAGTTTTTCGTATCGAAATGTATGCGCCTTCTTTTTACTTACAGTTGAGGTAAGGTGCTGACAAACACAAGCAAAGGGTTCTGGAATTGTAGTACATAAACGAAAGGTAGGCTAAAGGGTCAATGACCAAACTACCAAAAACGAAGACGTGACTGAAACGGAATAAGGCATTTACTATATGGAGAGATTCACCTACGACCCCTTTCTCGCTATCTAAAGGGGGGGAGTGAAGGCCCCCAAAGCGTGATAGCTTAAGTCGACTTCGAGCTCGCCAAGTTAGCTTTATTTTCCTGCGCCCGCTAGATCGTACTAATCAGACTAATCAGACGTTAGCCCTGAGTCTGCTGGGTCTTCCTTGTACTGGAATGGAAGTGTAGATATGTTGCGCCCACCCGAAGTTATTCTATTATGAATTGTCGCGCCTTCGAGTTCAATAAATTGAAATAAGGTTGAGTTCCTTCGCTCCATTCCGAGCTGCTATCTCCGACCGAGCATAAGCGATTGCAGGTTTGAACTAAATAGCTAGGCGTGTTCGGGTTGTTAGGATGGACATAGATCGATCGCCCTTTTTCTTCTTTATCGTGAGCTCGGTTTAATAGAGAAGTCAAGACTAAGGTTTCAATATCCTAGGGTTCATTTCTCCTCTATGAATAAAGGAAATCCCGTGCTTGATAGGCGGTCGGACTCAACAGTTCAATATTCATTAACTACCTGCTCCACCACCTACTTATGAATAATGGCATATGGGAGCCGAGTAAGCACAAGTATCGTTTTGATCGTATCGTATAGATAGAAAGGGCTCATCAATAAGGTCCGCTAGTCTCTCATTCATACTGGTTTGTTACGCCCAGCAGGTTCTCAGAGGCTATCCTTTTTGCGTGATTTTCTCCGCCACATTGGAATGAACAACGCGCAACCTGTTTCCGCTGTTCCCTGTTGTTTGACCAGCTGTCCAAGACAAAGTGTCCGTTGTTGGGCGTTCAGGCTCAGCTGAGACCTCTGATCTCATATTAACACTCAATCCCTCACAAGCTAGGCGCTTAGCCTATTGAGAACTATGCCCTCGGCTAGAGGAGTAGTTATAATCGCTTAGTTGCCTTATTATTATGAAAACCCAGTCTTGTTGTCCTCGAATCAGTTTAGAACAATTTGAGGGCTTATTCTATTCACCGAGCGGAAGCTGCAGTTCAACCAGCAGCGCCAGTCGCGGTTGACCCATCATCATCTCGCGTCGCGTCCCTCTCGGATCGGGAGGCCGAAGCATACCTTATACTAGTTCCTGAGCCCCCTGTTGCCAAAGCGAGCAGTCCCGCAGAGGTTGGGGTATGGGACGCAGAATCATAGGGAGTGATAGCAGCAATTGATCCTGATCTGCTTTTCTCAAGACCATCCTACGGGATCGAGATTAAGAACCACCAGAGGCAGTTTCTCTTAATCAGCCAGTTGCCAGATCCAGATGCAGATCGAATTGGACCCGTTCCAGATCCCGTTGGCTCCAGGTTCTATTTCCGGCACATCTTCGATTTACTGGTATGAAAGTCTGGTGTGAGTTCAAGATATTCGGCATAAGCCGTCTTTGCTTTTGCTCTTATCGATGTGATCCTTGTCTTCCGTTCGGGTTAGCTAGTGTCATTTCCCTTAGGGCGGCTATCCCTGGAGCATTGATGGCCTTCATCCTGAACAGATTAACAGGATGTTAGGCATGATGATCGCAGCCTCAAATGCCTATCTTCACGGGAAGAATGAAGCTGAAACTGCATATCGACTTATCACTGAAGGATTTGTCGGTACGCTGAAAAACTGGTGGGATCATCTACCAAAGGAAGCCAAGGCAGAGATTGAAGCTTCTGTAAGGATTGATCTATCTCCTGGTCAACCTGCTCGAGACTCAGAAGGACAGCTAATCCCGAATCCAGTAGAGAGTTTACTCGCTACAATTCGGACACACTTCTCTTTTCTCGTCCCTTCTTCAAAAGATTGGAACTGGTCTAAAAAAGGCCAAGTGGCCTTTGACGATTTGAAAGAGGCGATGATAAGTGACCCAGAACAAACTTGCTCTTCCAGATGTAATGAAGCCCTTTGAGGTACAAACGGATGCCTCAGATTTTTGTTTAGGGGAGTCCTATTGCAGGAAGGTCACCCAGTTGCATATGAGAGTCGTAAACTGAGCGACCCAGAGACAAGATACACAGCACAAGAAAAGGATCTATTGGAAGTAATCCATTGCCTTAGGTTAGGGTCTGGAAACACTACTTATTGGGGTCCAAGTTTGTAGTGAAGACAGATAAGACTGCAGTGAGCCATTTTCTTACGCAGCCAAAGCTGCACGGTGGCAGGAATTCTTGGCGGAGTTCGACTTTCACTTTGAATATAAGACGGGTCAAACCAATCAAATAGCAGATGCTCTTAGCCGGAAAGCAGAACTAGCAGCTTGAAAATACCTTTCCCACACCTCCGCCAGCCAAGTGGCAACCTCAGTGCGGGAACATCTTAAGGTCCGGAGGGTCTTGCGCTTCCGAGTGCAAGGAGAATTAGTCTAAAGATCCTACGGCTCAAGCCCTCCTGAATTTGATGCGAGAAGGGAAGACCCGTCAGTTCTGGGTGGAGGACGGACTTTTGATGACAAAAAGGAAAGGGGCACCGATTGTTTGTACCGAAGGTTGGAGATTTTAGGAAGGTACTCCTACGAGAATGTCATGACGGGCGGGTCATCCGGGCTGGGCTGGCAGAGGACTTTCGCCTTAGTAAAGCAAGGGTACTATTGGCCAGAAATCAAAGACGATGCAATAGAGTACACCAAAACTTGTCTAACTTTGCCAGCAAGAGAAAGTTTAAAGGAAGAAGACCGCAGGGTTCTTGGAACCACTCCCAGTACCAAGTCGGCCTTGGGAGAGTTTCCCCTTAGATTGAATCTCAAGCCTTCCGAAGGTGGGGGACAACAATTCTGGTGGTTGTGGATAGACTCTCAAAATATGCAACCTTTATCCCCACTCCAAAAAGCTGTTCCGCCAAAAAGACTGCTGGATTGTTCAAATACGTTGTTAAGTATTGGGGTGTGCCACAGAACATTGTCAGTGATCAGGACTCAAGATTCACAGGAACCTTCTGGGATCTAAATGAAAGATCTCCTCTAGCTATCACCCACAAACTGATGGCCAAGACAGAGCAGTTTCATGTTCTCCTTGAAGAGTCTTTGCGACATTTCGTTAATGCCAACCCAACTACTTGATGTAGCAAAATGAGGTTTTCACTCCTAGAAGAGCTCTTCAACTAACAAAAGTCCCTTTGAGCTTGTTACAAGTCAACAACCATTGTTACCAAATACCGTTGACAAGTACGAAGTAAAGAGTCCCCAGGCCTTCAATTTCACCAAGGAGTGGAGGCAAAATGCAGACATTGCTCGAGCTTATCTTGAGAAAGCCTCAAAGCGCATGAAGAAGTGGGCAGACATGGGCCTCCAGAATTTCAGGTTGGCGACATGGTATTGGTGAAGCTATCTCCAGAATAACTCAGATTCCTCGGAAATCAAGACAAAAGACTCATCCGCAAGTATGAAGGGCCAGTTCCAGTCATAGAGTGGGCAAAGCTTCATACAAGATTGATCCACCAGATTGGTGGAAAGTCCGTGTTTCATGTCAGTTTTCTCAAGCCATATCATGCTGATCCAGAAGATGCAGAGCGCAATCGACCAGCCATCAACAGCAAGCGACAACCGAGCAAAGAAGCGGAAGAGAGACTAGCGGAGAGAGTCATCACAGTGTCACGGAGGCCACGCCGCGAGTTTCTAGTCAAGTGGAGGAATCCCGGAAACGAGGACGTCGACCATTTGAGTGGGGGAGAGTGTCATAGGCCAATTCTTTTACATGTAGTATAGTTGTGGGGAACATGGGAGTGGAAATATTGTACTTGACAAATGCATTTATTTTGTCATTTCAAGGGGTGTGACACCTCCAGCATATTGATGTCTCCTTCTACCACAAGTTCACATGCTCCTTATGCTCTTTAGGGGGGAGTGACTAGTTGGGCCCGTGAAAGTTGGTATCAGAGCTTCAAATCGATTGTGGGATATAAAAGCACCATGGCCAAAAGTGCCAAGATCGCTCGCATCGAAGCATTAGAGAAAGACCTTGAGGTGGCTTTGTCCGCAGCTCAAACTAAGCGCATTGAGACGCTCGAAGTCAAGATTTCTGAACTTGAGAATCATCTAGCGATACTCCCTAGTTCTTCGGATCGGCCAACAGAGCTTGAGGCCTCTCAAAGTGACGCTTTTGACTTTTTTACAGATAATGTAAAAGAGACCGTGAATACCTTGCAAAATGATTTGCAGGAGCTCAATGCCAAGGTGAGTCTGTTGATGCGCAATGCCAACAATTTGATTTCGGACCTTCGATGCTTGAGACTGGACGGGTGAAATTGCCAGAACCCCGGGCCTATCTATGGGGGTAATATAGATGCCAAAGAGGTAGATGATAACTTTCTCTTTGACATGGAACAAGACTGTCGGGTGGTCCGAACCGATTCAGAGGAGCACAAGGTTACCATAGCCACAATGTACTTCACTGGGGATGCCAAACTGTGGTGGCGATCGAAGGTTGAAGACATTCAAAACAATCGGTGCACCATTAGCACAAGAGCTCAAACGAGAGCAATTCCACCCCGAAAATGTGGAGTAGAATATATAGCGCGTTGCAAGTTGAGAGAGTTGCAACAGACCGGTTCAGGTGAAAAAGGAACTTTCTACCCTTTCGTTTCTTTTATTCCACTATATCCTTTCAGTCGAGTCACCGCTACGCCCTTCTACTGAGAGGTGCACCCTTTTTTAGCGATATAGTGGATCGCTCATTCTCGCTTATCGAAGAACTCGCTTTCGAGTGAAGGCCCTCGTTATCGCGGGCTAGATTGAAGAAGAATCACCTGCACAAAATTAGAGTGGGTTTAGAACGTCGTGAGAGAGTTCGCTTCCTATCTACCCTTGGTCTTAAAGGGAGATAGTTGATCGAGAAAGCTCCGCCCAAAGGCGCCGAGTACATAGACGAGGTGGTCACCGGTAGGCTGTTACAAGGTAAGTGCCTATCCCTGTCTCTATCACGCCCTATTCTGAGCCTCTTCCCCCCTTCTCTGGGGCTTTTTCCTTTCCTGGGATCTAGTTTTTTTGAGTGATTTCATCCCTTGGGTAAGAAAGTTGTCCTAAGACCTTGCAGTTCTAGTTGGAGAGGTAACCCGATGTAGTTCTATTCCTTCTCCCAGGCATTCCTAAGCACTGGCATTTGTTCTCGTTTCCCCTTTGAATATTGGTTGAACATTGGCTATTATTCAAACCTATTTCTTTCTGGGCAAGCTTTTCACTTTTCAGTCAGCAGTATCGAATCTTTTAAGCCAAAGGAAAGGGAAATCCCATATTAGAAACTCTTAAGCTAGCCAGTATCAATTTGAACATCTTTATTAAGAAAGCGCTTGCTGTCACTGCCAGATAAGAGATACATTTTGTTTTTTATTTCATAATTCACTCTTGGGGAGGGCTATCTTTCCTTTGCATCTATTGGGATAAGTGTCTTATTACGCAAGAAAGCTATTTCCAGTTTTCTTCTATCCCGTGTGGGATAAAACTGAATCGAGTGTGAGTGCCTTTTTTTGGGGGTCTGTACGCTTTTCTGACCTTAAGCATATAAAATAGATTAGAGGATTGGATCTATAGTGCCTAAAGCTAGTGATAGCGGATTAGAGAATTCATTTCTTTCTAGTCATAAGTCCTCCCATTTATACTCTTAATAGGATTACCTAGAATGCTGAGCTACCAAACAAGCCAACGAGCGAGTTCGAGTGCTTCTGCCTCTGCTTGCGAGCCTGTCCTAAGATAATAACTTATCCCCGAAAGATAGAGTTCCCTGCCAGAGCTATTGGGAGTTATCTTGTGAGTTCCCCGCCATCCCGACCTGTGCCTGTCCCTTTTTCAAGTGAAGTTCTAGTCCTTCGCCTTTTGGGCCAGTAACAAAGTCTCTTGAACTTCCTTCATTTCTGGAAAGGAATGGGGGAGCAAGCTATTAAGTTAGATGACTTAATCCAGTACCAGTAAGTAAGGAAGCCCCTTTGAAAGCATTATTCATTATCTGAGTGAATCCCGTCTTGTGACAAGTTGAAAAGAAGGACTATTGAAAGCGGGGATAGCGGATTATCTTCTCGGGAAAGCTAGCAAGCCATCTACTTTCTTTCTCTTTCCTTCACCCCTCAAGTAGTAAGGCTTTCCATCCACCCTGCCGGTCCTAATCAAATAAAAGATCTTATCCGGCTAGCCATTGGTCGCTTTATCAAATCTTCTCCAATTAGAGAGTCACTTCGTCCCTTTTGGAGTGGAGAGAGGAGTACCGGAAGCCCATTAAGTGTAATTTCTTCTCTTGAGACTTCTGTTACAAAAGTGCATTTGCTTCTGCCCGGGAGGGCTATATCTATCTTCTCTTTTCTTTCCTTTAGGTATAACGCTAATAGATTTCTTTCCTCCCTCCCGCAAGCTAACGAACGATCTGAAGGGCAATTCTCTGTCAAAAAGATAAGGCTTTGTCTGATTGCTCACTTCTCCTTGCTGCTGTAAGTGAGTTTAGCCTATGAGAAAGACAGCCTAAGCGAGCGAGAGCGGAGTACTACCATCCATCAATCAAGCTTTCCCGCCGCCGGATTATGTATTGGGGCCTTAGGTCCCCTGTGTATCAGTGAGTTACGCATGGAAGAAAGAAGAACAACCAGCTCGGAGGGGGGACTCTTGCTTGCTCCTCCAATCACTTTAAGCAAGCCGGATCTTACTCCTTTCATTAGTGTTTATAAAGGTCCCGGAGGGGCTTGCGCTTCTGAGGGCAAGGGGTTTTGCTATTCCTTATTCAATCCACTTGTTTGAACCTGCCCCATCTTCATCCTCCGCGGGCATGGAGAGAGGGGGAGCAGCGGAGAGCAACTCCTTCCTTCCTATTATCAGTGGGAATAGATAGACGAACGCCGAAGTCATTCATATACGGAGCAGGAATGGCTGGCTTGAATAAGGAAGAACATTACCTGAGATGAACGTGAGCCAACTAATCTTCTCTTTTCTTGCTGGGTGAAATCGGGGTTCACCATTCACTTGATTTCGGGCCAGGTAAGCTACTTTCTTTTTGAATAACAACGGGTTGAGCATCATGTTGAGCAAGCCATCATTGAGCATCCTCCATCTTGGGGCACTGATAAGTAATATGGTCTTCTTTACACAATTGAAAAGGTTCTCCCTTTCCTTCGCTTCGCTCAGTTAAGTCAATTTCCATTTCTTTTTCTACTTTTTGCCTCTGATCATTGTTGTTTAGGCCAGTATTCGTTGTTGCATCCCCTTGTCCATTATTCACATTTTTTCGTCAGCTTTGATTCTTACCTTTGGGTTGCTAGCTGCCCTTCTGGTCTGTAGACTGAACCGTATGGACATCGGAGGTTTGGACAGGGGTGGAGGTGGGTTGAGCATATTGCATGGCTACATGTGGATTAGTCTACATGTACATTTGTCCCACTTGACTCACCACCTGATTGACTGCAGCATTTCCAATTGATCCTATCATGCCATCATCATGAGGACTTGTCATAGGCTTTACAGCATCAGTATCGAACCAAGGTGCATTGGGAATGATCTCGAAAAGCATCCAATACTGGGAATAAACCAGGCCCAATTATTGGACCTTAAGGAGAACCTACCCCTCGACACCTGATAGAGCCATGTCTTTGGTAATACTAGGCAATAGATACTGAAAAAACAAGTATGCTAAGAGTCGATTTGGTATCTCAGCTCTAATCATCTGGCGTCGTCTCCTCCACTCATGAATATGATCAGAAATATGAGTGGAGGTGTTCTGCCTTAACGATGTTAAGAGTGAAGTTCCAGTATCTTAGCTTGTTCTCTTGTTCTTATGGGATGAATTGTTGGCTATTGCCTCATTTATCTTACTATTACCCACCCAAAATGTCCCTTCTGCAATAGCCAAAAATATCTCAATCATATTTTCTAGTTATGTCCCTTTGCCAAATAGATGGGGTAGTTGTTATTTCCTTTTTGTGATAACCTTTCCCCATCTAACTTATCATGGAAATCTCTCATTCTGGGCAACAAACACTAGTAGTCTATAGAATTTTAGTAAGCATGGTAGCTTGTTAAGATCAAAATTCTATTATTGAAAGAGAAGAAACAATATTCTTTTTAGCAAAAATTGAGTTGACTCATTATTCTCGTGGTCTGATAGAGTGCAATTATGTTTGAATTTGTATTTGGAGATTACCATCGATGTAGAAAAGGTTGAGATGGATGTCACACACGTTTTCCATCACATAGAATATTGGAGAGCACCCCCTATATAGTCTTTGACTCCCTTAGCCCAATTGCAACAATCTTATAATAGTTTAGGACAACCATGCCACATGGCATACAATAAGGTGAAGAAGTCATGTAAACACTAGCATAACTAGAAATGTAGCCCCTATCCTAGGCCAACAACAAGTTCCCCACTTTGGAGGAGAAACCATAGGATAACAATGGATGGAAAACCGTTGTTATCAATCATGAACCACTGACCAAAGGTTGGGGGGGTTATCTAAAGATGATAACGAATATCCTCCTACTTCCAGGTTGACCCCCTACTACATGAAATCTTGTCTATTATGATGGTTATCATGGACTTTGGTACTAATGGTTGCCATGATAACATTTCAAAGTTTTTGGTATTTTGGAGTTCCAGCATAAGCAAGTGTGTCTACTTATGATTTTCCGGCATATGCCTTTGTCCCTTCCCCTCACTACGTTCAGGAAAGCGAGAACCTATGAGTGATGTTCCAATATCTATAGTGACTATATATGTAATTCCATCATTGCCCGTTGTTCCTAAATGTGCATTAGCGCGTGTTCCTAGGAGTAGTGTCATTAGCTGCTGTTCTTATATATGTTGCTTAGTCAGTCCCAGCTTCAGCAGTGAAAGGCGAGCAGGCGTCGTAAGGGAAATTCAAGTGCCTTTGTGGGAACCTAAACCTCGTCTACTATTGTCTCGTGCAAAGCTGAACCCGGTCTACCCGATGTTGCACAAGCAAAGGGGTCTACCTCGTGCTGCTTCTATCGCTAGATAGTCAGCTGGTTATCCTCCCAAGCAATTGGGACGGTAAAAGCTTTCAAGCAATAGTATTATGGTGATGAGCCCTACCTCTTGAATGATTAGACTGAATCAGAACTAAAGGGTGGTACTCATCCCAAGCACTAGTATGGTTATAAGCTTAACCCTACCTCTTGAATGATTCAATTGAATAAGAACTATAGGGTGGGCATCCTTAGAACTAGAGGCTGATCATCTATCGCTAGCTCGATAGGCTGGATCCATAGCAATTAGTCTGTCCGGTTCAAGCTGTTACCGCACCATACAGATAGGCTCTTGAAACCGGTCTAAAAAACCTTAAGCTCTTGGGTCTAAACGAAGTAGTCCCATCCAAATGGTCCCGAACCAAGCTCTTGAAACTGAACCATTAGATCGTTAACCAAACAATGGATCGCGAAGCTGAACCTCGTCTCGTATACCCATTGTCCAAGAAAAAGAAGTGGTCTAAGCCATCTAACCTGTGCGAAGCTCTATCTAACCTGTGCGAAGCTCTATCTAACCTGTGCGAAGCCCTACCTCGTGAAACTGTGTCTCGTGCAAAGCTGAACCTGGTCTATGTCCCGTGCAAAGTGGAGTGGTCTACGGGGATTGGGGTGGGTGGGTAAATAGTACTGCTACTCTCGCTTGCTAACCCTACTGCCAAGCTATCATTAGCCTGCCTACTGAGATAGACTGATTGATTCATTGAACTGACATACCAAGCCATCGAACCAAGCGGTGTGAACTCAACCTCGTATCGCAACTACACACATAGCCCGCTAACACTAAGCCTTCTAATGCTACCATAGCCATTGAGTCACACACTACTGCTTCTATCGCTAGCTATCCCACCCATCAAAACTATAGATCCATCAATCACACCATCCATTGAACTTGAATGACGGGCAATCCCCCATACACCAATCATCAATAGCATCTATCCCGCTACCTCAACACCTACACCCACTCTAACTCGTCGCTATCACTAATCAATTGCTATATACAATAGATAACGACCTATCAATGGTCATCTTACGTACGATAGTCAATAAGCCTTTTCGTTTGGAAGCTCTGGTATTGATCTTACCCCAAAGCACCTTCGCGTGCAGTTTCTTTCATAAATCATGGCCTAAGTGACTATTGATAGAGGGGCGCTTTGCCCCTTTCTCCCTTACTTGGTGGACGGCTCCTTTATCATCTTGCAAGTATAGGTTACAACTCCTTAGGAAATAGACTATATAGGTATAGGGGCCGGCTCCTTAAGAGCAAGTACCATTCATTGGTTCTACTTATGCAAATAGCCAAACACCTAGAGCTCCTAAACACATGCTTCCTTAGATCAGGAAGGACAGTTGCCGGGTTTAACTAGAGCTAGAGCTTGAACCACACTAAGTACGAGTAGCCGGGATAACCCTACACCTTTACGATTCTTCTGTTGCCGGCTGCTAAATAGCCCCCCGTACAAACAAGTAGTTCCTGACCCGCTAAATAGGCTCCTCGTACCTGTAGTTGGTGACGGCTGCTAATTCCGTTGTGTTTCTTCAATATGTTATCTGGTGCCAGCTCCTTACCAATCTGTACCTTCACTAACACACATACACTCACACACTCACCCAGACACAAGCACTAACACACATTCATTGACATTCAAAATAGACAATACTACCCCCCATAAATCATCCCACCAAATATGTTATCAGTTGCCTTCCTTATGACTAGCAGGTTAGAACGATGGTTAGGTTGGTACGGAAGGAGATTTCTTCTTGACTGTCCTCAGACGAACGGTAATGCGACGAAGACGGTTGGTACGGTAATGTGACGAACGGGAGCACCTCCTCTGCTGCTATGGATAGGTTCTCTCCGGCTGCTGCTGCTCTTGCTGCTGCTAATAGACGGGTTGGTTAGCTCCCCGTGAATATGTATCTCCTAACGACTGAATAAGCCTACTTATGTATTATTTGTCTCTTCTCTATAGGAATACCGCTCGGCATTAGGCGGTCTGGTGGGGTTGGTATGGTGGGGCTTGCTTGCTTGCTTAATGGAAAATAAGTGAAAGTGGATGGTTATTGAAATCACTGGAAAGTTTTAGTCCCGATCAAAAAGGTAAAATCCAGTTACATGATATGACTAGCTCCCCAGCCCAGTTACCATATATATTTAGGCACCTACGTCTGAGGTAAGCTTTCGTAAAGCTAAAGGAAGGAGGCCCCCCACTTCCCCGCATCGGGGGAGGATCTTGATTAGTGATATTGATTTCGGTTGGCTAATTGCATAGGTAAAGAGAAGGTTCGATTGGGCATAAATCAAAGTAGGCATACATACATAAATACAAGGAATAAGAAAATTAATAACTAGAACTCTATAGCTGGGAGTCATCAACCCAATCCATCTGCTAATACTGGGGGAAATCCAAACCCTGCCAATCAAGATCCAAATCAATTTGCCAATCAATGTCAAAATCCTCTCCCTCGTAACCTCGGTCGAGCCCCTACCGGTTCAATTTACTTATTGGGCTCTCAAATAAGTAAAAAATAGGTGGTCGAGTCATGCTTACGCATCCTATTTTTCGACCAATGTAAGCAATGAAACGACTCCTTGCTTTTGTAAGCAATGAAACGACTCCTTGCTTTATTTACGATGCGGTACTTACTCTAAAAAATGGTTCATTTTCCACCTCACGATTTCTTAGATGGGAAGGAAGGCGAATACTATGTTACCCAGGAGGGCAGGCCAGTACTTACCTCCCTTACCGGCTTCAGAACCTACCTTTTTCATATCTTTCCTAACCTGCTCCTTTCTTTTTGACCGATGGGAAGTTGAACAAAACAGAAAATGAACACTGATAATTAGAAGTACTAGTGAGCAGCCATGAAATGAATTAATTAAGAAAACAGAATCATTGGAAGGGACATACTCCTTACTTAGTCCAACTGGGAGGATAGGTGGGGCCCGGTGCATAACTACCTTTTCTCTTATGGATGGAGCTACCTGGCCTTAGCTCAAAATATTGAATCTATTGCATTTCTGGTTACACATTTGAGATTCTTTCAGCTATGTACCGGTATACGCAAGATCAAGTGGGTGAAGAGGTTCCTTCGCCTATTGGTTGGCTCGGGTTCGTACCTAATATGAAGAGAAATGCCTATCTGGGATTTCATTCTCCCTCTTGACAAGTGAGAGGGGGGATTTTGTCATTCCGAATCAATTTCTGTATTGTCTCTAGTTTCCCAGATCAATTGGGAGATTGGGTTCGACGACTATAGTTCATGATACAATAATATGTTATAAGAGCGTAGAGAAGGGGTTGGGGGAATGGGTCTATTCAATACAGCTATTTGCGCAAGTGAACTAAGATCCCCTATAGCCGATTTGTAAGCAACTGCCCTTTCCACCACTGTGTATTTCAATTGTATGGGCTATCTAGGTAGGGCCCCTATCTATATCTCTGGGCCCAGGGGGGGTAGTTAGGGGCCCTCCATTATCTACGCCCTACTATAGATAGGCTCTCTTATGGGGCTCTCTAAAGGGATTCTAAGGCTATATATATTATACCTCAGAATACATAGTCTATTAAAGAGAGATAAAGTAAGGCCTCCCCTAGAGCTAATAACTCATTCGCTATCATTGTTGGTGTCCATTCTCCCTGCCCTCTAGGGATGCCCTACCCTCCGAGCTCAGGGGACGACCGTCCAGGCAGAGCTCGTAGGTTCCATCAAGGTATATCCGTCTCCCTACAGAGACTTAGAGGTATAGGGTTTCATTTGTGAAGAATCGGGACCTCCCAGGAATGACGCCCTTTCCTATCTCCGGGGTCACTGGACAGAAAGGCTCGGAGAGCTATATCGGGGTGTGCAACGTCTACCCCCGATGTAAACTACCATGCCCACGCGGCCAGAGGCACTTCAACGTATAGGCAATCGGGTTTCTCTCCTCACCAAACAAAATCCTCACCCTTTGATCCGTGTTTTGACTCGTACGATGCTACGGCCACTTTTCCTCACTTAGCAAAGAACAATCTTGATTGAGGGGCTATCTGAATGAGGTAGTTAAGGAGCAGTTATTGGAGGGACATAGGCGGGAAAAGAACCTGAATTTATGCCATTGAATTGGTGTAGTTCAGAAGCAATCATATCGGTATAAAGGGTGGGGAAAGAAAATCCCCTATTCTGCATGAACAAGTGATAACCAGCCCCATGAAAAGAAGTTGTTCCTTATGTCTATCATTGAGTTAAACAAGTGTGCACAGGTGCGAGTGTCTCCTATATTTCTTTATGAGGGAGAGGGGAGCCCGAATCCAGATCTTCAGAAAAGAACGGAGATAACGGAGAATCTATTTTCTTAATAACTATCTCCTCTAGCACAAACAGTCCCTTTCGGGTGGGAGAGAGGAGAGTCCGAATCCAGACCTGCCGGGCCACAACCCGGACCTATTCCTTACACTCTTTTCACAACACACTGAATCCAGACCTTGAGGCTAGGATTGGCTTCCTAATTCTTCTTCTTTTTTGGGGTGGGGATAAGGTGGGGAAGAGATCCTAATTCCCGCTACCTAATTCCCGACCTAATCCCCGCTATTGGGGTAGGAAAGTTCTGAAGCAGTTACGAAGGGGAAAGACCTATCGGCCACCACCTAGAGTAGGCGGTCATACATTATGGAAGCAGGAACACACCGAATCTCGACCTCATAACCTGGATCCCGACCTTATATCGACCCTATCCCGGCCTCATAACCCGGATCTTGCTTCAGAATTCGAATCTTGCCTCACAACTCGAATCCCGACCTTTGGACTGCGGGTTGTTCCTGATGTCTATCATTTCAATAAGTGGGCACAAGACCGTAGGTGTACATCCATACCTTATCTACTTACCTTAAGAAGGGAGCAGCCCGAATGAGGAGAAAACCATAGGTGCCTTTGCTTCCTAACTTGATGAGGGGGGAAGGAGCGTGTAGCACTTTCCCGCACCGGGGAAGGAGCTCGAACTATTATAGATGAGGGGACTCGAACTATTACCTATCATCGGGGGAGATCGGAGAAGATCATCCTGCCACACCCCGAATCCCAACCTATCATATCATTAGGTGAGAGGCACATATAATCCTGTCACACCCCGAATCCCGCCCTTTGGGGGAGCTCGGAGAAGGGTCCTCACTATCGGGTAAGAGTAAGAGATAGGGTTGCCTACGGTCTCTTATCAGCTCTTATTATTCATGATCACAGGTAGGGAAAGAAGCGGAAGTGAGGGAATGATTTCCCGAACCGAGCTGAGGCAGTGCCGAGGGGGGGATTCTTTTTAGCCTAGCGAGCCCCCCGATACCCAGTGGTTAGTCTTTCCTATCTTTCTGAGTGGGAGAGAGAGC
>Ga0115842_100132_pt1 | contig 25301 bp, 22 predicted proteins | sample InSIn2SAF170_2_FD_83856 | JGI IMG/M metagenome (GOLD analysis project Ga0115842, IMG submission 83856)
CGTCAACGTTGCTGGTCTTTTTGGGCTTCTCTTTGGGTTTCGCAGCAGCAGTAGTGGCTTTGAGTTGTACAAGTGATCGTAGCCATGATGATGGACGAGACCAAACGAGTATCAAATCATGATCTGCGGAAGAATTTCGGTGGAACATGTTTCTATCAATGTAAGGGCAGGTGTGGCATGTGTTTGTGTGGCAGGTAACCCGACGATCTTCTACAGTAAGGTTGGACAACTGCGTACCACACTCACCTCTGCGAAGGCATTACAACAATCGAGTTCGTTTTGTACAGGCGTGCTGAACTTGTGGCTATTTTTCGACTTGTCTATATATCTCTGTCCACTTCTTCCTCTATATCGTCCCACTTACACGAGTGACCATTCAGTCCTTCCGCATTGCTCAAAGTAGCGCACCATTCTTCCTGTCGCATGAGTGGTTTCAACTACCGCAACGATGGCGCGCGTCTACGCCGACGTCAACCAGCAGATGCCCCGGTCATACTGGGACTATGACTCTGTTGTGATATCATGGGGTATACTTGAAAACTACGAGATCGTCCGCAAAATAGGTACGTTGTATGTGGGGTTGTAAAGAGTTATCAACTGACAGGTCAAGGTCGTGGAAAGTACAGTGAGGTCTTCGAAGGCATTAATGTCGCCAACTACCAGAAATGTGTCATCAAAGTCTTGAAGCCGGTCAAAAAGAAGAAGATAAAGCGTGAAATCAAGATCCTCCAAAACCTCTCCGGTGGACCAAACATTGTAGCACTACTTGATGTAGTGCGAGACAGCCAGAGCAAGACACCCAGCCTCATATTCGAGAATGTTAACAACACTGATTTCCGTACTCTCTATCCCCGGTTCGTCGACTACGATGTGCGCTACTATATTTTCGAGCTACTCAAAGCCCTGGATTTCTGTCACAGCAAAGGCATCATGCATAGAGATGTCAAGCCTCATAACGTTATGATCGACCATGAGAAGCGAAAGGTGAGTTCGTATCCTGAAACTTGTTTTATACAAAACTAACTGAAAATCAGCTTCGTTTAATTGATTGGGGCTTGGCTGAATTCTATCATGCTGGTACTGAGTATAACGTGCGCGTGGCCTCTCGGTACTTCAAAGGTCCTGAACTTCTTGTCGACTTTCAAGAATACGACTACTCCCTCGATATGTGGTCCTTGGGAGCTATGTTTGCGTCCATGATATTCCGAAAAGAGCCTTTCTTTCATGGAAACAGCAATACAGATCAGTTAGTCAAAATTGCCAAGGTTTTGGGAACCGACGATCTCTTCGAGTATCTTGACAAATATGACATTGAATTGGATCAGCAATACGACGATATCCTGAGCAGATTTCCGAAGAAAAGCTGGCAAAGCTTCGTGAATGCAGACAATCAGCGATTTGTTAGCGCTGAAGCAATTGATTTTCTAGATAAGCTGTTACGCTACGATCATCAGGTACAGTCTGTACTCCAGTTAAGTTGAATTCAGCTAACCTCCTACAGGAACGTCTAACGGCACAAGAAGCCATGGCACACCCTTATTTTGCACCTGTCCGAAACAACGCGAATCAACCAAACCACGCAGCCACGTAGAACGAACGGCAAGCAACAAACCACAATAGAAGCACAAGACTTACTCGAAGTCGAAGCCTGTGAACCAGTATGGAGCACAAGATGTAAGCCTCCTCTGAAAGGAGGCAAAAAATTCCAATTGCCATACGGTTCGATGCAGGAGACGAGTAAACCCTTTGATAACGCAAACCAACTAGTTCATGGTAGCAGCAAAGCCATGAGCACACCACACCACTTCAACGACATGGAGTGGGATTGAGATGATAAGATGATGGTAATGACGGAGATGAAAGTGATGATAACGATTTACCTAAGGAAGGTCCGCGACAACAACATCAATCGCTCATTTCCAGGAATGACACTGCCTCGCGGCATCACAAACGGAAGACGAAGAGAGTAGAAACTCTTGCGAACCATTAGCAGGGTACTCGAAGGACAAGTAGGTGCTGTCTTTGGGTCCACAAGAATCTATATTAACGGAAATCGCTTCATGGGCATTTATATCGGCAATATGAAGAGGCTTTCACAATGACAAAGGTCTTAACAAGAGTCATAAATACTGTGTCCTGCTCATGAGCCGTCCACTGCGGTACCGAGAACGGTTACACAAGGTACAGCATTACACGCGAGCTACGTCCTGTATGCATTCTGCTCCCTACTTCTACACTCGTGGCTGGAGATGTAATTCTACCATGGTCCTCCACATTTAATATCATCGCCGTTGTTAAATGTAATTAAAATGAACAGGATTTTGCCGTCAAGTACGAATACTTCCGCCAATGGCCAGCAGTAACACTAACCATTTCGGAACTCTCGAGCATATCTCAAGTGATGCCTCAGGCCTCACTTACTACGGAGTTGGCCGTTCTTCGTACATACAACTTGAAGCATATCATCCCATACCTTTGAACAGTATTCAGATAGCGATAGCCGACGTTACTACCTTGAGACCTTATTGTTAAGATCACGTCTTCTGGTACTTCGAGCCGTTAGGCAAGCGACAACAATCCCACAACGACTCTTCGACACTATGGCTCTCAACGCAGCATCTCACAACCCCAGTACGTCATCCTATGTATCTTCCCACAACTCCCCCCCATCCATTCCCTGACCTCTCTCTACTACATGCTAGTTATCCAAACACACGAACCTCCCAGTGCCTCTGACTCATTAACGATGATGTAGCCGCCGAACCAACCGGCTCGCCGTCCGGACCACCACCACCCGTGGACTCAGGACTGATGAGCAAGGTCAGTGAGGCGGCCAAACAGGATTCTACGGGGCAGAGTGTGGGTGGTGTTGATAAGCGCGGGAATGAGGAGGGGCAGACGGTTGTTGGGGAGGCGGGGAAGGAGAAGATTAGGGAGGAAGTTGAGGGGGAGAAGGAGGGTGGTGGTGGATAGGGGCAGGAGAGCGTGCCATGGTGAAGCGGTAGTAGTAGTCAAGGGGCGGAACACGAGGAGGATTATGTGAGAGAGGTCGAGCGTTTAGTGTTTGGTCCTGTGTATGGTCTGGAAAGTGATGTGTCTCAATGGTTGTAGTTGAACAAGTCGTGGTAAGCTGGCGCTCGAGAAAACATGGACTCAGACAGTGAACAGTGCTAGGTTCGTGTAACTCAGAACAATCTTGTCTGATATCTTCTCCTTCAACAATGACTCCTCAGATATTGACCTCTCACCAGGCTACTTTCCTGCCGCAATGACTACTGTGCCACAATCTATGGAGTAATTCGGGAAGGGAACAAGAGATCGAAAGACTGAGCAACTCGGTGGAGGCAAACAATATTGGACTGTTGACACTCGCAGATCCAACACTTGAGTAGTCAGTGCAAATCAGAAGTGATATAAGCACAATCTCAGAATTGCCGTAGTCTCCATAAGAATGGCAGAAGTTAGAGCACCGAAAGGATGGTATTAACCGACTTCACTCAAGCATAGCCTCAGAAAAGTGGCTGATCGTTCGGCATTCGAAACAGCTGACACAAAGATGAAGCGTACAAAGGTGTGGTGAGGATGGCAAGTCTGGCCGGAAGTGCTCTTTGATACCTCATGCTCCGGAGGCCACAAAATGCGGAGCCTCGCACAGCCTTGAATCACTTCAATCAAAAACCACGAATTTATTGGGTGACTCATGAAGTCCATATATGATTCCCTGCTCGCGTTTTCTTTTTCTCTCGCGCATATCTCGTAGAGCCGTGTACAGCACCATGGCAGACAATCCCGAGAAATCTGCGCGAGAGCTCGAAAAAGAGCGGAAAAAGGCCGAAAAACTTGCCAAATTCAACGAAAAGAAAGCGAAGCAGCAAACTCCTGCCCCTACTGCTGCTGCGAAACCCAAAGAGAAGCCCAAAAAGACCAGCAACGTTGACGCATATGAACCCGAAAAGGTCGAAGCCGGACGATACGAGTGGTGGGAGGGCAATGGCTACTTCAAACCCCAGTTCACAAAGGATGGAAAGATCAAGCCGGAGGGTAAATTCGTTATACCCATACCTCCTCCCAACGTTACTGGCTCACTCCACATGGGTCATGCCTTGACCAATGCGCTACAAGATACGATGATACGGCATGCGCGGATGAGGGGGAAAACCACAGCATGGATCCCTGGTACTGACCATGCCGGTATTGCTACACAGGCTGTTGTGGAGAAGATGCTCATGAAGACAGAAGGCAAGACCAGACATGACTTGGGCAGAGAAGAGATGATCAAGCGGATTTGGACGTGGAAAGACAAATATCATGCCAACATTACCACACAACTGAAGAGAATGGGTGGATCAATGGATTGGTCGCGGGAAGCTTTTACTCTGGATGAGCCGCGTGCTGAAGCTGTCCAAAAAGTCTTCATACAACTACATGACCAAGGTCTCATATACCGTGATAACCGACTTGTGAGTTGGAGTTCGGCACTTAGCACAACCTTGTCAAATCTCGAGGTCGACAACAAGGAATTGCCTGGCAAACAGAAAATAAAAGTACCGGGTTACGACAAACTCATCGAGTTTGGTGTGCTCACGTACTTCAAGTATCCAATCAGTAAGGGCACGGAGGCGGACGAAGCAGCCAAAGCGAGCAATTACGAAGGTTACCAGTTCATCGAAGTTGCTACGACTCGTCCTGAAACTATGCTTGGTGATACAGCCGTTGCTGTTCACCCTACTGACGAGAGGTACAAAGAACTTGTGGGCAAATTGGCCGTCCACCCTTTCATTCCAGGTCGGAAAATTCTCATCATCGCCGACGAGGAGGTTGAGAAGGACTTTGGTACTGGTGCTGTGAAGATCACTCCCGCTCACGACCTGAACGATTTCAATAAGGGAAAGCGACATAATCTGGAGTTTATCAACATCCTTACTGATAACGGGTTGATGAACGAAAATGCAGGGCCGTTTGAAGGACACAAACGTTTCGATGTACGATATTCTATCATCGAGGAGCTCAAAAAGCTCAAGCTCTATGGAAAACAAGAAGACAATGCTATGACAATACCTATCTGCTCAAGGAGTGGTGATGTCGTGGAACCAGTGCTCAAACCACAATGGTGGATGCGGATGAATGATATGGCCAAAGACGCTGAGGAGGCCGTTACAAGTGGTCAAATCAAGATCAAGCCTGAAAACCAATCACGGCGATTCTGTCAATGGATGGACAATATCCAGGATTGGTGTCTATCTCGGCAGTTATGGTGGGGTCATCGATGTCCGGCGTACTTGATACAGATCGAAGGCCAGAACCCAGATTCGGCAGACGGCAACAACTGGGTATGTGCTGCGAGCGAGACTGAAGCGCGAGCAAAGGCAGAGCAGAAACACCCCGGTAAGAACTTCACATTAAGACAGGACGAGGATGTGTTGGACACGTGGTTTTCATCAGGCTTATGGCCGTTCTCTATACTAGGTTGGCCAAGTGAGACCCAAGAGATGCGTGAGCTGTATCCAACATCAATGCTCGAAACAGGCTGGGATATCTTGTTCTTCTGGGTAGCCCGTATGGTTATGTTTGGCTTGAAGGTGACCGGAAAGGTACCATTCACCGAAGTTTACTGCCATTCGCTCATTCGAGATTCTGAAGGTCGAAAAATGTCCAAATCGCTTGGTAATGTCGTCGATCCACTCGACATCATCCGAGGCATTACTCTAGAAGGTCTGCATCAAACTCTTTACGCGGGCAACCTAGCAGAGGCTGAGATTGAACGAGCTAAACAGTATCAGAAGAAAGCGTTTCCTAAAGGTATTGAAGAATGCGGTTCTGATGCTCTGCGATTCACGCTGGTCAACTATACTACAGGTGGTGGCGACATCTCTTTCGACATTCGTGAGATTGAAGCAAAGCGAAGGTTCTGTAACAAGATCTACCAAGCCACCAATTTCGTACTTGGCAAACTAGGAGAGGATTTCAAGCCAGCAGCTTCTTCCACAGCGAGCAAACCACGAACACTCGCCGAGAAGTGGATCCTGCATAGATTCAACGAGACCGCAAAGAAGGTTAATGATGCTATTGAAAGCCGCGAATTCTCTACATCAGCTGGAGAGCTATACCAGTATTGGTTTACGTCATTGTGTGACACGTTTATCGAAAACTCGAAATTCCTGCTGGCCGAGGACGCCGATGTCGCAATCAAAGAATCAACACAGCAGACATTATACACAGCACTGGAAGGTGGATTGTTGCTGTTACACCCACTCATGCCCTTCCTGACGGAACATCTCTGGCAAAAGCTACCTCGACGACCCAATGAGAAGGCTGATTCCATCATGATTGCACAGTATCCACTCTTTGAAGACGCACTAAATGCACCGGCCGAAGCAGAGCAATACGAGCTCATCATGGAGACAGCCAAGGGCATACGATCTCTTCTATCACAATTTGCGTTTAAAGAGCCTGGTGACTTGATCGTGCAAGCTTACTCCGACAGCGAATATAAGACGTTGTCTGCTGAGCAGCAGTCATTGCAGTCCCTAGGTGGCAAGTATTGTGGTTCTGTTGACGTGCAAGCCGCGAAAGCAGGATCTGCCGTGCCAGCTGGTTGTGCCGTGGAATCCATCAACGCCGAAGTAGCTGTCTATCTTAAGGTGACAGGACGGATTGACATCGAGGCGGAAGTCACGAGAATCAACAAAAACATAGAAGCTACAAAGGCAAGGATAGAGAAAAGTCAAGGTATCATGGCTGGGCCCGGGTTTTCGAAAGCGAGTCAGGACACAAAAGACAAGGAAATGGAAAAGCTGAAAGATGCCGAAGGAGAGGTGTCGAGATTAGACGCTGCATTGAAAGACATGGAGAGGCTGAAGCTCGAAAGTTCATGATTGTTGTATTAGTAGGCAAGCAAGAGCCAAGGCAACATTTGTATGCCCACCACTTCTAGCACAATTTCACATTGAATAACTGCCTTTCAACTCTACCTTCGTGGTACCACCACTTGCAACACTTACCACTTTGCTCTTAAATCACCGTAGGCAGAACCACCAGTATCGTCTCTACAGCTAACCAGGCCTCGGAGGCACTAAACCTCTATTTTTAGTCATTACGGCAGCCAAGAATCTAGCTTGTGGGGGTGGGGGCCATCCTGAGGAAAGCTTCCATCCACTGCTTTCAAGTTGTTGCACCCTATTGTCGGCAGGGCGAACACGTTTGCTGTTTATGCTGCATGATGGACAAACCGAGGTGTGCCATGATAGCGCAATCATACCAGGTGAACTGCTCATTGAGGGCACTCGAAGGATTATGACCTGCAGTCGTCTGTCCCGTCTGCGAGATGCTACTGCACGAGCAGGGGTTGGTGTCTTGCACAGCCAGCATCTCTCATGACGCCGACATACGGTTCATGAAAGTCCTGTCAACCTTTTCAGCTCGTTGGAGTTGCTAGCAAGACCTCGGATTTCTATTGATGAACACATCCAACAACTCGAGCGATAAGCACGTTGTCTCAACGACTATCTGGTGTAATGTCCCAAGATCATGCTGAATTTGCTAGCGGCTCCGATGTTGAGTTGGCCCAACTGCTCCGTGAGTCAGGCTTTCGCAAGAAAACTGTGGACGTTGAGCACAGCGCTGTCGTTACTCACGCAGATCCAACCTACAAGCATCGTTATAGCGGTGCGAATGAGCCGTTGCCTCCTCTACCTTCTTACATGTATGAGGTACACGCTGGTGGAGTCAAGTCTGACAAAAGGAACCGATGGAAATACAGCCGTCTGAAATCGAACAACCATACCGAAAACCCACACCGCGGCTGGCGCAAGACACTCACTGCGGCCTCGATAACCACTGGCATTGTATTCCTAATTAATCTTGTCTTCGCCATCGTTGTCATGATGACATGTAGCGTTGAAGATGCTGTGGGCACGATCTACAAGGGCGATTGCACTGTAGTTAGTCGTTGGGACACAGGTTTGCATCTGGTAATTAACGCTCTGGGTACACTGCTCCTAGGCGCCAGCAATTTCACCATGCAGTGTTTGAGCTCTCCCACGAGAAGCGAGGTGGATGCTGTTCACCAATGGCGGAAGTCCTTGACAATTGGGATTCCAAACGCAGGCAATTTGCGTCACATGCATTGGTGGAAAGGGGCCTTATGGATATTACTGGGTCTAAGCAGTCTACCCCTACATATGTTGTGAGTGCTTCACATGATCTGCAGGCCAAGAGAACGCGACGACTGACCTGAGCAGGTGGAATTCGACAATTTTCTCGACACGTGCGGCTAATTTGTTTGACTACCTCGTAGTGGATGCGAGCTTTCTGGAAGGTGCAAGCTATCTTGAGCCATGGACGGATTGCTCGTTTGCCGGCGTCGAGAGAACAACCTGTGCGGAGTTGTCGACAAAGATAAGGTCAATATTGGCCGGCTACGACGCGAAGAACTACACAGATATGACAGCGGCTCAATGTCTCGACAGCTACACGGTCAATTACCTGACTGCCCATCGCAATCTGATACTCGTCGCCGCGATTCAGGAAGGAGAGACAATGGGGTATCTCGGATATGGCGAAGCACCTTGGACGAATTCCTCTGTCATCAATATCGGTGTAAATCAGTCCATCTTGAATTTTATCATCGATGAGTTATATGCCCAGAAGCAGCAAGCAAAAGTGAATGGAACGTGGAACTTATATGACGATTCGGGTCTCTCTTTCAAAAACTATACTGTTGAGCGCTGTCTCAGCCAGACGAAGGATGTTGCTGCGCAGTGCGAACTTCAATTCGTCCCTGTCATACTGTACGTGGTTCTTATCAGCAACTTTGTCAAGCTAGCATGCATGTGTGCTGCAGTTAATTACCTCTGGAACCTTAAGGAGCCCATCCTGGCGACCGTAGGCGACGCTGTCGCATCATATTTGGAACAATCCGATATGACTACCGTGGGAAGGTGTCTCGTCGACTTCGAGACACACAAGAAAAGCGCTCAAGATTCTTTCCGCGTCTATAACCGAAAACGGGAAACACGGATTTATAGAGGCACGTCCCATGCTAGATGGTGGTGTTCGATGCTGCCATTGATCCTGCTACAGACACTAGCTTGGACATGGTGCTGGCTATATATCGTGAAGCTTTTGAGCTACGGGCGAGGCTCGTTCAACCAAGTGATGAAGAACTTCGGTAAGGTTGATAATCAGTCGCGGCTGACAATTGGATTAGCAGGTAGGTCTGGCAGCGGCTTGATAATCGACATTATTATGGCGAACACGGTCCAGCTCGCAGTTTCCGCAACTTACTTTCTGTACAACTCATTGTACACTGCACAGTATGCTGCGCTTGAATGGACCACCTTCATAACGGGTGCAAGGAAAGCTCTGCGAGTCACATATCCTCGAGGTCAGCAAAGATCAACGTTCTACCTGCAACTTCCTTATTATTACAGTGTACCACTTCTGGTTGCTGCGATAGTGATGCACTTTCTTGCGTCAGAGACGGTTTTCCTGGCTAGGCTGCAATACTATGACAGCAATGGCGCCCCTAGGAACGATCTCGGATGGATGAACGTTGGTCTATCTCTAAGTGGACTTCTGTCATCCTGTTGCGTTGGAACAGCATTGATCTTAATACAGATATTTCACGCATGGTTGCCGCTCATAGATAACCGCATACCAATTCACGGTAACTCTTCCGTGGTGATCAGCGCGATGTGTCATCCGCCAACAGAACACGAGCGAGAACATCATTCGATTGACAATAATGAATTAGGTAAATTAGCTACGCGACCGCTGATGTGGGGAGTAACGAGACAGCCGGAGCTGCGTTCAGATGGCAATGAAACGCTGCTTCTACCTGGTCACTGTGGTTTCACAGCCGATGTGGTTGAGCTACCCATTATCGGAAGTTCGTATTCCTAGAAGGATGAACATTGAATACCATTCGATGACTTGGCACGAAAACGAGGCAGGTTCAATGTTCGACTTACTCTGTACTCGGTGCCAGCCATCTCGGCGGGAGAAGAGGATTGGTGCCAGCATTATCTATCATCTGCGAGCAACGCAGGCTCCTACCTATGTACAATCGTCCTTCTTGTGGCCTAGGTCCTATTTTCAGGATCTAAGCACAAATGCTGATGTCTTCATGATAGCTATACTGAGGCAAGCCTCGAGCTTCGCTTACTGGTTCGGCAACACTCTACAATCGTGACCTTTGCGGTCCGGGATCATTGCGACCTATCAGACCAGCTTGCCAAGCAACACCCATGTCCATCGGCGCCAGTACTTTTCAGCCTTACACCATTTCCGATGGAACACGAGCTGAACTAGAATTCAAAGTGGGCGGAGCAGGTGTGCGGAGAAGATCCATGTCCCATACGTATCTACGTCGCCTTTGTGGCACTACACACCAACTATACCAGAATGGGATGTAGTCGACTCAGCCTACAAAAGAGAGTGACAATTAACGGTAGCTGTTTCTATTCCTTTCCCATCTCTGTATTCCACCACTAGTATGTGTCCAACAGCTGTTTATATTTAGACAGACTGTCGCCAGACTACAATGAACACTGGTCTTGACAGATTGGAAAATTTCCCGGAAGTCAAATACCCACTATTAGGGCACAGCCCACATCAAGATCGCCATCATGTGGCTCGTTGACACCACAACTCTATCGCTGGTAGACAAACGAAACACAACAGGAAAACACTATGCCATCTTATCCCATTGATGGCAAGAAGATGAAGTTACGTTTCAAGACGTGAAGCAAGGCCACTCGGCGCCCAAGCAGGGCTGGGATAAGATCTCGACGTTTTGTCGGATAGCGCGCGAGCATGAAAATGCCCACGCGTATGTGTGGGTGGACACGTCCTGTATTAACAAGGAGAATATGGCTGAGCTCTCTGAAGCAATCAATTCGATGTATGAGTGGTATTCAAAAGCAGCGGTCTGTTTTGCATATTTGTATGATGTCGACCCTGGTGCGGGAGCCAAGTCTTTTGGAGAGGCTGAATGGTTCTCTCGTGGCTGGACACTGCAGGAGCTTATTGGGCCAACTTCCATGGACTTTTACGACCAGAATTGAACGAAGATCGGAAGCAAGTTTGAACTTCTAGTAGAATTACATCAATGTACAGTTGTGCCGCGTGAAGTCTTGATTGACGGCACGAGGTCCAAAGACTGCTCGATTGCCCAACGTATGTCATGGGCTGCCAAAAGGACGACAGAACGTGTGGAAGATCGAGCTTGGAGCTTACTAGGTCTTCTGGGCATCAAGTCCATACAACCTTCATATGGCGCAGGAGAGCAAGCTTTCATGATTTTGCAAAAGGAGATCATCGCAGCAAGCAACGATTTCTCAATTTTCGCGTGGGAGCTGGACGCCGAAACAGCTTCTTCAGGACCATTTGCACGAAACCCCGACGCCTTCGTTAACTGTGCTGATGTAAAGAGAGCTATCTGCTCCGACAAGTTCAGCCTTGATCAACTCGGTCTTGAAATCAACTTGCCAGCTATACCGTATAGCATGGACATATATTCGTGTGCTCTACAAGCACACATTGGTACCTCTCAATGCACTATACTGTTACGAAGAGAATCGGAGACTGGCTATTATTTCCGTGTCAAGAGTCAGGGCGGTGCTAGCAGAGGCAGGACTAGCTCTTTGCGTGACTACAAGCAACGATCATTTTGTATGCCACTGGACGCACCGAAGACTATATCAACTCGATCTTATGGCTTCTTCTTACGTACCATAGAGCCTCCTGGGATGGACACAGCAAGAAAGCAGATTTTGTCTAGAGACCCAAAGACTGATAAAAACATTTTCAGAGATCGAGTGATGCTCCTTGAAGCGCTAGAGGCACCGCGGGCATAATATCTATTACACCTGTCAAAACCAGGAAAGGCTGGTCAAAGATACGTTGGATCATCCTTGGTTTCAATGATGAATTCGAACCGATGTGTCTCTTGGGTAACTCTAGCTATTGCGAGGCATCAAACGCTGACTTCAACGACGCCATTGAAGAAGGGCCGAGGTCGCGTCTCGGCAAATATTTCCTGGAATCAGACTGGATCAGTGGACCTGGGGGCGGTGCGCCAAGCATCGAAGCGGCGTGGCCAGCTAGGTTCTGCAAGTATCACATAATGGGACATGGGAAGAGCTTCAATATCGATCCACTGAACGTGCGGCTCTCTGTTATGCTCTTACCTGACTGTAATCCCTTGTCTACAGATACCTCACAGAAGATCTGGACAGTTGACATCACTTCGATCGCAAATTCATCGCCAGAGGCTGCTCACTGCGCCTCTGAGGCTCAGTATATCTTTCTCTGGCTGATATCGTTCTTCTCCGGGCTATGTGGCTGTTGCTGTTTTGTTAAAAAGGTACATGCTGAAAGGATGGAAACTCATGGGGACCATGAATGCTTTGCATGTGATTGCTGTCTGTACTAACATTTTCATAACGAGACGATGCGAACTACAGTGATTTCCTGTGTCAGAGCAGCTGATGGAAATTCAGAGTTGTGGTTATCAAGGATCTATGGCATTAAAATGTCACCACGTCGACTGATGATGGTCAAATATTAGGATTTCTGCTAAGATAACTATTCAAAGCATGGTGGTTGACTACAGTTGCTGTTCTGGGCTCGGAGATGACGCAGTGCCCTGCACCAAGCTTCGTAGCGTTTTTGTTATGCCTGCGACCGATATGGTCGAGTTCCGAGCCGAAGCACTCAGGTTCTTCTGAAAGTCCTACCGTGGTCACTTCTGGTACAGTAATGGTTCGGGCCAGCACGCTCGAATACCATATGATGTGTCTGTTCTCAAGACTCAATGTCGCAGTCTTGGCTTAGCAATCATTACTTACCACGCGAGGAATATCTTGATTACAAGAAATTCCTCCCTCCTTCACTACAATCCTTTTCCTACATGCTACTGTTACGGATGAAACTTCCGTCACGCCTCCGCAAGTACAAGCAAGATGGTTTACCCATTGAAGGTTATCGAGACCGCAGCTGTAGGGCAGGGAAACCGGAAGTGAAGGTAAGCTTACAAACCCGGCAGCTTTATCCCCAATGGCCTGGCCTCCAATTTCGAGGAGTGGGACAGTCTGAGGTGAACTGAAATACTTCAGCATGTGCCTATCCTTCTGATATGTGGATCATGCTTCTTGTCTCGCAGAGCGCACGGTCAAGTGCCGCACCGTGTTGGTATCCAGGAGCCCCAGTAGTTTCCACTCCGAAGTTCAGCATGATGGCAGTTCAGGAGCGGCTTGCACTAGCTCCTTAACAACAGGTTGAAGCACAAGTCAGGAGCAACGGTCACGTGATGGATTGAAAATGAGTATCATTGAAACCCCACCCAAGCCAGTTTCAATATCTACAGGACTCACTCGAGGCGACTGGCCTACAAACCATGGTCAAAGCAGACGAGAATTGTAGTGTTTCAACAATATCAGATCGTTCTCAGACCACACCGCATCGATGATCGGAGATGCTCATGAACGACCGGACTCGGAGTCGGGATATTTTATCCCCGACCGGAACCTCAGCTCCCCGAGCGTCCAACACATTCTTATTGAAGACACTCCCTCCCACAATTCATGTACAGTCTCATAGAAGTCCCCAATCCACAAAATCGATACCATGAGCGCAATCCAACAACTCACACCAGTAATAAAGCTCCTCGGCATCTCCAGCTGCTCCTTCCTAACCGGTAAGCTAGCTCATCACACAAGTCCAGCACCTCAAGTCTCACCATGCCATACATACATGACTAAACAAAGCCACAACACAGCATACATCACCTCCTTCTCCCTCGTCACCATCCCAGCCCTCCAAGCGGCCCCTATCTCAGCCACAAATCTCGCAAAACAATGGACCAAAGCCTTTGAACTGGGCATGGCGACCGCGCCTGCATTCGCAATCGCAAGTTCGTCCTGTTTCGCGTTTTTGGCTTATCAATGTACGCACACAGGCCGCCCATAACCTACTCACTACTCACTGCTAACTAACCGCAAACAGCACGAGGTATCAAAGGCACTCTACCATTCCCACCATCCGTATTATACACCGCAGCGGCACTCGTAGCCCCCTGCATCGTGCCATATACACGCCTCGTCATGTGGCGCGGCATCAAGGCTATATGTGCCCGTGCGAACGGGGATGCTAATGCGCCGAGTGAGGCGGAAACGAAAGCTTTGATTGAGAGGTGGAGTGCGCAGAATATGTGGCGTGCGTATATTACGGGGGTTGCTACGGTGCTGGGGACTGTTGCGATGTTGATGTGAGCTGTGTGGACTGATTGATGGGGATGTGTTGAATTGGAGGGGAGACTGGAGGGTTTTGCGATTGTGTGTTGGGTTCACGAAACGTGCCTTGGGTAGGTGGCGTATGGATAGCGGAATTCGGCTGTTGGAGCGTGGGTTTTGTTTAAGATTAATGAGTGATCGGTCTGTTCAGGTGGTCGTTTAATTGGCCCCCTTGACGAAGGCTAGGTTATATCGGGTGATACTGATAATAGGAATTTCCTACTTATGTTTGCCTGATATAGGCACGTCCGGTAATGGTGACACTTATCGATAGTGGCTCAGTTATTCACTGAGTGTCGTCTCTACGAGCCCAAAGCTCGGGACGATGCTTCATACATCAACCTTCCCTGCTCTTGCATCCAAGTTCCACAAGCACTCACTATGCCTTTGCACCCTAGCCGTGAGATCCTGCAGCATGCTAACACTAGAAAAATGGCATCCGCGAGCGTTGCGATCACGCTGTCTTCCGCCTTCGAGATCCCCAGCTTTCAGATACTGGCTCCTCACGAGCCTTGAAGTTGCTGTAACAAGTTCCAGCCTGTACACATTGATTGCCTTTTCTTGTCCAACCTTCTGCGGTCTTCATTCACATTGTGGCTCCTTGGCATCAACACCTATCGTCTGCGTAGCGTTGCGTCAATTACTCCAACTGATAAAACCAGGTGGAAGACAGTGGCGAGACGCTGTCGCGTATCTCGAACGCTAAGAAAGTTGGCCCCGTTGTTACCGATGCATTTGATACCGCGCTCGTATATCGCGTTACCTGGTCATGAAAGAATAATAGGGGTGGACGTTCATGAATACGTGGGTATAAGTGTAGTGGATGGACGTGAGGGGTTAGTGTGTAATGAGGATTGCTTGAGTCTGTGGTTCGAGGTCTATCTGATATGTAGATATGTATATGAAGTCCTCTGATCTGATGTTGAGTTTGGGTTGGGACAAGGGGTGCTATGGTATGGAAGATGGTGTGTGAGGTTTGGATGGGTTAGAGCGGTGCAGTTGTTAGGGAATGAGAAGGGAGGAGAGGAGGATGATAAGTCTTTCGAAGATGAGGACGAGAGAGAGACAGAATGGCGTGGGTGAGAGAGGGGATATACTGTAGTATAGTGGCTAAAGTAAGTACGTATATATAGAGTTTGCTAGCACAAAGCTTCTTGATCCGTGGTTACTCTCTCTGAATACTTGCTTGATCCTCCCGTGACTTGATTATAAATTCGTTTCGATTCGTTTCAAGAACCTTTGACTAGTTCTGTTTGTTATTCTTTCCAACTTCCGTGGTTACTATGTATATGGACCCAACCACCAGGACGGATTGAGTATCATGTGGATTGTAATTAAATGTCTATGCTTTAGTATGGCATCAAACTTCCGCCACCTGGAAGCGAGACTGTCTTGCCACCCCAAGCGGAATTAGCGGCAGCTGAGCTGCTGTACTCAATGTTGAATCCATTGCTGACAATGTTTGCGAGGGTACTGTCAGCATTGGTGAAGTTCAACAACTTCGTGGTAGCTGTCAGGGTCCAGTTGGAAGTCTTGTCCAAAGTGACACCAAAGGTTGCATCACCATATCCGTAGACTGCTGTACCAGTCCAACCAGAGTAGTCTGACAAGCTTAGACTGATAGATGAACCGTTGTATGCAACGATCGAACCAGACACAGCTGAATCTTGCACGCTGACTGTTGCTTCTGCGGGTGATAGCATGTTGTTGTCGGCGTACCCTGCAAAGTAATCGAAGTCTTGGGTGACCTGGGAGTAGTTGGCGACCACAAGAATGTCTGAAGCAGTGTTGTTGATCATAGAGGAGATGATGGATCCACTAGCGATGGTGTTGCCGAACCACAACGCGGGCATAGTCTTTCCGAGCACTGTAAGCTTGGAGTGATCGAAAGTGACGCTGGCTCCTTCTTCACGTGTGGCTGAGGAGAATAGAATAGTTCCAGCAAGCAGACCAGCTGTCACATCGCTGTTCTTGTAGATGGTGGTTTGTGGACCGTCGGAGAATGTTACTGGAGCGTTGGAAGCATGTCCAATAACGTTTGTCAAGTTGCACACACCGAGAGCATAGCATATAGCTGAACCAATGCCATCGGTGTGAGCAACCGAATTCATAACGTTAATGTAACCAGCTGGGTTATCGCCACTGAATGATGAACATCGATTACCACCGGAGTAGTGAACAACGTTGTTGGCGTTTATAGTTCCATTTCCTGATGCATACAATCCATGAGATACAGGACCAGAGCTGTACAGCCAAGCATTTTCCACATTGACAACCGTGCCGGTCCCGTAAGCATAGACGTTGGCGGCTCCATTGTGAGTGGTGACATTGACATTAGACAGCGAAGCAGTTGAAGCATTGGCTACATTGATAGCAGCATTGACACCTTGGTAGAAAGTTAGCGGGTTCGTGGTAGCATGCTCACCGAATACGAACCGAAGAAGCTTGCTTGTAGAAGATCAGAGGAATAGCCAAATTTGACTACTGTCGTATGATCGATCTCAACGTCTGCCTCGTTTGCAATGATGATAACACTGGTATCATTTGCGTCGACCGACAATGTCTGACGAGAAATGTTCAAGGACTTCCCGCTGTAGGTATATGCTGCTTCAAGTGGACTGAGCAGGTACATGATTGGGTTCACATTGTAATCTGCGAGAATGGCGTTGTCTGCCGCCCAATCTGAGGGTTTGATAACATCACTGGGATCAGTGACAGTGATAGTTCCCAACACAAGTGGTACGAATAATGAGGCTGCTACCTTCCACGACATGATGGTTTGTCTGGCTTCGAAATGCTTCTAAAAAGTCGAGTTCTGGGTCGTAGCCTTGCTTCCCAAGCCGATGTAGAATAACGAAGTACAGAGCCATGTTTCCAGGACTTCGTAGCGCGTTAAATAGACGATCTGCTCTTCGCGATGTCGGCAAGCGGCCATCTCTACCCTATGGGGCTTCCTGGTGCCATATTCGAAGGCTGGGGTGTGGTGGATCGGTTGTCCCATGCGAGGAGTACAACTTCGGCGATCGCGGGACAGTTAGTCGGTCGCATAGTTGGAATAGACTGCTGTCGGCGATGTTCCTGTGAACTTGGTTACGAGATAAACTCCCTCATTGAGTAAGTGTCGTAGAGACACTGCCAGTTAGTACAGTACTAGCTGCAGAGCTTACGTGGACAAACAAGCTGTACTTCAGTCCGGAAGGTGGGGGAGCACGGAAGGTGGGGAGGAAGTCCTCCTGCCAAGCAACACAAGCGGCGGTGAGGTACGTACCACCAGTACCAGCGCCAATCATTGCAACTGTAGCATGGGCTAGTTCTCCAGATGCGGTAAAAGTGCGGGCCAATTTGTAGCGAGCTGGTCCGAACCCTGCTGTGTTTTCGATACTGTACAAACAGGACGAGCTCGAGAAAGTTTTGCTAAGCTCAAGTATCGGAAAAGGTACCGAAGGACGCGTATGCAGTTGTTAGCTGGTTGATGGAGATTTGCGCCACGAGTAAAACAAATCGAATAGACATGAAAAGTTGTACTCCGTGCGCTGAGATAGAGCAGTTGATTTCGAAATATATTGTAGGTGCAGTAGCTTGAGGATCGACGAGCAATGCATGTACTGCTAGGCTTTAGTGTGAAGCCAACATTGAAGCTAGCAGTTTGGGTGGAAAGATACATCACAGTCTGGATATCATCGAGGTACAACCTACTGGCTTGTCCCTGAGGAACGTCTTGCACCTTGCTGGAAGACGGTTGCGCTTGACATGGTTTTGAGCATTCAAGCTGTGGCAGTCGTATCTGATCGTAATGAACATAGGACGTAGAATGCGAGCAAGTGATTGGTCTTCAGATGGCAATTCACATGTTCCTTTTGTAAAAGACGCTGGGTTCGCGGAGAACAGGATGGAGCAGCAACTGGAGAATCCGTACGTCTCGCAATCCGATATCACGGATTGGGCATCTCGATTCAAGTATAACTCTGGGTGTTACAGCCATGGCAGCTTGTTGTACTCCTTGCACGACCTTCGTTCTCATTTCTTCACTCTCATGGCGTATCAATGGTACCCTACCTTTTTCTGCTGAGCGGTTAAGGAAGCCATGATCGCGGTAACTCCGTTGAAGCTTCCACCTTGATCTAAAAGCCACAAACGTTTAAACTTACATGATTCGTCTGCATCTTGCATGAATATTGACTGGAATGACCTGTGTTGTTGAGCTTGAGCTTGAGCTTGAGCTTGAGCTTGAGGTTCCAGGAACGGAACGCCATCTGATCTCCGCAGCGGAATGTCTGGAACCGCGTTGATTCGTTGATTCGTGGTAAGCTAATCATGGACGATTGTACTACTGCGAGCACATCTGAAGAGGGAGCTTGTTTTGTTGCTTAGCCTGTGGTAATGTGGGCTGACTTGTATGAGCCGCGCGTTCGTGCTTCCCGAAAGTCAACGGCAGGATATCATGAATGCAACAAATGTTTGTGATCAATCGTTACCTCAAGAATTCATCGAATTGACTGGGGTGCTGCAGTGCAATCTCTGTTCCAAAGCAGTTGATTAGACCGAACTTGATACCACCCGCATAGTAGTGCATTAGGCAGCCAGTCAGTCAACACTACCACGATGGTATTCAGGTTAGTACATGTGTTATTTCGAACAATACTGAAAGTGAAGGATGGCCAGGATCGGATTCACCATCAAGAATTGTAGGACGACTGGAACGAGGTGCTAGGATGCCAAGCATGACTAGTACTCCTGCCTCAGGCATACATTGAGACGTCATGTGCAGCGCTGCTGTTGGTCCTCGACCCATACCCTGCCGTCGCGATCCAACACCATCAACATCACCTTAGCATGCCATAACCGCACCACACCACACCTCAAGATGCGCAGCACACTCATCGCAGCCCTGATCCTCACCCCAGCCGCCCTCGCATTCGTTCCACCCGGCTACAACCGCAACGTCCCGCCACCACTCGACGACTATCGCTCCGCCTATCGACAATTCAAACAATCTCAAGAAAGACATAGATCCATCGTCCAATCAATCGTCCCACCACCAATCAACGCCCTCAGCAACCAAGAGATCATGAATCCCGGACCCGTAATCCCAAGCACACCATCCGACAAAGACAACAATGCCGGTAGCGGTGGCTCAGACGGTTCTCAACTTACAATCGCCGACATCCTCCCCAGCCAAAGACAAATCAACATCTTCGCCGGTCTAACCCGCGACATCGAGAGTCTAACCGCGCGTCTCGAGAACGCAGGGCATAACACAACCCTCCTCGCGCCCCTCAACAGCGCAATGCAGAGTTTACCACGGAAACCATGGGAAGATCGACCCGGCGATACAACCGGCATATCCGCGGCAAAGGACGAGAGCAAAGCCGCTGAGAATTTGAGGCAGTTCGTGCTAGAACATGTCGTGCCTGTGTCGCCGTGGTTAGAGGGGAAAGAACATGCTACGCAGACACTGTGGGATCAGCAGACGGGTGTTCAGAGTGCGAGGAAAATTTGGTGGGAACGTCGGGGTGGAGGAGAAACAGGTGAGACGGAGCGGAAGGTGATTATGCCCGGTGAGGTTGTTGTCGTGGGTGTTGTAGGACGGGTTGGAAATGGTGAGATTTGGAGTTTGAAGGGTGTTGTCAATTATCAGTGATCAAATTTCTTCGTGAGGACATGGACGGTCGTTGCGCCGAAGATCCTAGTGTTTGATTCATTCTGGTTTCATCAAGGGGTGGAGTACTCTGTGGCTATGGCAGTTTTTGCAAGATGTTCATGAATTTACGACATGTAGAACGAATAACAGATATCATATTTTCTTCACAGCAATCTTGCCACTCGACATACAAACACGGCTCGATTGAAATACGACACCCTTAATCACGTTGTTGTTCCAGAATTGTTCAGAAGAGCACATTTCTTCCTACCATGTATTGACTCTTTCAATCCTCTTTCCTGCCGACCGTGATGGCCTCTCAGGAGTCTCACAACTTCTCAGGTACAGGGGAACATATTACCGCCGAAAGAAATGCAAACGCCCAAACTTTTTGACTCCAGCTCGCTTGCTAGCAAGGGGTATATCATACACAACTACTCCATGAACTGCGCGGGAAGTAGACTAGTCAGAATAGCCACACCAGCATTTCTCGTCAGCGTTGTTCTTGCTCTTGGTTTCTGCGTTGACCATTTCAGCCACTCCACAGCATGAAGTTCAGAACTCTTACTTCTTCTTCCCACCTTTACCTTTACCCCTCTCAATCTTCTTGACCTCGCTCTTCTCACTCCCAGGCGAAGCAACATCCATCGTTTCCACAACTCCATCCTCCTTCCCCTCCTCATCACCATCACTACCCAACAGGTTCTCCAAATACTTCGCCCCCTGCGCAAGATACTCATCCAACAACCCACTCTCCAACCACAATTTCCACTGACACCAGCCCCAACAAATCACCACCCCAACACATCCAATACAAGCGTTCACCACGATCCACAGGTCAGGTTTATCAGCCGGCGGCTCCGCAAACGCGAATAATAAATGCCAGAAGCCCATCAGGATATAGAACCACCAGTGCGTGATCTTCGTTACTGTAGCCAGTTCCTCCGGCGCCAGTGGTCGGCCAGGCACATTGGGCAAATCGGGGTCGTGGTAGCATGATGTTGAAAAGGGCGGGAGACCGAGGAGCCAGTTCCAGAGGAGCGATAACACGACGTAGGGGGTGCGGAGACCGTCGCGGCGGAGGAGCGGGTACATTGTCCAGACTGCGATTGCGTTGGCGAAGCCGATCCAGGCACGATATTCTTTGCTTAGGCCTTTGTTGCTGCCTAGGAGGAGCGTGAGTGGGAGGAGGGGTAGTAGGATGGATTTTTCGTGGACTTGGAAGCTGAAGAGGTAGAATGCGTAGGCGGTGCTGGCGAAGGCGTATGGGAGGAGAGAGGGGCGCGGCACGGCGAGGACGACGGACATTGTTGGGAGGATGGCGAGCAGTGTTGCGAAGAGAGAGAGGCGCGGGAGTGGGATAATGTCCTGGAGTTTATGGAGTTTGTAGAATGTGTGGACTGTGCACCAGAAGTTTGCGACTTTGTCTTCGAAGAGACCACGGGCGAATGGGAAGATACGGTGAATTGTTTGAGATATCTGCAGGATGATTGCACCTGTTGTGGTTGAGGGGTCGAGGGTGATTCGTCGTTCGGCGAGGAATGGTGGTGGAGGTCGATATGGTAGTTCGAAACCGCGGTGTAGGTCATAGAGTGTGCCTGCTATCAATGGTGCGAAAAGCGCTGCGAAGGCGAGAATTGTGATGATAGCGATCGCTATTAGTCGGTCGAGACGGATCTTTGGGGTTAAGCATGATCCAAGGAGGTATGCGAAGACTGCCGGTGCATAGTAGAGCGCCATTTGCTTGAAACCAAGTGCTGCAACAAAGAAGATGCACGCCCACAGTGGTCGACCAGCATAAATGCTTGACAAGCTTGCAACGACGAAACCGAGCATGACTGTATTGAACTGAAAGTGGCCATTGTCGATCAGCATCGTTGATGGCTGCATGAGAATGGCTACGAGGGCAATGTTTCTGGCTGTTGAACCCGTCTGTTGGTGTCTGCTGTAATGTCTAATGAAGATGATAAGGGCTGGAACATAGACTAAATATTCCGAGATAATGACCGTTGCGCGCATGAAGACTTTTAGCGATTGAGATTCATAGCCGCGAGAGCTGTATAGTGCGAACCAGTCCGGGTTAATGAGAGTTCCACTAGCTAAGTCAGCATGGTTACGACGGTTAGGGATAGTGCTCACATCTTTCCACATATCCAACTGTGGTAAGCTGTCAGGGGTGGATAATCTAGACCCCAATAAGGCAAATCATAGAAGTACCACATCGATACCGGCAAATGTTGTGTGATTTCCATCCAATGTCGCTGAGCCTCGTAGTCACCATGTAACGGCGGAGCATTGAAGCCAGAGTAATCCCATATACCTATCGACCATCGGAACAAGCCGACAAATATCAAGATTAGGGGTATAACAACCCATTGTGATACTGTGCCTCTGGCTGGCAGCAGAAATGCAGCGAGATTAAATTCTGGTTTGATGAAATCCGAGCCTGGCTCAATGTTGGCAATGTCTGACAAGGTGTTGCTTCTCACATTCTGCCTCTTCCTCTTTCGTGGTTTGTGGGGCGTCGATGCTGCTGACATGATCTGTGAATAATATTCAAGCAGTTTTGAGTCTGAGAGACGGGTTGTTTGGAAGCTCAGGACATTAAGCAATGGGATTCAGAGTTTCTACGAAACCTTTCAACTGATTTAGTGGGACGGTCCGATATTGGATCGCAGACCACAAGCTGTAGAGGCTGGTAGGTCAGGCATGGTTGATGTCTCGGGCTTTCGGTGTATGTTCAAGCAACACTCAAGAGCTTCAACGCAGCAAGGGAAGGTCAAGCGGAGTTAGTCCATAAGGGGAAGGTCTGCCGTAGGCAAATGAGATGGCTGGTACAGCCAAGACCGGGTCGAAGGCGGAGAAGTAGCTTATCTTATCGAGTAGCGTGGAAAATCCCAGGTTTCGTCGCAAAAATTTCGAGATCAAAAAGGCGCGACATATTTTCTGCTCTGCCTGTCTTCCTCTTTATTATACCAACTTCAATCTTACTTGCATCGTTTGCCAGTATCGATTGACTTATCTATCTCTTTGTGGGCTTGTTGAATCCGAGGGCTATCCTGAGGGTCATTTAGGCACAAATCGAGGAATAAGTACATCTATAGCACAGGTCTTCGCTTGTCTTTACCTGTCGCATTTCATCCTCACGTGGGTCACTGAGGGCTTTGTGGGTTGATCTAGTAAAAAACTGCGGGTTATTCTTTCAAAACTTCTTGTTCTTACAAGACTGTCGTGGGAACCGTGGGCTCGCCGCACATACCGTGGGTTGAGGGCTAGTACACAAGCTTCAACAGCAATCTTCTGTGGGTTCATCTGTACCTGAGGGATTATTATTCGGTAAGTCGCGCTTCCTCGTCTTTTGTTCTGTCTATTAACGTCTCCAGCAATGTCCAAGACAAAGTCGGCTACCAAGCCAATCAAAGACACCGTGTCCAAGGTCAAGGATGCAGTTGTAGGTAAGACTGCATCATCCACCAAGACGAAGAGCAAGGACGTGGCCAAACCAGTCGCTGCCAAAGAGGAGAAGAAGTCGAAGAAAGAGAAGAAGTCCAAGAAGGAGCCTACACCGGAGCCTGAATCAGACAGTGACGATGAGAGCGACGAGTCTGAAAGCGAGGTTGAGACGAAGAAGCCTGCTGTCGTTGGAAAAACCAATGGCGCAAAGAAGACCGCAGCCAAGGATGAGTCAAGTGATGAGAGCGACTCCGACGAGTCCGAGTCCGAGGAAGAGGAAGCACCTGCACCAAAGAGAGTAGCTGAGAAGAAGACCAACGGTGCCAAGGCCCCAGCAAAGAAGGCCGAGAGCAGCGATGAGTCCGACTCCTCCGACGATGATGCTGGAGCACCAACTGCTGTGCTCGATACTGCACTTCCTGTTGACAAAGCTGAAGAAGAATCATCTGAGGATGACAGTGACGCAAGCAGTGATGAGGAGGAAGCCGCCAAGCCAAAGACTGTTGGTGCCAAAGCTGCGACTACTGACGACTCCGACGATGATAGTGACGACAGTTCCGAAGATGAGGCTGAAGAGAAGAAACCAGCTGCCAAAGCTAACAAGCGCAAGGCTGAAGAAGAAGCTGAGCCTGCCGCCAAGAAAGCAAAGACCGAAGATGCCGACTCTGCTCAAAGCAAGAACCTCTTTGTCGGCAACCTTTCCTGGGGTGTTGATGAAGATTGGCTCCGTTCCACCTTTGAGGAGCATGGTGAGCTTACTGGTGTTCGAGTCATGACCGACAGAGCTACAGGTCGTAGCAAGGGTTTCGGATATGTTGAGTTCGCCAATGCAGAGGATGCCAAATCAGCATACGATGCAAAGAAGGGATTTGAGTTGGACGGACGAGAACTCAATGTCGATTATGCAAGTGTCAAGCCAGACAACGCCAACAAGGTCGACGACCGACGAAAGAGCTACGGTGATCAGCTTAGTGAGCCAACTCCCACACTCTTTGTCGGTAACTTGTCCTTCGACGTTGGTCAGGAGCAAGTGACTGAAGCTTTCACCCCCTACGGCACTGTCAAGGGTATTCGTCTGCCTACCGACCGAGAGACTGGCCAGCCAAAGGGCTATGGTTATGTTGAGTTCGATACTGTCGACGATGCTACTGCAGCTCTGGAGGCCATGCAAGGTGGTTACATTGGCAGCCGACCAGTCCGTCTCGATTACAGCACTGGCCGACCTCAAAACAACGACGGAGGCAGCGGCGGCCGAGGTGGTCGTGGTGGCTTCGGTGGCCGTGGCCGTGGTGGTGACCGAGGTCGCGGTGGGTTTGGTGATCGTGGAGGCCGTGGTGGTCGAGGTGGTTTCGGCGGCCGTGGTCGAGGAGGTGATCGAGGTCGTGGTGCTCCCCGTGGTGGTCGAGGATTCTCCACCAACCGTGGCGGCTTCGGCGACTTTTCTGGCACCAAGAAGTCCTTCGACTAAGCTAACAACAGTCTCGATTCTTCGAACAACACGACGAATGCACTTGCATAACGGCAAACCACGCACGATCACATGTTACTAATGTTACGGATCATGTTACGACATGAGATCCTGCTCGAGCACATGAAAACCTGATTGCATATGGTGGGACCAGGGGGCGTTTAATGATACCACATCTTTGCTGTGGATAATGCACAAATGAAAAGTCCTTTGAAACGCGATATGATTTCTCTTATGCTCTGTATGCTATTCACGTTCCTCGACTTTCGTAATCGATCATTGCTCATGTTCATGAACTAACCACTGCCGATGATCTACTATCTGTCTCGTCGTGGTCCCACCTACGCCGTCTTCACATTCCATCGACCGCAAACAGCACGAGGTATCAAAGGCACTCTACCATTCCCACCATCCGTATTATACACCGCAGCGGCACTCGTAGCCC